>Ga0157302_10000009_pt1 | contig 94230 bp, 95 predicted proteins | sample NitcycUS103311B2_FD_108381 | JGI IMG/M metagenome (GOLD analysis project Ga0157302, IMG submission 108381) | Soil microbial communities from Arlington Agricultural Research Station in Wisconsin, USA - Nitrogen cycling UWRJ-S103-311B-2 | ecosystem: Environmental > Terrestrial > Soil >... | reverse complement strand
GCCGGATGACGAGGACGGGAGCCCAGTGGAGCTGATCGACGAACTGCTCGAGGATGCCAAAGGCCGGATGACCAAGTCGGTCGAATCGAGCCGTGGCGAGCTCGCCACGGTGCGCACCGGCCGCGCCTCGCCGCACCTGCTCGACCGCATCGTGGTCGACTACTACGGCGCCCAGACCCCGCTCAAGCAGCTGGCCAACGTCGCTACCTCGGACGCCCGCCTGCTCACCGTGACGCCCTTCGACAAGTCCTCGATCGGGGCGATCGAGAAATCGATCCAGGAGTCCGACATCGGCCTGACCCCGAGCAACGACGGCAACGTGATCCGGCTCCAGGTTCCGGAGCTGACCGAGGAGCGCCGCCGCGAGATGGTCAAGGTGGTCCACGGCGTCGCCGAGGAGGGGCGGATCGCGATCCGCAACATCCGTCGCGACGTGATGCAGGACCTGCGCGACCTGAAGAAAGACGGCGAAGCCGGCGAGGACGACGAGCGCCGCGCCGAGTCCGCCCTGCAGAAGCAGACCGACGATGCGATCGCCGAGATCGACGTTCTCCTGAAAGGGAAGGAAGAGGAGATCTTGGAGGTGTGAGTGCCTCCGCGCGCTACGTGGCGATCATCACCGACGGCAACGGGCGCTGGGCCCAGAAGCAGGGGTTGCCGGTCGTAGAGGGGCACCGGGCCGGCGCCGACACGGTGAAGGCACGGCTGCGCGACGCGGTCGAGCTGGGGATCGAGGAGCTGACCGTCTTCTCCTTCTCGACCGAGAACTGGTCGCGGCCGGCCGAGGAGGTCGCCGGGCTGATGGCGATGTTCGACCAGCGGATCGGGGCGGAGACGCCGGAGCTCGATGCAGAGGGTGTGCGGATGCGCTTCGTCGGCCGCCGCGAGGGAGTGGCGCCGGAGCTGGTCGAGCGCATGGCCTGGGCCGAAGAGAAGACCGCTGCCAACGAGCGGATCACGCTCTTCGTCGCCTTCAACTACGGCGGCCGGGCGGAGATCGTCGACGCGGCGCGAAGCTTCAAGGGGGACTCCGAGGAGGAGTTCCGCAGCCACCTCTACGCGCCCGAGATGCACGATCCCGACCTCCTGATCCGAACCAGCGGCGAGCAGCGCATCTCCAACTACCTGCTCTGGCAGTGCGCCTACTCGGAGCTGGTCTTCCGCGACGAGCTCTGGCCCGACTTCGACCGCGCCGCCTTCGAGCAGTGCCTGAGCGAGTTCGAGGCGCGGCAGCGGCGCTTCGGCGCGAGGGCCTGATGCAGGACCTCTTCGACGACGACCTCTTCAACGAGGAGCCGGCGCCAAAACCGGCACCGCGGCCGCCGCGCAAACGCGGCAAGGGCGCGGCAAGAGGGGAGACGGTCAAGCGCATCCTCTTCGCGATTCCCTGGGGAATCTTCGCGATCGCGATCACGGTCGCCGGCGGCCTCGTCTTCACGATCGCGATGATCGGCATCGGCGTCCTCTGTCTGCGCGAGTACCTGCAGATGACGGGGGCGATGCGGCCGGTGCAGCGCGCCGCCTACCTCTCCGTCGCGGCGCTGATCCTCGCCGCCCACTTCGGCACCGCCTTCAACGTGCTGCTGATCATCGCCGCGTCTTTCCCCATCCTCTTTTTCTTCGGCGCCGACCGTCACCACCGCGACGGGATCACGATGTCGATGGGGGTGACGCTGCTCGGGATCGTCTGGATCGGCATTCCACTGGTCCACGCCGTGTTGCTGCGCGACCTGCCCCACCACGGCGCGGCGCTGCTCGTCGACGTTCTGGTCGGCACCTTCGCCACCGACACCGGCGCTTACGCGACTGGGCGCATGTTCGGCTCGCACAAGATCGCCCCCAGTCTCTCGCCGAATAAGACTCTCGAGGGGCTGGTTGGCGGCTTCCTGATCGGCACGATGGCCTTCTGGTTCGCCGGCCTCTACCAGGACTGGCTTTCGGGGACGGACGCGTTGATCATCGGCGCCGCCGTGGCCGCGGTCGCCCCGGTCGGCGACCTCTTCGAGTCGATGCTGAAGCGCGATCTCGGCAAGAAGGACACTGGAACCCTCTTCGGCCCCCACGGCGGCATCCTCGACCGCCTAGACGCGGTCTTCTTCACCGTCGTCGTCGGCTACTACCTGGCCGTCCAGCTGGTCTACTGACGAATCTGCGTTTGTACGGCTCCAGCACGCAAAATCGAGGTTTCGCGGCGGCATTGGGTGCGTCCCTATTCTCTGTGAGCGCATGAAGAAGCTTCTGATCCTCGGCAGCAGCGGCTCGATCGGCACCCAGGCGCTCGAGATCGTCGCCAATTCGAGCGAGCTCGAGGTTGTCGGGCTCGCCGCCGGCTCGAGCTGGGAGCGGGTGCTTGCGCAGGCTGAGGAGCACGGCGTGCGCACCGTTGCCTTCTTCGACGAAGAGGCGGCCAGGCAGGCGCGCGGCGCCTGGGGTGGACAGGTGCTCGCCGGCGAGGAGGGGATTCGCGAGCTGGTCGTCTCCGCCGGCGCCGACATGGTGCTGAACGGGATCGTTGGCGCCGCCGGCTTGGCGCCGACGATCGTCGCGCTCGGCGAGGGGGTCGACGTGGCGCTGGCCAATAAGGAGAGCCTGGTGATCGGCGGCGGGTTGACGATGGCGCTGGCGGAAGCGACGGGCGCGCGCCTGCTGCCGGTCGACTCCGAGCACTCGGCCCTGTTCCAGCTAATCGGCGCCGAGCAGCCGGGGACCGTCGACAGGCTGGTCCTGACCGCTTCCGGCGGCCCGTTCCGCGGCCGCACCGAGCTTGACGGGGTCAGCGTCGAGGAGGCGCTGGCGCACCCGACTTGGAGCATGGGTGGGCGGATCACCGTTGACTCGGCGACCCTGATGAACAAGGGCTTCGAGGCGATCGAGGCCCACCATCTCTTCGGCGTCCCCTTCGAGCGGATCGACGTAGTCGTCCACCCGCAGTCGATCGTCCACTCGCTGATCGACCTCAACGACGGCGCCACCCTCGCTCATCTCGGCTACCCGGACATGCGGGTGCCAATCTCCTACGCGCTGCACTACCCCGAGCGCGCCGACGTCGAGGTGCCGAGGCTGGACCTCGCTTCGGTTGGCACGCTCAGCTTCGAGCGGCCCGATCTCGAGACTTTCGCCTGTCTGCGGCTGGCGCTCGAAGCAGGCAAAGCGGGTGGGACCGCGCCCTGCGTGCTCAATGCCGCCGACGAGGTTGCGGTGGCCGCCTTCCTCGACGGCAAGATCGGCTTTACCGCGATCGCGGCCGTGATCGAGCGGGTGCTGGACGCGATGCCGGCGCTGGCGCCAACGCACTTCGAAGACCTCTTCGCCGTCGACGCCGAGGCCCGGCGCCGCACCGAAGAGGAGGTCGGTGGGTTGGCGAGGGTATGAACTGGGTCCTGGTATTCCTCGGCTTCTCGGCGCTGATCATCCTCCACGAGGCGGGCCACTTCTTCGCGGCGAAGGCGACCGGGATGCGGGTCGAGAAGTTCTTTCTCTTCTTCGGGCCCAAGCTGGCCTCGGTGAAACGCGGCGAGACCGAGTACGGCGTCGCCGCGATCCCGGCGGGTGGCTACGTGAAGATCAGCGGTATGCACCCGGAAGACAAACTGCCACCCGGGGAAGAGCACCGCGGCTACTACGAACAGCCGGTCTGGAAGCGGATCGTGGTGATCGGGGCGGGGCCGGCGGTCAACATCGCGCTCGCCTTCGCGATCCTCTTCGTCTTGGCGCTGGGAGCGAGCGAACCGACGCAGACGGTCGATGAAATCGTGCCCGGCTCTCCGGCCGCGGCGGCGCTCAAGCCCGGCGACCGCATCCTCGCAATCGACGGCAAGAGCTACCCGAACGCCGATGCCGAAACGCGGCTCGAAAACTTCTACGAAGACGTCGGCTCGCACAAATGCGCCGGCAAGCCGGTCGATGGCTGCAAGGCGGCGACTCCGGTCACGCTGCGGGTGCGCCGCGACGGCGAGGTCAAAACGCTCACGGTGAGTCCGGAGTACGAAAAGGCGGCGGGACGTACGCGAATCGGTTTCTCCTACGGAACGGAGCCGGCCAACCTCAGCGCCGCCGCCGCCGCGGAACGCGCGGGAGACGTGATCTGGCTGGTCTCCAGCAAAACCGTGACCGTATTCGCCAACATCTTCGACTCCGAGCAGCGCAAGGAAGTGTCCGGGGTGGTTGGGGTCAGCGACGTCGCCAATCAGACGATTGACGTCGGGGCTCGCGAGGCCCTCACCCTCTTGGCTGTGGTCAGCCTCTCGCTCGGCCTGATCAACCTCTTCCCCTTCCTGCCCCTCGACGGAGGTCACATCTTCTGGAGCCTGGTCGAGAAGGTGCGGGGGGCTCCGGTTCCATACCGTGTGATGGAGCGAGCCGGAGCACTCGGCTTTGTTTTGGTCATAATGCTTTTCTTCATCGGCCTCAGCAACGACATCGGCCGCCTTACCGGCGAAGGTTTCAACGTCCGTTAGCGTGACCGTGCGGCTCGCGGCATTGCTGTCGTGCCTGCTCGTGGTGGTCTCTACCGCCTCGGCCAATGCAGCCGAGGGCGGGGCTTCTGCCTCCTCGCTCGCCACCGGCACCCGGCTGGACCAGGCTCGTCGCTTCTGGACGCCGCAGCGGATGCGGCAGGCGCGGGCGCTGCCGGTCCATTTGCCCGGAAGCGCTCAGCTGGGGGACGGGACTCCCGGCAGTGCGCCGCCGACGCCGCTGCCCGGTGAGAGCGTTGTCCCCACCGAAACGATCGCCGACCCGACCGCCCCCGGCGTCAGTCAGAACGGTGTGATCTTCGTCGTCGGTCATTTCGGCACGCTAGGTCGTTGCTCGGGCACCTCGGTCAACGCACCCAGCTTCAGCCTCGTGATCACGGCGGGACACTGCGTCCACGAGGGCAGGCACTGGATGGGCACGAAGTGGGTCTTTGTCCCCGGCTATCACTATGGCCAGCGTCCCTTCGGCACCTTCGTCGCAAAATGGCTCGGTTCGACCCCGCAGTGGATCAAGTCGGAAAACTCGAACTACGACGTCGGGGCTGCCGTCGTCACCCGCAACGAACGCGGCCAGCGCCTCGCCGACGCCGTCGGCGCCGACGACATCGCCTGGAACCTTCCTCACAACCAGGTCTTCGACGTCTACGGCTACCCGGTCGCCGAGCCCTTCGACGGCGCCACCCTGCAGCACTGCGGGCAGACGCCCTACGAGGGCCACTCCTTTTTCTCCCTGCTTAGCCCCGGCCCGCTGGACCTCGCCGTTCACTGCGAAATCAGCCCGGGGGCATCCGGCGGAGGCTGGGTGATATCGGGAGGCAATGTCCTCAATGGTGTTACCGCCGACGGTTACCCCGGCGACGACACCAACTACGGTCCCTACTTCGGCAAAGAGGTGGCGAAGCTGTACGCCAGGGCGGCGAAGGTCAAGTGAGGCGACGGCGACTGGCACACCTCCGTGCTCTGGGGGCTACCCTCACCTTCGTTGCGCTGCTGGCTTTCCCGGCGGGCGCGGCGGCCGGGGGCGGGTCCGACCTCCAGTTTCAATTCACCGCGAGCAACGGGTACAGATTTACCGTCGGTGGTTACGGCGCTACTGCCGTCATCACCGTGTCCAGCCCTGACCGCTCTCACGGTCGCAGGGCCTGGAGCAGCTACGTTGCTCGCGGGAAAGTAAGCCCGACCGCGATCGACGCCAGTTTCGGAGCCCTGGGGAACGTCGACATGCGCTTCCATCAGTCCGGCGGCGTCACCTACGGCAAACGCCACAAGCACTGCGTCGGGGCTGACCGCTACAAGATCCGCCCCGGCGTCTTTGTCGGTTCGCTTCGCTTCCGCGGTGAGGGCGGCTATGTCTCAACCAAGGTCCACCGGGTGAAGGGCAACGTTGTCACGCCGCGTTTCCTCAGGTGCTTTGACACGCTTTTCGAAGAACTCGAAGGAGGCGGCGAAGGGCACGGCGAAAATCGTCACAAGGTGACGCGGCTCTACTCCTTCGTGCGCTCCGGCCTCACGGCGATGTACTTCAGTGCCAGCGAGCGCGGCGGCAAGGCGGGGTATCTGGCAGAGATGGAGCAGACCGTGGGCTCGCTGGGGGTCTTCCGGGGCGTGGCCGTCCGCGCCTCGCCCGCCACCTTCGCCTTCGACAATGCCCTCAGCTCCGCGGGTGTGACGCCGCCGTCGCCGTTCACCGGCTCGGGCTCCTTCCAGCGCGGTCCTACCGGCGCCAAGAGCTGGACCGGCGCCCTCGCCGTCTCCTTCCTCGGCGCCCCGAACGTCTCGCTCACCGATCCGCGTTTCAAAATCCAGCTGACGCGCAGCTGGTAACTAGCCGCGTTTCGCGCTCACCTTGAAGGAGTACGAGGCCGGGGACGGATCAAGCCTGCCGGAGTCATCGCGGGCGCGGACCCTGAACGTGTGAGGACCGGATGAGAGTCGGGCGGTGGTGAAGGGCGAGCGGCAGGCCCTGAACGGTTTGGAGTCGAGCTTGCACTGAAAGGTTGAGCCGGCCTCGTCGGCGGCGAAGCGGAAGGTCGGCGTGCGGTCGTGGGTCTTGCGCGGCGGCTTGTGCTTCAGAATCGTCTGCGGCGCTCCGCGCCCGGCTTGGCCGCCGGGACCTCCAGCGCCACCCTGACCGCCGGCCGCCGCACAGGCGCGCTCGCTGGGCGCGACCGAGTTGGGGCGCGGGCTGGGGAAGACGGCCGAGAAGTCGACGGCACTGTTGTCGCGGTCGTCGGTCGGCTCGAGCAGGGTCGCGCAGCCCGGTGAGATCGTGCGGCGCAGCGCCATCCCGTCAGGGATCCCGACGGGCGTTGCGGGCGAGCCGGCGGGGCTGGTCAGCGAGCCGGTGAAGCTGCCCCAGGAGACGCAGTCGATCGAGTCCGCCCAGCAGGCGGCGCCACCCGCCGGCTCGAGCTGGTTCGGCGCCATCGCGGCGTCGGGTGCGACCGCGAACTCGGATTCGGCGGCAGGAGTCGCGAGCAGGATCGTGCTCTGGTTTGCGGCACCCGAGACGTCATCGCCGAAGGTGGTCGTACCGGTGGGAGCGCCGGAGGCGCTGTAGGTCTTGAGCGAGTGGCCCCCGACGAGGTTCTGCCCGGGGGCCCACATCTGCAGCTCGACGTATTCGGAATCGGGGCGGGCGATCGAGCCCGGGTAGATCTCCCGGATCGATATCTCGTGGAACGTCGCAGTCGCCGGCGCGGGCGAGAGTGCGATCGCCGCCAATGCCAGGCCGACGGGAAGAAGCCTTCGAGCGCTCAAGGTCTGCGGATCCTGAAGGTGAGTTTGACCGGGCTGGGGTCGGCCGTGCCCGCGGCGAGCGCGCGCACCTGGAAGGTGTGGCTTCCGTAGGAGAGCTTCTTCGTCGTCAGGGGCGAACGACAGGCCTTGAACGGTTCGCGGTCGAGCTTGCACTGGAAGACCGCGCCCTGTTGGTCGGAGTCGAAGCGGAAGGTCGGCGTGCGGTCATGCGTCGTGGCGGGCGGCTTGCCGGTCAGCTTGGTGCTGGGCACGACTGTCGGCAGCGGCCGCGGCGCCGGGAGCAGGATCGGCGCAGCTGCGCGCGGACCCGCGAGGACGACGGTGAAGCTGTAGCCCGCCGGTGTCGGGTCGGTGTTGCCGCTGGGGTCGGTCGCCTCCGCCTCGAAGCTGTGCGGGCCGCTACTGAGCCCCGTGTAGGTGATTCCGTTCGGCGGGCAGGCGGCGAAGCCAGCGCCGTCGAGCCGGCAGCGGAAGCTTGATCCGGGCTCGTTGGAGGCGTAGGTGAAGGAGGCGATCGGGCTCTCGCTTGGGTCGCTCGGCCGCGATTCGATCGTCGTCTGCGGCGGCGCCGTGTCGGCCAGTGAGTTGTCGACGGTCCATTCGAAGCTCGTTGGTGCCCCCTGGTTCAGGGCGGCGTCGGTGGCGCGGACCTTGAAGGTGTGGGCGCCGTTGGCGAGGCTGCTGTACGTCTTGCCGGAGCCAGCGCAGGAGGCGAAGGAGTCGGGTTCGACGCCGCTCGTCAGACTACATTCGAATTTGGAGCCGACCTCGCTCGACTGGTAGGTGAAGGCGGCGCTAGCGCCGGCGCTTGGGTCTGCGGGGTGGGTCTGGATCGTCGCTGTTGGCGCCGTCGTGTCGACCGTCCAGGTGTAGGGGGCCGGGGTCGAGTCGGCGCCGGCGGAATTGACCGCGCGGACTTCGAAGCTGTGACTGGCGGCGCTGAGCGGTCCCGGGTATTCGATCCCGGCGTTGGCGCAGCTGGCGAACGGCGCCCCGTCCAGGCTGCATTCAAATTCGGCTCCGGCGGCCGGGGTCGCCTGGTAGGTGAAGGAGGCCGCCGTCAGTTTGGTCGGGTTCGCCGGTTTGTTGACGATCGTCGTGTTCGGCAGTGCCGCGCATTCTTTCTCGCTCGGCGTCACCCCGTTGTTGCGCGGGTTGGGGGTCTGCGGCGAGAAGTCGACTGAGCTGTTGTTGGCATCGTCGGCGTTCTCAAGCAGGGTCGAGCAGCCGGGGGAGATCGTGCGCAGAAGCGCCTTCCCGTCGGCAATCGCCGCGGCGGGAGCGCTGTCGCCCGGGGAGGGCAGCGAGGCCTGGCCGCTGAAGCTCCCCCAGGAGGCGCAATCGTCGAAGGGCGGCTCGGTCTGGGGCCAGCAGACCGCGCCGCCGGCCGGGTCCAGATCGAGGCCACCATCGGTGAAGTCGGGCGTGACGCTGGGGAACTGGCTCGAGAAGCCCGTATTGGCGATCAAGACGGTGCTCTGGTTCGCCGCGCGCGGAACGCTGCTGCCCGGGGAGAAGTGGCTGGTCACCGTGCCCGCCGAGTTGAGCACCTCCAGGTCCCCGAGGTTGACGAGGTTTTGGGCGCTCGCGTACATCTGAAGCTCGACGTAGTCGGATTCCGGGTGGGCGAGCGTGCCCGGGAAGACCTCGCGCACCTTGATCAGGTGGAAGCTCGCCTGGGCCGGCGCCGCGGTGATCAAAATGACGAGAGAAGCCAGAAGCGGCACGGCAAGCCGCACCCGGGTTCCGCCGCCAAATGCCTTCGGTTCTCCCCGCTCCCGCGTACCCATGCGTTTGTGCATACGGGCGATCGGGCGATCGGGTTCAAACCGCCCAGGGGAGCGCTGTCGCTACGCTTGCCGCATGGCTTCCAAGCGGCAGATATTCGTCGGCGGCGTGCCGATCGGCGGCGGTGCCCCGGTCGTCGTGCAGACGATGACCAAGACCGAGACCGCGAACCTGGCGGCGACGATGGAGCAGATCCACAAGGTCGCCGAGGCGGGCGCCGACATCGTGCGCGTGGCTGTGCCTCGCGACGAGGACGTCGAGGCGCTGAAGACGATCGTCGTTGACTCGCCGATCCCGGTGATCGCCGACATCCACTTCAACCACACGCTGGCGCTGAAGGCGATCGACGCGGGGGCCCACTGCATCCGCCTCAACCCGGGCAACATCGGTGGCCGCGACAAGGTCGCCGAGGTGGCGGAGCGGGCGACGGCGGCCGGCGTGCCGATGCGAATCGGCGTCAACTCCGGCTCGCTGCCCAAGCACCTGCACGCGCTCGAGCGCGAGAGCCCGGTCGAGGCGCTGGTCGCTGCCGCGATCGAGTTCGTCGAGTTGATGGAGGGCCTCCACTTCGAGAACTTCAAGGTCTCGATCAAGTCAACCAATGTGCCCAACACGATCGCCGCCAACCGCCTGCTCTCGGAGAAGATTCCCTACCCGCTGCACCTCGGGATCACCGAGGCCGGCACCAAGTGGTCGGGCTCGCTCAAGTCCTCGGTCGGGCTCGGCACCCTGCTCGCCGATGGGATCGGCGACACGATCCGGATCAGCCTCTCGACCTTCCACGCCGAGGAGGAGGTCAAGGTCGCCTGGGAGATCCTCAAGGCGCTGCAGCTGCGCGAGCGCGGCCCGGTTCTGATCGCCTGCCCGACCTGCGGCCGCCTCCAGTTCGACATGGACTCGGTCGTGGCCGAAATCGAGCAGCGACTTGAAAGTTACGCCGAGCCGATCGAGGTCGCGGTGCTCGGCTGCGCGGTCAACGGGATCGGCGAGGCCAGCCACGCCGACTTCGGCATCGCCGGCGCCAAGAACGAGGGCCTGATCTACGCCCACGGCAAGCCGCTGCGCAAGGTCCCGCAGGAGAACCTGGTCGACACCCTCTTCGAGGAGATCGACAAGTCGCTCGACCGCGGCACGGTCGAGTTCGACGAGGACGAGTCGCGCGAGGGCGCCGCCTGGCTGGCCAAGATCGAGGAGGAAAACGCCGGCGAACTAACCCCCGAGAAGATCGCGATGATGGAGAAGGAAGCGGTCGAGAGGGGCGAGTCGGACAAGGTGCTGCTGGACGAGGAGGCGTCACCCACGGCCGGACGTCGGTTCACTCGGGCGTAGCGGGCATAGGAGAGGGTCGGGTACGCCGCCTCCGCGCTGCCTTTTTCGCCGTGGGCGTCGTGTCTCTCGTGGACGGGGCTGTGCGAAAAAGAGACCGCCGCGCTGCGGCGTCGCACCCGACCCTCTCCTCGTCGGCCGGGTAGGTTTCCCGCGTGACCCGCTTTAGCCAGAGCTTTATTCCCACCCTGAAGGACGCGCCTGCTGATGCTGAGGCGTTGTCCCACAAGCTGATGGTTAGAGCTGGGTTGATTCGGCAGGTTGGGGCCGGGCTGTGGAGTTATTTGCCTGCTGGTTGGCGGGTGGAGCGCAAGGTCGAGGGGATCATTCGGGAGGAGATGGAGGGCATCGGCTGTCAGGAGATGCTGATGCCGGTGCTGCAGCCCGCCGAGGCTTGGGAGAAGACCGGGCGCTACGCGATTGACGAGTTGTTCAAGTTGGAGGACCGCAAGGGGGCGCCGATGGTGTTGGCGCTGACGCACGAGGAGTGCGTTACCCAGCACGTGGCGCGGGAGGTCCGGTCCTACAGGGACCTGCCGCTGATGCTCTTCCACATCCAGACCAAGGAGCGCGATGAGGCGCGTCCGCGGGCCGGGGTCCTGCGCACCCGCGAGTTCACGATGAAGGACGCCTACTCCTTCGATCGCGACGAGGAGGGGTTGGCACGCTCCTACGAGCTTCAGGCCGGCGCCTACGCCCGGATCTTTGATCGTTGCGGGCTGCGCTGGTACCAGGTCGAGTCCGACGTCGGGATGATGGGTGGCTCCGGCGCCCACGAGTACATGGCGCCGTGCGCGGCTGGCGAGAACGAGGTCGCGCTGGCGCCGGGCTTTGCCGCCAACGTCGAGGTTGCCTCGGCCGAGGCGCAGGCGGTTGAGCTACCCGCGGCGTTGAATGCACCGGAGAGGATCTCCACGCCTGGCCTGGCCACGATCGAGGAGGTCTCCGGCCATCTTGGCCTGCCCGCCGGGGCACTGGTCAAGGCGCTGCCGGTGCTGGTCGAGGGCCGCGGCATCGTGATCGTGCTGATTCGTGGCGACCACCGGCTGAACGAGGTCAAGCTGCGCAACGCTCTGGGCGCCGATTTCCGCCAGGCGCGGCCGGAGGAGATCGAAGCCGAGATCGGCCCCGTCGGCTTCATCGGCCCGGTTGGCGCCAAGGTGCTGGTGATCAAGGACACGGCGATTGCCGGCGACTCCTTCGTCACCGGTGGCAACGAGCCCGACACCCACCTGCGCGGGGTCAAGCCCGGCCGCGACTTCGAATTCGAAGAGATGGATGTGCGCACGGTCGAGGCCGGCGACCCTGGTCCCAACGGCGGCACGATCGAGATCGAGCCGGCGATCGAGGTCGGCAACATTTTCAAGCTCGGCAGCCGCTACTCGGAGCCGCTCGGCGCCACCTTCCTCGATGACGCCGGGGCCGAGCGGGCGATCGTGATGGGCAGCTACGGAATCGGCCCGGCGCGGATCGCCGCGGCGACGATCGAGCAGGGCGCCGATGAGCGCGGCATCGTCTGGCCGGCCGCGATTGCGCCCTGGCAAGTCCACCTGGTCTCGCTGGCCAAGGCTGGCGAGGAGGAGCGCGTCGCCGCCGACAAGCTCTACGAGGAGCTCATGGCCGCCGGTGTCGAGGTGCTCTACGACGAGCGCGACGCTGGCACCGGGCAGAAGCTGACCGACGCCGAGCTGCTCGGTTGTCCGCTGCGGATCGTCGTCGGTCGCCGCGGCCTCGCCGAGGGCGTGGTCGAGGCGAGTGAGCGCGGTTCCGGGGCAGGGCACAGGCTGCCCGTCGGCGAGGCGGCGGCCGAGGCGCAGGCGCTTCTCCAGTCCAGCGATGACTGACTCGGCCCCTTTTGGCCGCGGCCGCGTACGCCGCCTCTTCGGCCTCGACCGCAGCGGTCCGCCGCCGCGCCAGGTCCGCAAGGGCGAGCCGCTCAACCCCTGGACCCTGCCCAACCTGGTCGGCTACATCCGCCTCGCCGCGCTGCCGGTCTTCCTCTACCTCGCCTTCGAATCCGGCGACGGCCGCAGCGCCCCGGCCGCGATCGTCTTCTGGCTGATCGCCGCCGGCGACTACCTCGACGGCTTCCTCGCCCGCGTCACTGGCCAGTACAGCCGGCTCGGCTCGATCCTCGACCCACTGGTCGACCGGCTGACGATCCTCTCCGGCGCCGTCGTCTGCAGGCACTTCGAGCTGCTGCCGCGCTGGGCCTTGGCCCTGCTCGCCGCCCGCGAGGTGGCGATGCTGATCCTCGCCCAGTACGGGCTGCGCCACGGAGTCGAGATCCGCGTCAACTGGCCCGGGCGGATCTCGGTCTTCCCGATTATGGGCGGCATCTTCTTCGCCATGGTCTTCGCCGGCTGGGTCCCAGCAGCGCTACTAATAGTCGGCCTCGTCCTGGCGATAGTCGCCACAGTCCTCTACGCCCAAACCGGAATCAGGGAAGCCCGAGCCACCCAAGGATGACTTCGTGTTTTGTCTCGCTATTCGAGACTAAAGACGAAGTCAGCGGCTGCAAGAGGGCGGTCAGTCCCGAAGAAACCTTCAACCTTCGGTTGACCCTTGGGTCTCGCTACCTATAATCGAGCGAGCGGCCGAACCGAGGCCATGACCCGCGAAGAAGGAGCGAGATGGAGGACACCTTTCCCGATCTTGGTTCGCTCAGCGATGAGGAACTGAAGAACCTGATCGACAACCTCACGGAGGAGGAGAACGAGATCTCCTACAAACGTCGCGTCCTGCACGGCAAGATCGACATCCTCCGTGCCGAGCTGGTCAACCGGCTGCGCAACAAGCACGAGCGCGGCGACACGATGTTCTCCGGCGACGACGTCGCGCAACTGACCGAGATCCTGGCCGGTAAAGCGCAGGTTCCCGAGGACGACTCCGCCGCCTGAGGCGCAGGGCCCGATGGCTGTCCACTGTCCAGACTGCGGTTTCGCCAACCCCGAGGGCGCCAACTACTGCCAGAAGTGCGGCGCGTTTCTGGGTGGCCCTGCCGAGGGCGGGAGCGGCGATGAGCCGACGACGATGACCTACACGGTCGATGACACTGGCGAGATGCAGCCGGTCGACATCGACGAGACGGTCGAGCGCAGCGGCGCGGCGCTGGTGATCCGCGCCGGCGGCGGCCGGGCGGGGGAGAGCTTTGCTCTGGCCGAGGACCGGGTCAGCATTGGTCGCAGCCCCGACGCCGGCGTCTTCCTCGACGACGTCACCGTCTCGCGCAACCACGCGCTGCTGGTGCGCCGCCGTGACGGGCTCTACATCGACGACCTCGGCTCGCTCAACGGCACCTACGTCAACCGGCGCCGGATCGAGTCCCACCGGCTCGCCGACGGCGACGAGATCCAGGTCGGCAAGTACAAGCTCAGTTACCTGGAGAAGTAGGCGCTGGCGATGGCCGTCTCCGAGCAGCAGGCCCGCCAGCGTGACTCGCGCCCGCGTAAGGCCCTGACGATCGGCGCCGTCTGCAAGATCCTGCAGAGCGAGTTCGACGACGTTTCGATCTCGAAGATCCGCTACCTCGAGGATCAGAAGCTGCTGACGCCGCGCCGCACCCAGGGCGGCTACCGCCTCTACAGCCAGTCCGACGTCGAACGGCTGCGCACGATCCTGCGCCTGCAGCGCGATGAGTTCCTGCCGCTGCGGGTGATTCGCCAGGAGCTGGCCGCCGGTGGGGACATCGTCACCCCGACCAGCGGCTCGGACAAACGCCCGTCCGGCGGCTCGGTGCGGCGGGCGATCCTGGTCAACACCTCACGCGCCTACCTGACCCTCGACGAAGTGGTCGAGGAGACCGGCGCACGCGAGGAGCTGATCGCCGAACTGGAGAACTTCGGCATCGTGCAGCCGGAGAAACGCGAGGGTAAGACCGTCTATGACGAGACCGACCGCGAAGTCGTCCGCTCGGCCAACGAGCTCTCCCGGGTCGGCGTCGCCGCCCGCAACCTGCGCGTCTTTCGCTCCTCGGCCGACCGCGAGGCCAACCTGCTGGAAGCGCTGCTCGGACCCTCGCTGCGCTCGCGCAACCCCGATCGCCGCAAAGAGGCGCTGGAGAGCCTTGAGAGCCTGGCGGCGACGGTGAGTCATCTCAAGCACCTGCTGTTGGTTAGAGACTTGAGGCGACTTGCCGGTGACTAGGGATAGGCCCTAGGGCGTTGCGATGCCACGCGTAACCCGCCGGCGCAAAGTCGGCGCGCCTGCAGCTGCGGTTTGGGAGCTTGTATCCGATCCGTACAGCCTGCCGCGCTGGTGGCCGCGAACGATGCGGGTAGAGAGCGTTGAGGGCGAAGGGGCCGACTCGCAGTGGACCAAGGTGCTGGGGACGGCCGAGGGGCGGGGTGTGCGAGCCGACTTTCGCTGCCGCGAGTCGGTTGAGGGCGAGCGCTTCGCCTGGGAGCAGCTGATCCCGGGCACGCCGTTCGAGCGTCATCTGCGTCGTTACGAGGTCGAGGTCAGCCTGGGTGACGACGATGGCGGCACCGCGGTAACGCTTGCCGCCGCGCAGACCCTGCGCGGACTGTCCCGGCTTGGCTCGCCGATGATGAGGCGGGGCCAGGGCGCGCTGCTCGACGAAGCCCTGGACGGGATCGAGCGGGCGCTGACGTGAGCGGACCGCGGCGCGACTCGAAGTGGTGGGGCTGGGGCGACCCGGCAGTGGCGCCGGAGCTCGACGGCGCAGCGCTGGCGACGCTGCGCGAGCGGGTCGGCGAGTTGCAGCCCTCGCCGCGGGCGGCTGAGCTCGACGCCTTCGAGCTGCCGGAGGCGGAGCCGCTGCCGCAAAGCTTGATCGATGCGGTCGGTGAGGAGAACGTCTTCAGCGGCGCCGAGGACCGAATTCGCCACGCGACCGGCTGCGGTTACGCCGACCTTGCCCGCCTGCGCGCGGGCCGGCTCAAGTCAGCACCCGATGCCGTCCTGCTGCCGGCAAATGCCGATGAGGTGAAACGCGTTCTGGACCTGTGCGCGGCCGAAGGCGTTGCAGTGGTGCCCTTCGGCGGTGGCACCAGCGTGGTCGGTGGGGTTGAGCCGCTGCGCGGATCCCACGCTCGCCTGGTCAGCCTCGACCTCGCGCGCCTGCGGCAAGTCGAGATCGAGCCCCGCTCGCTGACGGCGCGGCTTGGCGCTGGCCTGCGCGGCCCCGAGGCGGAAGCCGAGCTCGCCAAGCACGGCCTCGTCCTCGGTCACTATCCGCAGAGTTTCGAGTACGCGACGATCGGCGGCTTCGCCGCGACCCGCTCGGCCGGCCAGGCCTCAAGTGGTTACGGGCGTTTCGACTCTCTCGTCAGCTCGGTCCGCCTGATCGCTCCTGCGGGCGAGCTGAGCACGCTGGAGACGCCGCACACCGCCGCCGGGCCGGCTCTGCGTGAGCTCGTCGTCGGCTCGGAGGGCGCCTTCGGCGTGATCCCCGACGTGACGGTCCGTGTGCGACCTGCACCGCGACAACGCCGCTACGAGGCCTGGATCGCGGAGAGCTTCGAAGCCGGGGCCGAGATCGTCCGCGCCCTGGCTCAAGGCTCGGGACTGCCGGACGTGATCCGCGTCTCCGACGAGGAGGAGACCGAGGTCTCGCTGGCCCTCTCCGGCCCGCGCGGTCTCAGCGGCAGCCTCTTCGGCGGCTACCTCGGCTTGCGCCGCCGCCGCCGGGGTGCCTTGATGATCGTCGGCTTCGAGGGCGAGGAGGAGTCGGTAGCCCGGCGCCGGGCGCTGAGCGTGCGAGCGCTGCGCAAGGGCGGTGCCGTCTACCTCGGCCAGTCGGCGGGAAGGTCGTGGGAGCACGGCCGCTACCAGGGCCCGTATCTCCGCGACACGCTGATGGCGATGGGGGCGATGGTGGAGACGCTAGAGACCTCGCAGACGTGGTCCGGGCTCGGCGCCCTGCACACTGCCGTGGGCAGCGCGATCCGCGACTCGCTCGCCGGCCAGGGAACTCCCGGCCTCGCCTTCTGCCACCTCTCGCACGCCTACCCTGACGGAGCCTCGCTCTACTTCACCTTCATCTCCCGCGCCCGCCTGGGCGAGGAGATCGAGCAGTGGCAAGAGGTGAAGCGTGCTGCCTCTGAGGCGATCGTCGCCAATGGCGGCACGATTACCCACCACCACGCCGTCGGTCGCGACCACGTCCCCTATATGGAGGCCGAGGTGGGGAGGACTGGCCTCGACGTGCTGCGCGCGGTCAAGCAGCAGCTCGACCCAGCCGGGATCATGAACCCAGGCAAGCTGCTCGGCTGACTATTCGCCTTTGGTCTTGGAGGCTGCGCCGACGAAGGGGCCGGTGATCTTGCCACTCATCACGTCGGTGCCGGTGTAGGCAGATTCCGACTTGCTCTGCCTTGCTTTGGCGATTGACGCGCTCAAGGTCGCGTCGTTGGTGCGGGTGACGTCGATTTCGTTGAAGGCGCTGCGGGCGACGAGGACCAGCACCGCGGTCGGGATCTGGAACCGCGCGGCGAGATCACCTGAGTCCGGGACCTTGGCGGTGCCGACCGGGACCATCGCCTTACCCGAGTGCGAGAGCCAGATCGCGTAGGACTCGCCCGACTGCGACGGTTCGAGGCCTTCCGCCGTCACCTGCAGCAGGACGTTTTTCTTGAAGCGGCCGAAGAGCGCGGTGCCGCTTGCATCGCTTCCGTCGACCGCGGAGAGCACGGCCTGGGTGAGATTCGGATCTTCAGACGCCGCCGGCGTCGTGCCACCCTGGCCTTCGCTTGAAGCGGTGGTGTCGGTTGAGCTCGAGTCGCCGCCGCTGACGAGGAGCACGATGACGAAGATCACCAGGACAAGTACGCCGGCGCCGAGGCCAATCAGGGCGCCGCGGTCTTTGGGCAGTTTCACGCGAGGAAGCTTTGGCCGCTGCTTGTCGGCGCCAGCGCTGGGCGCGGAGGCCTCGGCGGCAGGCGCCGGAGGCTTTGGATTCGGCGCTGCGACTGGTGGCGGTGGAGACGGTTGCTTGACCACGGGCTGCGGCGGCTCCGGCGCTGGAGGTTGAGGGGTGGCCGGCGGCTCTTGCGCGTCAGGGGTAGCCGTCCCAGAGCCCGCGACCTCGGCCAGCGCTTCTTTCACCCGCTCGCGAGCTTCCTCGACGCTGATGCCCATCAGCGCGGCCATGTCGCCGTAGCTCTCCTCGCCGCGCTCAGAGAGGAGCCTCAGCATCGCCTTCTGGTCGTCGGTCAGCGCCACGGATCGGAAGCCTATGCCAGCCGCCCGCGGAAGGGGGGTGTCTGAGGTTAAGCCCCTATATGGGTGGCTTAGCTCAGACACGCCCCGCAGAGATAGGGTCTGGCGCGATGGCTGACGACCCGCGCGGACTGCTCTCCCACTTCGACGCGCTGCTCGGAACCGAGTGGCTCGATGACGATCCCGAGCACGCCCGCGTGCGTCTCCCGATGCGCGACGAGCTGCGCCAGCCGGTCGGCCTCCTGCACGGCGGCGTGATGTCGAGCCTGGTCGAGAGCGTCTGCTCCCGCGCCACCGCGCTGGCGGTGATGGGCGACGGGATGATGGCGATGGGTCAGTCGATCAGCGTCAACTTCATCCGTCCGGTCACCGAGGGTCACGCCGAGGTGCGCGCCAAGGCTCGCCACCGCGGCCGCACCACCTGGGTCTGGGACGCCGAAGTCCTCGACGCAAACGAGAAGCTCTGTGCGCTCGCCCAGATGACGATCGCGGTCAGGCCGATTCCGAAGTCTGGCTAACCGCCGAAGCGGTTAGTGATCGGCAGCCTGCGGTCTCGTCCAAAGGCCTTCGGCGTAATCCGGATCCCCGGTGCCGCCTGGCGGCGCTTGTACTCGGAGCGGTCAACCATCCGCACCACCTCGTCGACGACATCGGCGGGGAGGCCGGCGGCGATCATTTCCTCGCGGCCCTGGTCGCGCTCGACGTAGGACTCAAGGATCTGATCGAGCAGCTCGTAGGGCGGCAGCGAATCGCTGTCGAGCTGGTCGGGGCGCAGCTCGGCCGAGGGCGCCCGCTCTAGCACTGAGGCGGGGATCAGCTCGCGGCCGGCGCTCGCGTTGCGGTGCCGGGTCAGTTCGTAGACCAGCGTCTTCGGCACGTCCTTGATCGCGGCGAAGCCGCCCGCCATGTCGCCGTAGAGGGTCGCGTAGCCGACCGACATCTCGCTCTTGTTGCCGGTGGTAAGGACGAGCCAGCCATGCTTGTTGGAGAGCGCCATCATCAGGTTTCCCCTGATCCGCGCCTGGATGTTCTCGGCCGCCAGGTCGGGCTCCGAGGGCCGGGTCGGGTCACGCGGCAGCGGCTCCTCCCCGGACTCCTCCGCACCGCTGTTCCCGAAAGCGGGGGAGAGAGCGTTCTCGTACTCAGCCATCGCCGCCTCGATCGGGATCTCGATCAGCTCTGTACCGAGGTTTGCGGCGATATTCCGCGCGTCCTGCTGTGTTTCAAGGCTCGAATGCGGCGAGGGCATCACCACACAGCTGACGTGCTCGGGGCCGAGTGCATCGACGGCGAGCAGGGCGACGAGGGCGGAGTCGATCCCGCCCGAGAGAGCGACGCCGACGTGGCGGAAGCCGTTCTTGCCGACGTAGTCGCGCAGGCCGAGGGTAAGCGCCGCGTAGACCTCGGCCTGGTCCGACATTGGCTCGGCAAACGGGCCCGGGGCGGGGGAGGGAACTTCGCAGACCAGCAGCTCCTCTTCGAACTGTGCGGCGCGGGCGATCACCTTGCCCTGCGGGTCGACGACGAAGCTGTGGCCATCGAAGACGAGCTCGTCCTGACCGCCGACGAGGTTGCAAAAAGCAAAATGGGCACCGTAGGCGCGGGCGCGCTCGGCCAGCATCGCTTCGCGCTCGCGCCCCTTGCCGCGGTGATACGGCGATCCCGACGGATTGGCAATCAGGCTCGCCCCGTCCGCCGCCTCGCTCGAGGCCGGGGGCCCGGGCGCCCAGACGTCCTCGCAGACGGTCAAGCCGATCTGCTGCTCGCCGACCTTGACGGTCGCCGACTCGCCGCCCGCGATGAAGTAGCGCTGCTCGTCGAAGACCGCGTAGTTGGGCAGCCTGTTCTTGCGGTAGACCGCCCGGACGGTGCCGTCGGCGAGCACGGCGAGCGAGTTGTGGGCCTGGCGCCCCTCGGCATCGGCGGCAGTCGGCTCGGCGAATCCGACCAGGGCGACGATCCCGTTGACCCCCCGCGCCAGTTCCTCGACCGCGTGCCGGTTGGCCTCGACGAAATGCCGCTTCAGATAAAGGTCCTCGGCCGGGTAGCCGGGGACGCAGAGCTCGGGGAAGATCACCAGCTCGGCGCCCTCGCCGCGGGCGCGCCCGATCCACTCGGCGATCTTCGCCGCGTTGCCGTCGATGTCGCCGACCGTAGGGTCGATCTGGGCCAGGGCTACGCGCACGTCGATGTCCACACGGAGGTCAGGGCTGAAGTATCGCCGCCCAAGGCTGACTTCGCACTTAGTCTCGCTATGCGAGAGAAAACACGAACTCACCCTGGGGAGCTGGCCTGGAAGGCCTGTAGATTGCGGCGGGTGCGGGCGCGTTGGGGGCTGATGGGGGTATCGCTGGCGGCTGTCGCCGTTCTTTCTGCTGTTCCGGCGCGCGCCAGTGCGGCTGACCAGTGGGTCTTCCGGGCGCCGGCGGCGCGACCGACCGACCATCCCGACCCCAATCGCAACGCTTACACGGTGCCCGAGGCGCCGAAATCACCGGCCTGCACGCGGCACTTCTGCGTTCACTGGGTGTCGGAGGGCATCGACGCGCCGAGCCCCGCTGACGGCAACGGCGACGGCGTGCCCGACTACATCGACCGGGTGCAGGCGGTGGCCGACCACGTCTACTCGATCGAGAACGGCAAGCTCGGTTGGCGCGACCCCAAGTGCGACGGCCGCAAAGGCGGCGGTAACTGCAAGACCGATATTTACCTCGACGAGATCGGCGGTGCCCTCTTCGGCTACGCCGCCCCCGATCGCGGCCAGGCGAGCAAGGCGCACCGGCTGCCGCGCCACCTGCACGGCTACCTGGTCCTCGACAACGACTACGACCCGCTCGAGTTCCCGGGGACGACCTCTGAGCACGACCTCGAGGTCACCCTGGCCCACGAGTACAACCACATCCTCCAGTTCGGCTACGACGCCTACCAGGACGCCTGGTTTGCCGAGTCGACCGCGGTCTGGATGGAGGACCAGGTCTACAACGGCATCAACGACTACCTGCGCTACGTGCGTCGCTGGGTTAAGCGCTTCGACACGCCGCTGACGGCGAACTCGATCAAGGAGTACGGCTCCGCGGTCTGGAACAAGTGGTTGGCGCGCCGCTACGGCCGCTCGGTCCTGCGCCACGCCTGGGCACGCGCGGTCAGCACCCGTCCCGGCGGCTTCTCGGTTTCGGCCTATAACTCAGCAATCGAAGCGGCGGGTCGCTCGGACTTCAGCCACGACTTCGCCCGCTTCGCCGGCGACCTGCCCGAGTGGCGCAGCGACGCGGTCTTCAACGAAGGCGACTCCTACCCGGACGTATCGCGCCAGGGCAACCTGCCGCTAAACGGTCGGGTACTGGACCGCCGACTCAATCACACGACCTTTCAGCTGCTGCACGTTCGCCCAAGCGCCGGGCGGGCCGTGGTCGCCAGCGTCACCGCGCCGCGCGGCTACGCCGCGGGCGTGGCGCTGGTCGGGCGGATCGGCAGCGAGCGCAACGGCCGCGTGATCAGCGCTCTCACCTATAAGGGGAACGGAGGCTCGATGAGCGTGCGCCTGGCCCGTCCCGGTCGCTTCAACCGTCTAACCGCGGTCCTGGTCAACGCAGACACCAGCGCCTCGGGCTTCAGCGCCCGCCGGCTCGACTGGGCCTACTTGACCGAAAGCGCGCCGTTCCGCGCCTCGGCGCGGCTCGTTCGCTGAGCGGCGGTTGGCGCCTCGCCGGTGAGTTCGGCGATCGCGCCTTCGAGGTCGAGGCCGAAGCTGTCGAGGTCCGCCATCGCGTCGTAGTCGCCGACCAGGCCGAAGTTGACCTGGCCGTTGTAGGACATGATCCCGACGCAGAGGGCCTGCCGGCGCGCCAGCGGGACCAGTGGGAAGATTGACTCCATCTGCCGCCCCAGGACGAAGAGCGGGAACTGCGGCCCGGGGACGTTGGTGACGACGAGGTTGAAGAAGCGCTGCGCCGGCTGCAGGCGGGCCGCCTGTGAGGCGATCGTAGTCGGCGCGAAGTCGACGATCTTGGTCAGCAGCTCGGCGCCGACCGCCTGGCCGGAGCCCTTCAGGTCACCCATCGTCTCGGTGATCAGGTGCAGTCGCTGGACCGGGTCCTCGCACCAGATCGGCAGGGGCGCCATCATCGCCGAGATGCGGTTGCCAAGCGCCCCGCGCTCTTCCTCGGCGCGCACGCTGACCGGCACCAGCGCCCGCATCTCGAGGTCCTCGGTGTCGTGGCCGCGGGCGCGCAGGTAGTTGCCGATCGCCCCGGTGACGACGGAGAGGACGACGTCGTTGACGGTGCCGCCGTGCTCGTTCTTGACCGCCTTGAGAAGTTCGAGGTCGGTGCGTACGAAGGCGAGGCGGCGATGGGGGCCGATTTCGACGTTGAACGGGGTCGAGGGGGCGGCGGCGCCGGCGCCGATCACTTTGCCGGTCGCGCCGACCCCGCGCAGGACTTGGCGCGGGCCGCGCAGCGCCGCGCGCACGCCGCGGACGAACTCACGCGGGCTGGTGGCGCGTTCCTGCAGGGCGTCGGCGAGAAGTTTGAGGTCGGTGGGCTCGGGCCGCGGCGCCCACTTGGGCGGCAGCGCGGGCGGATTCTCCGGCTCCTTCTCGAGGTCGAAGAGGACGGTGGTGATGTCGACGCCGGAGATGCCGTCGACGAGCGCGTGGTGGCTCTTGCCGACGATCGCGAAACGGTCGTCGTCGAGGCCCTCGACCAGCCACAGCTCCCAGAGCGGCTTGCTGCGGTCGAGCTGCTGGGAGAAGATCCGCGCCGCCAGGTTGCGCAGCTGCTCCTCGGAGCCCGGCGCCGGCAGCGCGGTCTGGCGCACGTGGTAATCGAGGTTGAGGTGGGGATCGTCGACCCAGACCGGGCGGCCCTGGCCGAAGGGAATGAAGCGCAGCTTCTGGCGGAAGCGGGGAACCAAGTGCAGTCGCGAGGCGATGTGGTCGCGGAACTCCGCGTGGCTCGGCGCCGGCCCCTCGAAGATGCTGGTCGAGGCGACGTGCATGTGGGCGCCGGCCCGCTCCATGTGGAGAAAGGAGGAATCGAGGCCAGTCAGGCGGTCCGCGCTCACGGTGAAATCTTCGCACACGCACAAAGAAGTCCTTGATGGCCGCGCAAAGCGCTTGTTGGAGCCATTTGCGCGCCCGGGAGGAATGCTGCACTGTGATCGGCGTCACTAAGTAGGGGCAATCCGGTCCCTACCTTGGCCGTTCACAAGAACGAGCCCAATCTGCCGAGTCCCGCGCGAGCGCGCAGGGAGCGGGGGACCCAAGGTCACGGCCATCTCTCGGCCGCGACGGGGGCGAATCGGACGGCGAGCCGTCCGTAACGGCTGCCCGGCACCGTGCCGGCAGTCGCGAGCCCGTCAGCTAACCCCGTAGGCAGGCAAGAAAGCGAGTGATCACAGATGCGATTCCTCATGCCCGCGGGGGCTGTTGCTGCCCTGCTTACAGCTGGTGCAAGTACCGCCATGGCGACCGCGCCCAAGCATGCTCATCCGCGTATCGCTTCCCACGTATCGCTGCACGTCTCCCGGCACGAGGTGCTGGGCGGTGCCAAGGTCGTGCTCAAGGGCCAGGTGCGGCCCCGCGGCGAGCACCGAGTCAAGCTGGTCTTCCGCGGGCCGGAGGGTGGTGTCGCCGGCGCGACAACCCGGCCGAACGGGTCCTTCGCCCTGCGCTGGAGCCCCGACCGGATCGGCGCCTACAGCGTGCGGGCCTACGGTGTTCACGAGCGACGGATGAGGGGATCGGCGAGCGTCGCCCGGCACCTGACCTCCTACCGGGAAGCGGCGGCCTCCTACTACGGCCCCGGTCTCTACGGCGGCGGGCTCGCCTGCGGCGGCACCCTGGAACCGGGCACGCTCGGCGTGGCGAGCAAGACGCTGCCCTGCGGCGCCAAGGTGAAGTTCCTCTACCGGGGTGAGACGATCACCGTGCCGGTCGTCGACCGTGGCCCCTACGTGGCTGGCCGCGACTTCGACCTCACCGCCGCGACCAGGGAGCGACTCGGCTTCCCCGGCGTCGGTGTCCTGCTCTCCAGCAGGTAGGGATTTAGGCGGTTAGGCCTAGTTGCATCTGGGCCTCCGGTGCGTCATCGGCCTCGGGGGCCTCGCCGCCGTCGAAGCCGGCCAGCCGCACGCCGAGCAGTCGCACCGGCCGCTGCGGGTCGTAGGCCCGCAAGAGGTCGAGCGCGACCGGGCCGACCAGGGCAGGATCGTTTGTGGCCTGGTCGACGCTGTGGGAGCGAGTGACGTTGGTCCAGTCGTCGAGCCGGATCTTGATCCCGATCGTGCGCCCCTCCAGCTGGCGCTTGCTCAGCCGGCGGCAGAGCTCCTCGGCCAGCTGCTTGAGATGAGCCTCCAACTCCGCCCGGTCGCGGACGTCGACGTCGAAGGTGATCTCGGTCGACTGCGACTTGGTCTCGCGGACCACGGTGATCGGGGTCTCGTCTTCGAGGCAGGCGCGGCTGTGCAGCCAGCGTCCCTGTCGCGGCCCGAAGGACTGTTCCAGGGTTGCCGGGTCCTGCGCGCCCAGCTCGGCGAGCGTGCGTATTCCCATCGCCTCAAGCTTCGCGACCGACTTCGGCCCGATCCCCGGGATCAGGCCGGGGGAGTCGGCGGAGAACCGCTCCAGCGCTTCCTCCCGCGAGAGGACGACGAGTCCGGCGGGCTTGCCAAGCTCACTGGTGATCTTGGCCAGCATGCGGCTCTCCGAGATCCCGACCGAGCAGGTCAGGCCCGTCTCGTCCTGGATCTCAGCCGCGATCCGCCGCATCGTTGCCTTCGGCGAGAAGATCCCGGTCAGGTCGACGTAGGCCTCATCGAGCCCAACAACCTCAACCGTCTCCGCGTTGCGCCGCAGTACCGCCATCACTTGTCCCGAGGCCTCGCGGTAAGCGGTGAAGTCGGGCTGCAGGTAGACGGCATCGGGCAAGCGCCGCCGAGCCACCGCGGCCGGCATCGCCGAGTGAATCCCGGCCAGCTTGCGCGCCTCGTAGCTGGCCGTGGTCACGACCGCGCGCGGCCCCGAGCCACAGACGACAACCGGCTTGCCCTTCAGCTCCGGCCTGCGCCGCAGCTCGACGCTCGCATAGAACGCGTCCATATCGAGATGGGCGATGGTCCTCGCAGCCACGTCCCCGATGGTAGGACCGCGAAGGGACGGGACAGTGGCCTCCCGATTGACCCCGGGCGACGGCGGGTAGCATCGCCCCATGGGTGACGTAACGTATCTCGAGGTCGGCGAAATCGATGCGATCGAGGGCTTCTTCGAGGGCATTAAATTCCACAAAGCCGCGGCCGGCCTCGGTGTCAGCGCCTTCGGCATCTCGATCATCGAGCTTGCGCCCGGGGCGAATGACTACCCCGAGCACGATCACTCCGCGGACGGCATCGGTGGGCAGATGTTCGCCAAGCGCCCGCAGCAGCTTGGTCAAGAGGAGGTTTACGTCGCCCTGCGCGGCTCGGGGACCCTTTACGCGGGAGGAGAGGAGTATCCGCTTGATCCCGACCACATCGCGCGGGTCGATCCGCGTGTCAAGCGAAAGGTCACGCCCGGCTCCGAGGGCATTCGCCTGCTCGTCGTCGGTGCGACCCCGGGCGAGGCCTATGACCCCGGCGGCACGCTGTGACCGCAATCCGAGCTCAGTCGCCCGCACCCTTTTAGACTGCGGCCATGGCTTCCCCAGAGGCGAAGAACCTTGAGGCGATTTCGAAGGCGATCGACCAGCACAACTCAAGCTGCCCGTTCCCGGCGGCCGAGGTGCGGATGAACCCGTTCGAGGTCGAACGGCTGGGCTGGGATCACATCCGCGGCCTGCCGGTCGTGCCCGATGCGGAGATCGGCACCGGCCGCTTCCGCATCGTCTGCTCGCGCGACGTCGACGGCGAGGGGCTCGAAGAGACCGAGGCGATCGGCCAGGAGGTCGAGACCCTCGTGCCCGTCGTCAATAACTGAGGCCGGTCACCACGCATCCGACTTTCACCCATCTGGAGGGTGGTCAAAGTCGGATGGGCCTTTAGACCGAGTTCCAGAAGTCGAGGCCGAGGCCGCTGAGCCAGCTCTGGGCTTCGGCGTTGAGCACGGTCAGCTGGTTGGTCCAGATCAGGATGCCCATCGCGATCAGGATCACCCCGCCGGTGGCGACTATCGCTTGGTAGTGGCGCTTGACCACGGTAAAGGCGGTGGTCATGCGCGAAAAGGCGATCGCGGTGAGCAGGAAGGGGATCGCGAGGCCGGCTGAGTAGACAGTGAGGAGGAGCGCTCCGTGCGCGGCGGAGCCGGAGAGCGAGGCGGCGGTGAGGATCGCGCCGAGGGTGGGTCCGATGCAGGGGGTCCAGGCGATCGCGAAGGCGGCGCCGGCGATCACCGGCCCGCCGCGGCCGGCCCGCTCAAGCAGAGCGTCAACGTGCCACTCGCGGTTGAGCCGGGTAACGAAAAGCGAGGCGACGAAGAGGACACCCATGGCGATGATCAGCGCCGCCGCGATCTTGGTCAGCAGCTCCTGGTGGTCGCTGAAGGCCGAGCCGAGCGCGGTCGCGGTCAGCCCCTCGGCGATGAAGATCACCGAGAAGCTGGCGACGAAGAGCAGGCTGGGGCCAAGGATGCGTCGCCATCCCGCCGTCTCCAAGTCCGCCGCCGAGACGCCGCTGACGGCCGAGAGGTAGCCCGGCACCAGGGGCAGCACGCAAGGGGAGAGGAAGGAGACAATGCCCGCCGCCAGGGCGGCGAAGATGCCGACTCCCGCGGCAGGATCGGTGCTCAAGGCGGCGACGATCACGGCTCACCAGGGTACTCGGGAGGCTTCAGCCGCTGATTTGGCCTCCCAGCCGCTCTTTAGGATGCCTCGCGTCTCTACCCCGGAACGAGAGGAGTACTAAATGTCGCTTGTCCTTCGTAGGGTCCAGTTAGCCAGTGGTGTTGTCGCGCTCCTCGCCCTGGCCTTTGCGGCTCTGCCCTCGGCTGCTTTCGCCACCGATAGGGACTGCATTGACTTTGCGACTCAACGAGCCGCCCAGATCTTCTTCATCAAGCACGGTGGGCCGCGCTACGACCATGATCGTCTCGACGGCGACAACGATGGCGTCGCCTGCGAGGACAACAGGTGCCCGTGTTACTACAAGAAACACCTTCCCAGGCCCTCGATATACCTGACGGCGGACCGTCGCTTGACGTTTTGGCCTTGACGCCGATGCCGTAGCGAGACTGCGGCCGGTGGAACTGTTCAACGCCAGTGGCACGGCGCCGCGGCTGCGGGCCGCGCCGCTTTTCGCGATCGGGCCCAGTGAGCCTGGGCCGGCGCTGCGCCGCGGCGCCCTGGTGGCGGTGCCGGTCGGCCTGGCACTGCTGCTGGAGCTGGGCCTGGACAGCCCGACCAAAGGCGCGATCGGAACCGGCGCGCTGCTGGCTGGCTTCCCGGGGCTTGATGCGCCGGCGCGGACCAGGGCGGCGTGGCAGGCCGCGACCGCGCTGCCGATCGGGGTCGCCGCCGCGCTCGGCGTCCTTACCGGCTCCAATCCGATCCTCGCGGTGCTGACGATGGCCCTGGTCGGCGCCGCTGCCGGCTACTGCTTCGCCGTCTCGCTTCGATTTTCAATCGCCGGACTCTCGGTGGCCCTCTCACTGCTGATCACCCAAGGCCTACCGCTCGACCTCGCTGACACTCTCCCGGCGCTGCTCTTCGCCACCGCGGGCGGGCTGCTACAGGCGGCCTGGTCGCTCTGCGTCTGGCTCAGCGGCGAGCGCAGCGAGGAGGGAGGGGAGAATGGCTGGAGCACTCGCGCTGCCCTGGACGCGCTGCGTTCCAACTTGACCCTGCGCTCTGTCAGCCTCCGTCACGCGCTCCGCTTCGGCGCCGCCCTCGGGGCCGGCGTCGCCGCCTACTGGCTGCTCGGTATGAGTGAGCACGGCTTCTGGATTCCGCTGACGATCCTCTTCGTTCTGCGCCCCGAGCAGGATGAGACCTTCCGCCGGCTGTTCCTGCGCGCGGTCGGCACCCTCGCTGGCCTCGTGATCGCAACTGCGCTGGCTGAGTGGCTCGGCGGTGACGGCATCGCGATCGGGCTAGCGCTGACTATCGCCACCGCCTTCGCCTACGGCCTGCTGACGGTCCAGTACGCGCTCTTCACTGCTGCGATCACCACCTACGCCGTGCTGCTCGCCGACTCGATCGGCGAGCCGGCCTTGCACGCGGCCGGACAGCGCGCCCTTGCCACCGCGATCGGGATCGCGATCGCCGGGGCTGCGTTTCTGATCTGGTCCAATCCACGAGATCAAGCGCCGTGGCAGCGACGCCGGCAACCTGCTCCGGCTACAGCCAGCCGACGCGCTTGAAGCGCCGGTACAGGGCAAAGCAGACTACGGCGATGAAGGCGAGAACGGTGAAGTAGGCGTAGCGCCAATGCAGCTCCGGCATGTGGTCGAAGTTCATTCCGTAGATCCCGGCGACCATCGTCGGCACGGCGGCGATCGCGACCCAGGCCGAGATCTTGCGCATGTCCTCGTTTTGGCGAACCGAGACCTGGGTTAGGTTCGCCTGCAGGGCGCTGCTGAGCAGCTCGCGGAAGCTGGCGACCCGGCCGGTGACCCGCTGCAAGTGGTCGTGGACGTCGCGGAAGTACTCGTGGAGGTCGTTGGGAATTGCGTCGAAGCGGCCTTCGGCGATCTCGTCGACCGCTTCGGAGAGGGGAGCGACCGCGCGGTAAAGGTCGAGGACCTCTCGCTCGAGCTTGAAGATCTGCTCGGCCGGGTTGGTTCGCTCGGCGGAGAAGACCTCGGCCTCGACCGCCTGGATCTCACCGTCGATCGTCTGAGCGACTTCGCCGTAGCCGTCGACGACGTGGTCGAGGATCGCGTAGAGGACCACGCCGCTGCCGCGCGCGAGCAGGTCCGGGCGGTGCTCGACCCGCTCCCTGACCTGGCTCAGCTCGCCCTCGCCGTGGCGGACCGTAATGACGAAATCCGGGTTGACGAAGAGCAGCAGCTCGCCGACCTTGATGCCGTGCGGCGAGTCGGGGTGGGTGACCGTCTTGACGACGACCAGCAAGGTGTCGCCGAAGAGCTCGACCTTGGGGCGCTGCTGAGCCTTGACCGCGTCCTCCGCGGCGAGCTCGTGGAGGTTGAATTTGGCCGCGATCGCGTCGAACTCCTCCGCGGTCGGTTCGACCAGGCCAAGCCAGACGAAAGTGTCATCCGCATGACCGGCGCTGCCGGCCTGGTCGAGGGAGAGCTTCCCGGGGCGCCGTTTCCCGCGCTCGTAGACAGCACAGTCGACGATCATTCAGCGCAGTATCGCCATCCGGTCGGCCCGACCGGTAGATTTCCTGGCCAGGCAGCCAAACTCGCCGGCAACGAGCGGCGACGAGACAGGAGCAGACTTTGAGCAACCGCACGTTCGTGATCGGGGTCGGCATGACCAAGTTCGAGAAGCCCGGCAGCAAGGAGGGCGACTACCCCGACTGGGCCAAGGAGGCGGGGGAGAAGGCGCTCGCCGACGCGGGTATTCCCTACACCGACGTCGAGCAGGCCTTCGCCGGCTACTGCTACGGCGACTCTACCTACGGCCAGCGGGCGCTTTACCAGCTCGGACTAACCGGGATCCCGGTCGTCAACGTCAATAACAACTGCTCGACTGGCTCCTCGGCGCTGTTCCTGGCGCGCCAGGCGGTCAAGGGCGGCCTGGTCGAGTGCGCGCTCGCGCTCGGCTTCGAGAAGATGGAGCCCGGCTCGCTCGGCGTCAAGTACACCGACCGCACCAACGCGCTAGACAAGCACGCGATGCGGATGTTCGAGATCCGCGACCCCGAGCAGTCGCCGCCAGCGCCGCAGATGTTCGGCAACGCCGGCCGCGACCACATGCAGAAGTACGGCTCCAACCCCGACCACTACGCCTGGATCGGCTGGAAGAACCACAAGCACTCGGTCAACAACCCCTACGCCCAGTTCCAGGACGTCTACAGCCTCGAGGAGATCAAGGACGCGCGGATGATCCACGACCCGCTGACCAAGCTGCAGTGCTCGCCCACCTCCGACGGCTCGGCCTGCGCGATCGTCGCCTCCGAGCGCTACGTCGACGAGCACGACCTCTGGGACCGGGCGATCGAGATTGCCGGCCAGTCGATGGTCACCGACCTCAGCTCCACCTTCGCCGAGGACACCGATTGCATGAAGATCGTCGGCTCCGACATGTCGAAGCAAGCGGCCGACGAGGCCTACGCCGAGGCCGGTGTCGTCGCCGCTGACGTCGACGTCTGTGAGCTACACGACTGCTTCAGCGCTAACGAGCTCATCACCTACGAAGCGCTTGGTTTCGCGGCCGAGGGCGAGGCGCACAAGTTGGTCGAGGAAGAGGCAACCACCTACGGCGGCCAGGTCGTCGTCAACCCCTCCGGCGGGCTGATCTCCAAGGGTCACCCGCTGGGTGCGACCGGGCTGGCGCAGTGCTCGGAACTGACCTGGCAGCTGCGCGGCACGGCCGACAAGCGCCAGGTCGAGGGCGCCAAGCTGGCCCTGCAGCACAACATCGGCCTCGGCGGCGCCGCCGTGGTCACCGTCTACAAGCCGGCGGCTTAGCGGGCGCTGGAGGAGGAGGTCCCGATGGCGAAGCAACGGCAGAACCTCAGCGGCAAGGTCGTGGCGATAACTGGCGGTGCGCGCGGGATCGGCAAGGCGACGGCGACGGCGCTGGTCCGCAAGGGCTGCCGCGTCGCGATCGGCGACCTCGACCTGAGCCTGGCCGAAGAGACCGCGGCGGGCCTCGGCGGCAACAGCATCGCGCTACCACTCGACGTCACCGACCGCGGCTCCTTCACCACTTTTCTCGATGCGGCGGCGCTCGAGCTCGGGCCGATCGACGTGCTGATCAACAACGCCGGAATCATGCCGGTGACCCCCTTCGCCAAGGAGTCCGACGAGTCGCTCAAGCGCCAACTCGACATCAACGTCTATGGCGTCATTGTCGGCATGCAGCTGGCAATCGAGCGTTTCCAGCCGCGCGGCAGCGGCCACATCGTCAACCTCGCCTCCCAGGCGGGCAAGGGCGGCTTTCCCGGCATCGCCACCTACTCCGGCACCAAGCACGCCGTGGTCGGGATCAGCGAGGCGGCGCGGGCCGAGCTGCGCGGCAGCGGCATCGAGATCGCCTGCGTGATGCCGACCGTGGTCAACACCGAGCTGACTGCCGGCGTCGGCCAGCGCCTGATCAGGCCGGTCGAGGCCGAGGACGTCGCTAACGAGATCGTCGACGCGCTGGAAGTGCCGCGTTTCGACGTCTGGGTACCGCGCATCAACGGCGCCTTTTTCAAGCTGGTCTCGAACCTGCCGCGCGGTATGCGCGAGGGCCTGGGACGCTTGATGAAAGTCGACAAGCTGATGACCGAGGTCGACCACGGCGCCCGCCGCCGCTATGAGGAGCGGGCCGCGCACAGCCGCGCCGAGGGCGACGCCAGCGCGGCCGAGCCGAGCCCCGAGCGCGAGGCGGCCTAGCCGGGTTTGAACCCATCTGGCGCGCTCGACGTAGGAAGCGGTGATGGGACGAATCTACGACGCGACCTGGGGGAGGGGCTTCGCCGCGCTCTACGACCGCGGCTTGAAGGCGACCGAGGAGGCCGGACTGCAGGAGATGCGGCGTGAGACACTCGCCGGGGCAAGCGGCCGGACCGTCGATGTCGGCGCCGGAACTGGGGTGAACGCGGATCTGTTCCCCTCGGCTGTGAGCGAGCTGGTGCTGGTCGAGCCGGACCCGCACATGTTCAAGAAGCTTCGAGGCAAACTCGAGGGTTCGGGGGAGGGGGTTTCGTCGATCGAAGCCCCGGCCGAACGCCTGCCGTTCGCTGATGGCAGCGTCGACACCATCGTCTTCACCCTGGTCCTCTGCACGGTGCCGGACCCGCGGGCGGCCCTGGCCGAGGCGGCGAGAGTGCTGCGACCCGGCGGCAAGCTGCTTTTCGTCGAGCACGTTCGCTCCCGGCACCCGGACCTGGCCCGTTGGCAGGACCGGCTCGAGAGGCCCTGGCGCTTCCTCGCCGACGGTTGTCACTGCAACCGCGACACCGTTGCGATGATCGAAGCCTCGCCGTTTGAGCTCGAGCAGGTCGAGCACGACCGCCTGCCCAAGACGCCGCCGATTATCAGGCCGCTGGCGCGTGGCAGCGCGACGCTCACCGGGTGAGGGTCAGTTAGTCGGACTCGGGATCGGTGAAACGGTGCGCCAGCAGTGGCTGAAGCACGAGCGTGCCGGCGAGGATCGTGAGCGAGACGACTACGAAGGAGAGACCGAGATCGTCGAGCGAGTTGGCGTGACCCGCAACGCGGTGCTCGACACCGAGCAGGGCGACGGCGATCGCCAGCAGCCCGGCGATGCCGGCGCCGACGGTGAAGCCGAGCCATTCTTCAAATTCTTCGCCGCGGCCCATGCGCGGCACCATCCAGACGACCTCGACCACGTAAGCGGGCACGAAGATCGCGCCGATCGTCGCCAGGCTCTGCAGCAGCTCGGGCGAAGCCGGCGGAATCGCGCCAAGGAAGAAAGATCCGCCAATGCTGGCGACGGCGACGGAGAAGAGCGCCAGCAGCACTCCCTTGGTGATCGGTTCGAAGACGGGGAGCCTCATCGCGGCCAGTCTAATCGCGGGGCGTGCCAGGCCGTCACGCCGATTCAACGCACGATAATGGAGGTTATGTCTACTTACGATCAGCGGTGCAACGCGTTACGGCTCCACGGGGACTGCAAAACGTTGCAGGTAGGCCTCAGGAGGCCTTTTCGATGGCCGATTCGAGGTCACCTGCTGAGCCGGGCGTGCTGAGGGTTTCGATCCCAGCCGTTCCGGGGCCCTTGACCGCGAATGACGGCGTGCCGGTGAAACCGAGTTTTTCGGCTTCGGCTGTCGTCGCCGCGACTTCGCCGAGGACGCGCTTGCTCTTGCGGGCCGCGTTCCACTTGGCGATGTCGGGCACGCCGGCGCCCCTGGCGATCGCGGTCAGGAAAGCGTCGGTCACGTAGCCCGAGTCCTCGGCGCCTTGGTTCCTGTAGAAGAGCTCGACGAAGTTCCAGCCGCGGCCCTGTTCGCCGGCGGCAATCGCGGCGGCGCCGGCGGGCGTCGACTGCGGGCCAATGATCGTGTAGTTGTTGAACTCGAGCTTGGCTTCGCCGGCGCGGACCTGGTTTTCGATCACTTGCGGTATGACCTCTTCGGAGTAGCCCTTGCAAAACGGGCACTGCAGATCGCCGAACTCGAGCAGCGTCACCTTGGCGCCGGGCTCGCCCAGGGTCAGGCCGTCCTGCGGGATCCCGCTCAGCAGCTGGTTCACCGCCTGGGCGTCGCTGATGTTGCTCGCATCGCCACCGCCGCTGTTGCTGCCGCTGATGACGACCACGACGGCGACGGCGACCAGGGCGAGGAAACCCGCGGCGCTGCCCAGCTTGATCAAGCGCTGGCGGCGCTCCGCCGCCCCTGCCTGCTCGTCCTCGCGCAGCCGCGCTTCGCGGCGCGCCTCCCTGTCGCGGCGACCGCTCATCGTTTGGTGCCCGCGTAGGCGAGCATCCGGGCTGCGTTGGTGGCGAAAAGCAGGGTCATCAGCACGGCGCTGGCGACGCACCACTGGCAGATCGCGTCGATCGTGAACAGCTCGAGGTAGGTCAGGTAGAGACTGAAGCCGAAGCCGACCAGGGCGACCACGAAGCCGACCATGCGGGGCCCGTCGCCGCGCAGCAGCGCGCAGGCGAACAGCGCCACGTAGCCGATGATGCCGAAGATCGCGACGTTGACGCCGAGTAGGTGCGAGTAGGAGCTTTCGGCCACGGTCTGGCAGCCGTGGCCGCCGGCGATGCAAACCGGCGAGCCGCCGCCGGAGTCGGCGATCGCGATGTAGGTGGCGACGCCGATGCCAAAAGTCGCGAGGAAGGTCGCGATCCCCCGCAGCGTTCCCTCGGCCGGCGCCTTCACGTTGGGGAAGCTAGCCGAATGGCCTGAGGAAAGACTAAGTCCGAGGTCGTAGCTCTTTCCGCTATCCGGCAAGAACTACGACCGCATGCGGTCGGCGACCTGGAGCTCGGCGCAGAACGTCGCGATCTCACGCGAGAGCCGGCCGCCCTGCCAGGCCAGCGGCGACTGGCCCTCGGTCTCGCTGACGAGTCTTCCCTGCGGCAGCCGCTGCGCGTATTCGCGGGCGATTGCGTAGGGATGACCCGGATCGGCGGCGTCGTGGCTGGCGACGATCAGCGCTGGCACCTCGAGGTCCTCCAGCTCGTCAAGCGCCTCAAAGGGCCGCGAGCGAGGCACCTCGCGCAGGGCGGCGACGATCGCATCGAGATGCCTATGTCGCAGCATCCTTTCGCGGGTGAAGCGCAGGACCGAGTCGCGCCAGGCCGGATCGATTCCCTGCCTGCGGTCGATGTAGTCGACGAAGCCGTCGATGCCGCCGTTCTCGAGCGCGGCGGCAAGGCTGTCCCAGTACGCCAGCGACCCGGCGGCGACCGTCCCGGTGTAGGTCGGGCCGATCGCTACCAGGCCCGCCACCCGCTCGGGATGGCGCAGGGCGTAGGCGACGGCGGCGTGTGCTCCCATCGAGTGGCCGGCGAGAACGAACGGCCCCTCGCCCACCTTACTGGCGACTAGGGCCTCCAGATCGTCAACCAGCTCCGGGTATCCATAACCCTGGCCGGCCGGCGCCGGGTCGGACTCGCCGTGCCCACGCGCGTCGTAGGCGATCACGCTGTGGCCGTCGCGCTCCAGCCTGCGCGAGCCATGCACGACAGAGCGCCGGGTCGCGGTAATTCCGTGGCAGAGGACGATCGGTGGCCCCTCCCCCGCCTTCTCGCCGCGGATCGCCGGCGCCTGCCCGGCGACGAACGGCGCCGGGGCGCCCGGCATCAGGCCAGGGCGGCGACGGCTCGCTCGAGGTCGTCGACAGTCTGAAAGGTGGCGCCGGTGCGGGAGACGTGGCGGTAGCGAATGATCCCCTCGCCGTCGATGACAAAGACCGCGCGCTGGATATAGCGGCCGCCCGGCGTCTCGTTGAGCTCGGTGAAGCGGGCCAGCGGGCCGAGCCACCCGGTCACCCCATAGCTCTTACTGACGGCAAGATCCTCGTCGGCCAGCAGCGGCAGGTTCAGTTCCTGCTCTTCGACCCAGCGCTCGTGCGAATCGACCGATTGCGGTGAGATGCCGATCACCTCGGCGTCGAGCTGGTCGATCCGCTCGCTGTTGTCGCGGTAGGAGCAGAACTGCTTGGTGCAGACCGTGGTTGCGTCGCCGGGATAAAAGGCGAGGACCACGTTCTTGCCGCGGTGCTCGGAGAGCTTGAAGCTCTTGCCGTCCGTGCCCGGCAGCTCGAAGTCGGGCGCCGCGTCTCCTATGTCCACCTTCGCCATCGCCCAGCCAGCCTAGTGCAGCTAGCCCTTGTCGATCGTCATCTTTTCGATCACGACCGTCTGCTTCGGCGTTTCGGCCGCGGTGGCGCCGAGATCTTCAATCCTGGTGACGACGTCGTAGCCCTTGGCGACCTTGCCAACCAGCGCGTATTCGGGTGGCAGGCCAGCATCCGCGGCGGTGACCACGTAGAACTGGCTTCCCGAGCGGCCGGGCGGGTCAGCCGAACTCTTCGCCATCGCCACTGTGCCTTTGGTGTAGGCGAGGTTGGCCGGGGGCTGCTCGTCGACCGTGTAGCCAGGCCCCCCGACCCCGGTGCCGAGCGGATCGCCACCTTGGATCACGAAGCCGGGAGCGATGCGGTGGAAGGTGAGGTCGTCGTAGAAGCCTTCTTCCGCGAGGTAGGCAAACGAGTTGACCGTCTTCGGCGCCCGGGTCGAGTCCAGCGCGATCTCGAAGGTCCCGCAGCTGGTCTGCACGACCGCGGTCAGCTTTTCACCCTTCTTCACAGTCTGCGGTGGTGCTTTGAGGGTGACCTGCTTCGGCGCCGGCGCTTCGACTTCCTTGCAGCTGTTGGTGCTTGCCGCGGTCGCGGTCGAGTCGCTGCTGCTGTCGCCGCCGCCGCAGCCGGCCAGGATAGCCGTGAGGACGCCAATCGCAACCGCCGCGAAGACGGCGCGGGCGATCGCGTGGCTGTTGGTCCCCTCCTGCATCGGCGCGAAGCCTAGAACATCGGGTCGCGGCAGCCGGGCTTGCGATGATCGGCGCCGTGCGTGCCCCGCCGCTTACTCCTCTCGCCGCCGCGGTGCTCCACGTTCCCGTCCCAGAGCGCGCCCTGGCGGTCGAGTGTGGCGACGGCGACGCGGTGCTCTTCCTCGCCCGCGAGTTCCCCGCTGCCCGGGTACGGGGCGCCGACTCCTCGCCGGCCCTGGTTCGCGCTGCCAGCGCCCGGGTCGGCCTCGACCCTGAAGGACGGGTTGCCTTCAAGCAGGGCAAGCCAGGCAGCCTGCCCTACCCCGACGGCTTCTTCGACCTGGTCACCCAAGTCGACGGCTTTCCCGTAGCGGCGGAGATCGCCCGCGTCTTGCGCCCCGGTGGCCACCTGGTCCTCGCCAATTCCCGGCCGCGTGGCTTTCTGGCCGCGGCCCGGGAGGGCCTCTTGCGCCGCCGCCTGGCTCGCCTCGGATTCGTTGCGCTGCACGAGGCAGAGGCCGGCAACGGCAACTTCTTCGTCGCCAGGCTCGGCGAGGACGGCGCTTCGCCCCGCTCCGATTAGGCTGCGAGCGGATGGAGATCGAGGGCATGCCACTGACGCTGCTGGTCAATCCGCACTCGGCTCACGGTCGCACGCTGAAGCTGCTTCCCAAAGTCGAGCAGGAGCTCGACGCGCGGCGAATTCCCTTCCGGGTCGAGCGGACGCGTGGGCTCGAGGACGGCGCCGAACGCGCCCTGCGGGCGGTTGAGGCGGCCGAGGTCCCCGTCGTGATCAGCGGCGACGGCCTGCTCGGCGCGGTCGGCGGCGCGATGGCGGGCTCCGAGACCCCGCTGGGAATCGTGCCCGGCGGCCGCGGCAACGACCTTGCCCGCGTGCTTGGTATTCCCGACGACCCGGCCGAGGCCGTTGCCGTCCTCGCCGCCGGGGAGACTCGCCGCATCGACGTCGGCGAGGCCAACGGCAAGCGCTTCCTCGGCATCGTCAGCATCGGTTTCGACTCGGACGCAAACCAGCTCGCAAACGAGACCAATTTCCTGCGCGGCAACCTTGTCTACGCCTACGCGGCGCTGCGCACTCTGCTCACCTGGAAGCCGGGCCGTTTCACCGTGCGGGCTGGCGAGGAACGGGTCCGCTTCACCGGCTACTCGGTCTCGGTCGCCAACAACCGGGCATTCGGCGGCGGCATGTTCATCGCTCCCGACGCCGAGCTCGACGACGGCGAGTTCGACATTGTCACCGTCGGCGAGGTTGGCAAGTTGCGCTTCATAAGTAACCTGCCGAAGGTGTTCAAGGGCACCCACGTCGATGAGGACGAGGTCCGCGTTTTTCGGGCCCCCCGGGTGGAACTGACCGCCAGCCGCCCCTTCCCCGTCTTCGCCGACGGCGAGCACCTCACCGACCTCCCCGTTTCGTTGCGGATTCTGCCGCGCGCCCTCAGCGTTCTCGTGCCGCCCGCGACCGGGGCTTGAGGGCCTTGGCGGACGGCGCGGATCGGACCCGGCCCTCGAACGGGACCCTGTTCGGCGCAAAGCTGTCCGCGGCGCGCCTGATCGGTGCTGCCAGCCGCTTTAGCGGCCGCGGTGGCGGCACGACGCTGCCGGGTCGGGTCCTCTTGCGGCTCGAGCCCGAGGCGCTGGCCCGCCTGGGTCGGAGGCTGGACCGCGGCACGACGCTGATCAGCGCAACCAACGGCAAGACGACGACCGCGGGAATGATCGCCGCCGTGCTCGAGGCCGATGGCCGCCGACCCGTCCACAATCGAGCGGGGTCGAACATGACCTGGGGCGTCGCCACCGCGCTGCTCGAGCAGCGCGGGCACGAGGGGCTGTTCGAGGTCGATGAGGCCTGGCTCGCGCAGGTCTCGGCCCAGCTTGATCCCTCGCTGATCGTGCTCGGCAACCTCTTCCGCGATCAGCTCGATCGTTACGGCGAGATGGAGGCGCTGGCGGAGGACTGGGCGAAGACCGTAGCGGCGAGGGCCGGGCGCACGCGCTTCGCGCTCAACGCCGACGACCCGGCGATCGCCGATCTTGGCCGCGACGAGGCCGGGGAGCCGCGCCAGGGGGTCACCTACTTCGGCATCGAGGACGCCTCGCAGGCCCTGCCCGAGCTTCAGCACGCCTTCGACGCCAAGCACTGTCGGCGCTGCGGGCATCCCTACGTCTACGAGCGTGCCTTCGTCGGTCACCTCGGTCATTACTCCTGCGAAAACTGCGGCGCCATGCGGCCGACGCCGACTGTGGCCGCGACCGCGATCGAGCTGCGCGGCATGGAGGGCTCGCGGCTGACCCTGCGCACGCCCGGCGGCGAGCTGCGCTTGGAGCTGCCCCTGCCCGGCCTTTACAACGTCTACAATGCGCTCGCCGCGGTGGCCGCGGCAATCGAGCTTGGGGTCGCCCCGGCGCGCATTCCCCCCGCCCTCGCTGCAATGCGGGCGGCGTTCGGCCGGGTCGAGACGATCGAGATCGCCGCCAAGCAGCTCTCGATCCTGCTGATCAAGAACCCCGCCGGTGCCAACGAGGTCCTGCGCACGCTGTTGCTCGAGGCGGGTGATGGCGGGCTAGACCTCTGGATCGGGCTCAACGACAAAATCGCCGACGGGCGCGACGTCTCCTGGATCTGGGACGCGGATTTCGAGCTGCTCGCGGCCGCCGTGCGGCGCGTGGTCTGCGCCGGCACGAGGGCGCCGGAGATGGCGCTGCGGCTCAAATACGCGGGCTGGCCCGCCGCAGCGATCGAGGTCGTGCCGGAGATCGGGGCCTCGCTCGACCGCGCCGTCGACTCCGCCTCGGGCCGCCTCTTCGCCCTGCCCACCTACACCGCCCTGCTCGAGCTGCGCAGGTTGCTCGCCGACCGCGGTCTCGCCAAGGAGTTCTGGCGGTGAGCGAGCTGATCTGGCACGAAGTTGAGTGCGGCGGCTACACCGCCGACCTGCCGCTCTGGGAGGAGCTCGCCGACTCCCTGGGCGAGGAAGAGCCGATCATGGAGCTCGGCTGCGGGGCCGGGCGCGTGACCCTGCATTTGGCGGAGCGCGGCGCCCATCTCGTAATCGGCCTTGACCGGGATCGCGAGCTGGTCGAGGCGGTCTGGGAACGGGGATGGGGAAGCAGCGCCGACGCAGAGCACGTCGACGTCCGCGAGCTCGACTTCTTCGCCACCCGCTTCGGCCTCGTGCTGGCGCCGATGCAGCTGATCCAACTGCTCGAGGACAGTGAGGCACGGATCGCCTGCCTCGCCTGCGCCCTCCACAACATGAAACGGGGCGCCCGCGCGGCCTTCGCGATCGTCGAGGAGGTGCCCACCGCCCTGCCCGAGGGCGCCCTGCCGCCGCTTCCCGACGTGCGCCAGGTCGAAGGCTGGATCTACTCGAGCCTGCCGCTGGAGCCGATCGTCTACGAGGACTCGATCCTGCTGCGGCGCCTGCGCCAGACGGTCGACCCCGATGGCAACATGAGCGACGAGCTGAACGAGATCGAGCTACAAATGCTCTCGGCCGGGAGGCTCGAAGAAGAGGCGTTGGGGGTTGGCTTGCGCCCGGCGGGCCGCCGCCAGATCCCGGCGACCGATGCCCACGTCGGCTCAACCGTCGTCCTGTTCGAGAAGGGGAGCTAATGGAGCTGCGGCTGCTGACCCTCTACCCCGAGCAGATGAACATCTACGCCGACCGCGGCAACATCATCTTCTTGCAGCGGCGCTGCGAGTGGCGGGGAATCGGCTTCGAGTATTCCGCGGCCGGGCTGGGCGATCGCTTCGATCCCGGCGCCCACGACTTCGTCTACATCGGCGGCGGGCAGGACCGCGACCAGCGCGCCGTCGCCGCCGACATGGTCGCGAGCAAGCGCGAGGCACTCGCTGCCGCGGCGGGCGACGGCGCCGTCGTGCTCGCCGTCTGCGGCGGTTACCAATTGCTCGGCCACAGTTACGAGCTCGGCGAGGAGCGCCTGCCGGGGCTTGGCCTCGCCGACCTGGAGACGACGCGAGCGCCGGGACCACGCCTGATCGGCAACGTCGCGATCGAGGTCGATCTCGGCGATAGGCCACAGACTCTGGCCGGCTTCGAGAACCACGGCGGCCGCACCCACCTCGGTCCTGCGGCCCAGCCCTTCGGCCGCGTGCTCCAAGGGTTCGGCAACAACGGCGAGGACGGACTCGAGGGCGTGCGCCGCGACAACCTGATCGGCACCTACCTGCACGGCCCGCTACTGCCCAAGAACGCCTGGCTGGCGGACCACCTGATCGCCCTCGCGCTCGAGCGTCGCTACGGCACTCGCCCGCAGCTGGATCCCCTCGACGACAGCCTCGAGCGCGCCGCCCACGAGTCGGCGCGCCGCGCCGCCCTTTCTGCCTAGGAGGAGCTAGCGCCCGCTGGAGCCGAAGCCGCCGTCGCCGCGAGCGGACTCGGCGAGTGCCGCGGTCTCGACCGGCTCGGCGAGCACGATCGGGGAGATCACCAGCTGGGCGATGCGGTCGCCAGGCGCGACCCGAAAGGTGTCGGCCGGGTCGGTGTTCAGCAGCAGCACCCGCAGCTCGCCCCGGTAGCCGGAGTCGATCAAGCCGGGGGCGTTGACCAGCGTGATCCCGTGCTTCTTCGCCAGCCCGGATCGCGGCAGCACCAGGCCGGCGTGCCCCTCGGGAATCTCAACGGCGACCCCGGTTCCGACGCTCCAGCGCTCCCCGGGTCCGATATGCGCGGACTCGCAGGCGTAGAGGTCCAGGCCCGCATCACCCTCGTGCGCCCGTGTCGGCAGCACGGCCTCGTCTTTCAATTTGGAAACCGGAAGCTCCACGGCGGCGAACCCTAGACGACCGCGAGATCGTTGAAACGGTGCAGCTCGGCGACGGGGACCTTGGCGCGGACGAGGACGCCATCGTCACGCTCGGTGCGCTCCAGGTCCCCCGCGACCTCGTGCAGCTCGTGCAGCCGCGCGCCTTCGGCGTAGGGGATCAGCAGCTCGACCTCGGCAAGGGTGTCCTCGAACGCCGCCTCGATCTTTTCGCGCAGCGCGTCGAGGCCGGCGCCGTCGAGGGCGGAGACGAGCACCGCGTCGGGGTGGCGCAGGAGGACCTCGTCGCGCTCCTCCGCGGAGAGCAGGTCCGCCTTGTTGAGGACGAGCAGCCGCGGTCCCTCGCCGGCGCCGATCTCCTCCAGCACTTCGTTGACCGCCTGCATGTCGGCCGCTTGGCGCTGCTCCGAAGAGGCGGCGTCGACGACGTGGAGGATCAGGTCGGCGAGCACGGTCTCCTCCAGCGTCGCCTTGAAGGCCTCGACCAGTTGGTGCGGCAGCTTCTCGATGAAGCCGACCGTGTCGGTCAGCAGGTAATCGCGGCCGGAGAGCTCGATGTTGCGCGTGGTCGGGTCGAGGGTGTGGAAGAGCCGGTCCCCAACCCCGACGCCGTCCTCGGCGCCGGTCAAGGCGTTGAGCAGCGTCGACTTGCCGGCGTTGGTGTAGCCGGCCAGCGCGACCCGCGGTAGCGAGGAGCCTTCGCGCCGCGCCCGCATCACGCCGCGGTTGCGCTCCAGGCGCACCAGCCGCCGCCGCAGCGCCGCGATCCGATCGCGGGCGAGGCGCCGGTCGGTCTCGATCTGACTCTCGCCCGGGCCCCTGGTGCCGATGCCGCCGTCCATACGCCCGGCGCCGAGGCGCTCGAGGTGGGTCCACAGCCCCCGCATGCGGGCCATGTTGTATTCGAGCTGGGCCAGCTCGACCTGCAGCTTGCCCTCGGCCGAATGGGCGTGGTCGGCGAAGATGTCGAGGATAACCGCGGTGCGGTCGATCACCGGCACGCCCAAGGCCTCCTCGAGGTTGCGCTCCTGGCGCGGCGCCAGCTCGTCGTCGCAGGCGACCAAATTGGCGTCGCAGGCGCTGATCTGCTCCTTCAGCTCGGTCAGCTTGCCGCGGCCGACGTAGCGGTCGGGGTCGGGTTTCTCGCGTTGCTGCACGGCCACGCCCGCCGTCGCGACGCCGGCCGTGCGCAGCAGCTCCTTCAGCTCGGCGAGCGGCTCACCCTCCTCCCTGCCCGTCGTGATGCCAATCGCCAGGGCACGCTGACGCGCCCGAGGATTGGCGACGCCGGCGCTCGTCGCCTTGTGGTGAGTCTCTGCCTTGCGTCCGTTCCTCGACCGTTCCATCCCGTCCGATTGTAGGTGCGGATAGGCTTAGCGCCGTGAAGGTCTTCGTGACGGGAGGAACGGGTTTCATCGGCGGCGAGGTCGTGCGGCAGCTGCGTGCCCGCGGTGACGATGTCGTCTGCCTGGTCCGGACGCCTGGGAAAGCGGCGAAGCTGACCGAGCTCGGCTGCGAGCTGGTCAGCGGCGATCTCAGCGACGCCGCAGTGCTTCGAGAGGGAATGGAAGACTGCGACGGCCTGATCCACGCCGCCGCTATGTACGAGGTCGGGATTCCCGCCAAGCAGCACCCGGCGATGTACGAGGCCAACGTCCACGGCACCGAGATCGTCCTCAAGGCCGCGCTCGAGGCCAAGGTCCCCAAGGTCGTCTACGTCTCGACCTGCGGCATCTTCGGCAACACCCACGGCAAGACGGTCGACGAGACCTACGAGCATCCGGGCAAAGAATTCACCTCCTACTACGAGGAGACCAAGCTCGAGGCGCACAAAATCGCCAAGCGGATGATGGCTGATGAGGGTCTGCCCGCAGTCATCGTCCAGCCCGGCGGCGTCTACGGCCCCGGCGACGAATCGCAGGTCGCGGACCTGCTGAAGGAATTCTTCGCCGGGCGGCTTTTCCTCCTGCCCTTCCCCGACCTCGGCATCTGCCTCAGCCACGTCGAGGACATCGCCGGCGGCATCTTGCTGGGGCTCGACAAGGGCGTGGCCGGTGAGACCTACGTGATCAGCGGGCCGGCGGTCACGATGCGCGAAGCGATCGACGCGATCGCCGCGGTGAGCGGCCGCAAGGCGCCGAAGCGCAACATGCCGACCGGGCTGATGAAGGCGCTGACCCCGATCGGCCCGCTGGTCGGCAAGATGATCGGCCAGCCGCCCAACCTGCGCGAGCTGATCTCCACCGCCGACGGCGTCACCTTCTGGGCCAGCTATGAGAAGGCGGGCCGTGAGCTCGGCTACGCTCCGCGCGGTCTGGAAGAGGGCATCCGCCAAACGCTGGTGGCTGACGAGCGTTTCCCCGACCCGGCTGCCTGAAGCACCACCAGTTCATGCGCGTTATTGACGTCATGCATTTGGGACGGCCGCACGTGATCGGCTGCTGGCAGGTCGACGATCTCCTTGTCGATCCGGGGCCCCAGTCCTCGATGGACACTCTGCTGGAGGCGCTCGGCGACGAGCGGCCGCGGGCACTGCTGCTCACCCACATCCACCTCGACCACGCGGCGGCGACCGGCGCCCTCGTTCGGCGCTGGCCCGACCTCGAGGTCTACGTTCACGAGCGCGGCGCCCGGCACCTGATTGATCCTTCGAAGCTCCTCGCCAGCGCTGAGCGCCTATATGGCGACCAGATGGAGCGCCTCTGGGGGGAGATCGTGCCGGTGCCCGAGGCCAATGTGAAGCCGCTTGCCGGCGGCGAGGATATCTTCGGCATGCGCGTCGCCTACACCCCGGGCCACGCCTCCCACCACGTCTGTTACTTCCACGAGGGGAGCGGCACCGCCTTTGTCGGTGACGTCGCAGCGGTGCGAATCCCGCCGTCGGACCTGATCGTCCCCCCAACTCCACCTCCTGACATCGAGATCGAGACCTGGCTCGACTCGATCGCGATCGTCGAGTCCTGGCGTCCCGAGCGCCTCGCCCTCACCCACTTCGGCGCGATTGACGACCCGATCGACCACCTCGAGGCCGTCCGCAAGCGTTTGCGAGAAGAGGCCGACCTTGCCCGCGAATTCTCAGAGGAGGACTACGAGCGCCACCACCGCGCCATGGTCGCCGAGAGTCTTGACTCAGAGGCCGCAAAGGAGCTCCTCCAGGCGGTCCCCCCTCAATACCAGTGGCGCGGTCTCAACCGTTACTGGGAAAAGCGCGGGGAGAGGGCGACCGCGTAAGCGGCTAGCGTGTCTCCGTCCGTGGATACGGACGTCTCGTCAGCCAACAAGGGGAGTTGAAATGAGACCGAACGCCAGTCGACTGTCAATCCGTATCGCTGTCTGCCTTACCCTTTCCGCTCTGACCGCGTTGGGTCTCGTCGCCTGCGGCGGCTCAGAGGACACCCAAAGTCTCACCTTCACCCTGAGTGGGGACGGCAAAGACGCCAAGACCAGCGGGCCCTCGAGCGCCGAGACGGGCCTGGCCGAGATCACCTTGAGGAACGACCGCAAAGGTGAAGGCGATCTTCAGCTGATTCGAGTCGAGGGCGATCACTCTGCCGCGGAAGTGACGAAAGGGCTGGAATCCGCGATGCAGGGCAAGGCCTTCCCCGAGTGGTTCTTTGCCGGCGGCGGCATCGGGACGACAGCTGCGGGCAAGAGTCAGACCGTGACCCAGGTGCTGGAGCCGGGCACCTACTACGCGTTCAATACCGAAGGCAGCCAGAGCCGGTCCGATCCCGCTTCCGTCCCGGCCATGAAAGTCACCGGCGATTCTTCCGATGAGACGGTGGAAGCCGATGAGACGGTCGATGCCTTCGAGTACGGCTTTAAAGCCGAGCAACTGACCTCCGGCAAGACCGAGGTCGCATTTGAGAACACCGGCACCCAGCCGCACCACATGCTCGCCGCGCCGCTGACCGGTGACAACACGGCCGAGGACGTCGAACAGGCCTTCAAAAGCGAAAAAGGCAAGCCTCCCTTCGACGAAGAAAACTTCCAGTCCACGGCCGTGCTCGAAGGCGGCGAAGGTCAGCTCGTCACGCTCGACCTGAAGCCGGGTCGCTACGTGCTCTTCTGCTTCATCACCGACCGTCAGGGCGGCCCGCCCCACGCCCTCAAGGGCATGGTCGACGAAGTAGACGTCGAATAACGCCTAGGTCAGATGCTCGCGCATGCGCTCGACGGCCTCAGTGATGCGGTCGTCGGGCGTGGTGAGCGAGATGCGGAAGAAGCCCTCGCCGCTGGGCCCGTACATCGAGCCCGGTGAGACGACCACGGCGGCGTCTTCGAGCACCAGCTCGGAGAAAGAGGTCGACGTGTGGCCCTCGGGAACCGGTGCCCAGACGTAGATCGTGCCCTTCAGGGCGCTGACCTCGACGCCGATCTCACGCAGGGCGTTGACGACCAGGTCGCGGCGGCGGACGTAGGTTTCGTTCATTCGCTCCAGTGGCCCGCTTGGCCCCTGCAGCGCTGCTACACCGGCCATCTGCACGGCCTCGAAGAGGCCGGAGTCGACGTTGGTCTTCAGCCGCCAGTAGGTCTGAACCGCCTCGGCGTTGCCGAGGATCGCGGCGCAGCGCCAGCCGGTCATGTTGAAGCCCTTGGAGAGCGAGAAGACCTCGACCCCGACCTCCTTGGCGCCCGGTGTAGCGAGGAAACTGGGCGCGACGTAGCCGTCGTAGGTCGTCTCCGAGTAGGCGTTGTCGTGAACTACGAGGATCTCGTGCTCGCGGGCGAAGGAGACGACCATCTCGAAGAATCCCTCGGGGACGACGGCGCCGGTTGGGTTGTTGGGGTAGTTGATGAACATCAGCCGCGCCTTGGCGGCCACGTCGGCCGGGACGGCGCTGAGATCGGGCGCAAAGCCCAGCTCCGGCAGCAGCGGCAGCAGCTCCGGGGTCGCGCCGGCGAGGATCGGGCCGCCGGTGTAGACCGGGTAGCCGGGGTCGGAGGCTAGCGCGACGTCGCCCGGGTCGAGGAAGGCGAAGCAGAGGTTGTAAATGCACTCCTTGGCGCCGATCGCCGGGATCACCTCGTTTTCGGGGTCGATCTCGACGCCGAAGCGGCGGTCATAGAAATCGGCGAAGGCTCCCCGGAACTCCTCCCGCCCACGGTTGCTCGGGTACTTCTGGTTGCCGTTCTCGGCGACCGCCTCCTGCATCGCCGAGACGACGTGCGGGTAGGTCGGTTCATCGGGATCGCCGATGCCGAGGCTGATCACGTCGATGCCGGCGGCGCGCTTATCGGCAATGCGCCGCTCGAGCTCTTGGAACATGTAGGGAGGCATCGCCTCCAGCCGCTTGGATGGATCTGAGATCGCCATGGGCGCGGAAATCTAACTGTCCAGACCAGCCAGCGCGGCGAGCATCTCGACCGAGAGCTCACCGGAGCAGATCGGCTCGGCCCAGCCGCTGAGAGTGACATCGAGATCGTCGGAGATCTCGACCTCGAGCTCACCGCCATCGAGCTCGACCGTAATCGGGCTCGGCGCACCGCGGAGGAAAGCGGTGACGGCGGCACCGCTGGCGCCGGTCCCCGAGGAGAGCGTCTCCCCCACGCCGCGCTCGAAGATCCGCGCCCGAACCCGGTTGCCGTCAACCGAGAAGAACGAGACGTTGGTGCGGTTGGGAAAGAGCCGGTGGCCTTCGATCGGGGGGCCGATTTCTCTCAGGTCCAGGTCCTCGAGTCCCTCGGCAACCTCAATAGCGCACTGGGGGTTGCCGATCGAGACGTGCTGGAAAGCCCAGGCCCGCCCCCCCGTGGTCAGCGTCCCCCTGCCGTCGGCATCCTCGGAGAGAAAGTCCTTCGACTCTGTCGAGGCCCGTCCCATCTCGACCGAGCAGGTTCGCTCGGAGGTGATTGTCGGCGTGACGGGCCCCGCGACCGTTCCGATCGAGAAGGTGTCCGCGTCGGTCCAGCCGTTGCGGCGCAGGTAGAGGATCGCCTCCCTCGCCCCATTGCCCGACAACTCGGCCTCCGACCCGTCCGGATTGAAGATCCGCAGCTCGGCAACCAGCTGCGGATCATCGCTGCGCGAGAGCAGCAGCACCCCATCGGCGCCGATCCCGAAATGCGGATCACATAGACGCCGCGCCCGCGCCGCGGTCAGCTCCCAAGGCAGCCCCTCGGCCTCGATGATCAAATAGTCGTTCCCCAGCGCCTGCCACTTCTCGAATTTCACCCGTCGCAGCCTATTGACCAGTCACCCCGTCGGTGAGTTCGCCTTTGTTCGCGCATAGCGCGACTAAACACGAAGTCAGCGGAGTTGGTTGGCGATTTCGGCCGCGACCGCATCGTCGGAACGGTCGGTGCGGTCGATCCGGTGCAGGTTGGGAATCTTGCGCATCCAGGTCAGCTGGCGGCGGGCGTAGTTGCGCGAGCGCTTCTGCATCAGCTCGATATCGCCGGCGAGCACTTCGTCGAAGCCGAGGGCCTTGCGCGCGGTCCGCGATGGCCCGGCCTCCTCGGCCCGCACGACCTCGTCCCGGGCCCCGGCGACGACGATCGCCTCGGTCCGCGCGTCGATTCGCTCGTAGAGTCTTTCCCGATCCATATCGAGCCCAAAGATCATCGTCGGGTGCCGCGTCTCGGGCGACCACAGCTCTGAATCCGCAGCTTCCGGCGGCGCCTTGACCAGGGAAAGCTCCGCCAAGGCGGCCCGCAGATATAGACCAGTCCCCCCTACGACGATCGGTCGGCGCCCTGCCTTAAGCGCGGCATCAATCTCGGCATGCGCCAGCGGCATGTAATTGCCGACGTTGAAGGTCTCGCCTATCGGCACGAACCCAACCAGCCTGTGCTCAAGCTTCTCCCGCTCGGCAGCCGTGGCAACCCCGGTAAGCACCGAGAGCCCCTCGTAAACCTGGAGCGCGTCGCAAGAGATCGCCACCGGATCCTCGCCAAGCTCCCGAAGCTCCTCCGCAAGCGCAATCGCGACGCCAGTCTTGCCGACCCCGGTCGGCCCAAAGATTGCGATTACGTCCATGTGCGAATAGCTCAATCGGCCTGTGGAGAGGGAGTTGGGGCTGCCCCGAACGGCTTGTACTTTTTCGGCAGTCCGATCTCGGACGGCTCCAACCGTCTCATCGAAAAAGTTGAGTGAGGGGTTGCCCCAACTCCCTCTCCTACCGAGCGTGCAGTTGAGTGAGGGGTTGCGCCGTCACCCCTCTAAGCGACTGCGAAGTAGCCTCGTCAATCGCGACCTCAACGAACTCGCCGGGACTGGCATCACCTTCGAAGTTCACAGCCTTGTTATGCCTGGTCCGCCCCCTGAGCCGAGTCTCATCGGTCCGGCTGGTCCCTTCAACCAGAACCTCCATCTCCCGCCCAACGAACCGCTGCGCCCGTTCATTCGCCCGGCGCTGGACCAGCGCGACCAGCCGTTCCATCCGCTCGACCTTGACCGGATGGGGAATCTGCTCGCCGAACCCCGCGGCTTCGGTTTCACGCCGCGGCGAGAAGATGAAGGTGAAGGCGCTGTCGTAGCCGACCTCGTCGGCCACTTCCAGGGTCTGCTCGAAGTCGGCCTCGGTCTCCCCCGGAAAGCCGACGATGATGTCGGTGGTGATCGCGCAGTCGGGGACGTGCTCGCGGATCAGCGAGACCCGGTCCATGTAGCGCCGGCGGTCGTAGGTGCGGCGCATTCGTTTGAGCACGGTGCTCGAGCCCGATTGCAGCGGCAGGTGGATGTGCTCGCAAACAGCCGCCAGCTCCGCGTGGGCGCGGATCACGTCCTCCTTCATGTCCTTTGGGTGCGGGCTCGTGTAGCGGATCCGATTGATGCCAGCGACCCCGTCGACCCGCGCCAGCAGCTCGGCGAAGCCGATTCGTCCCTCTTTCGGCAGGTCGCGCCCGTAGCTGTTGACGTTCTGTCCGAGCAGGGTGATCTCACGCACCCCGTCGGCGGCGAGGGCCTCCGCCTCGGCGAGCAGCTCGGCGGGGTCGCGGCTGACCTCGCGGCCCCTGGTCGAGGGCACGATGCAGTAGGAGCAGTTGCAGTTGCAGCCCTGGGAGACCTGCAGCCAGCCCTGGAACTCGCGTACCCGGCGGGTCGGCAGGTGTCCGGAGAAGTCCTCGAACTCGAAGTAGCCCTGGGCGCTGAGCGAGTCGGAGTTGAGGAACTCGGCCAGCTTGTGGATCTGCCCCGGGCCGAAGGCGACGTCGACGAAGGGAAAGCGCTGGAAGACCTCGTCCTTGACCGATTGCGCCCAGCAGCCGCCGACTCCGACAACGCGCTCTGGGTTTTCGGACTTGAGCCGCTTCGCCTCTCCCAAGTGGGAGATGAAGCGGTTGTCGGCCGACTCGCGAATTGAGCAGGTGTTGAAGAGGATCAGGTCGGCGCCGTCGCGGCTCTCGGCCTCCTCATAGCCCAGGGACTCGAGCATGCCCTGCATCCGCTCGGAATCGTGCACGTTCATCTGGCAGCCGAACGTGGTGACGTGGTACCGCTTCCCGCTCCTCATGCGTCGAGGTTAGCGCCCGCACGGCGCTGCTCGCTACTTGACTACGAGGGTGCCTTCCATGCCCGCTTCGGCATGACCGGGGACCGTGCAGAGGAAGGTATAGGTGCCGGGAGCGAGGTCGGCGCTGACCGAGGTCTTGCCCTTGGAGATCGTTTCGGAGGTGGCTATCTCTTTGCCGTCCCGATCGATCGCGACGTTGTGTTCAAGCGTCGCGGGATTGTCGAAGTCGATCGTCACTTTGCCCGGCTGGCTGGTCAAGCTCGTCTTGTCGAAGGCGAGATCGGTCGGCGAGGCGGCAAGCTGCAGGGTGCCTCCTGATCCTTTGGCGGCCGGTGCGGGTTTCGGCGCCGGCGCCTTTTCGCTTTCGGCTTCGACCGGTGAGGCCTCCTCTTTGGTGATCTCTTTGTTCGCCTCCGAGAACTCCGCCGCCTTTGCCTCTTCCTCGTCCTGGGCGTGGAGCACGGCGAAGCTCGTGGTGGCACCGATCAGAAGCACGAAGCCGAGCGCGACTATCGGCGCCGCTTTGCCAGGGAAGCTCTTCACGCGCAGCCCGAGGAAGCTGACCAGCACCGCCGAGACCGCGAGCGCGATCCCGCAGACGTAAAAGAGGTCACCGTTGCTCATGTGAGCGGAATCCTATCCACGCGGCGCAGGCGCCGTCAGGCAGCCTGCGCCTCCACAACCGGCGCCGCCTCGGCCCCTGCCGGCACCTCGGCGCCGATGCCGAGTGCGGTCCTGATCTTGGCCTCGATCTCACTGGCGATCTCGGGGTTCTCGACCAGGAACTGCTTGGCGTTGTTGCGCCCTTGTCCGAGCCGCGTCTCGCCGTAGGAGAAGAAGGCGCCCGACTTGCGGACGATGTCGTGCTCGATGCCGAAATCGAGCAACTCGCCTTCGCGCGAGATACCCTGGCCGTACTCGATCTCGAATTCGGCCTGGCGGAACGGCGCCGCCACCTTGTTCTTGACGACTTTGACCCGCACCCGGTTGCCGACTGCCTCGGTGCCGTCCTTGAGCGTCTCGATGCGGCGAATGTCGAGCCGCTGCGAGGCGTAGAACTTCAGCGCCCGGCCGCCCGGCTGGGTCTCCGGCGAGCCGAACTGGACGCCGACCTTTTCGCGGATCTGGTTGGTGAAGAGGCAGACGGTGTTGGTGCGGTTGAGGTTGCCGGCCAGCTTGCGCATCGCCTGCGACATCAGCCGTGCCTGCAGGCCGACGGTGGTGTCGCCGATCTGGCCGTCCAGCTCGGCCTTCGGCGTCAGCGCCGCGACCGAGTCGATCGCGATCACGTCGATCGCCGCAGAAGCGATCAGGCGATCGGCAATCTGCAGCGCCTGCTCGCCGTAGTCGGGCTGGGAGACCAGCAACTCGTCGGTATCGACGCCGATCGCCCGCGCGTAGATCGGGTCCATCGCGTGCTCGGTGTCGATGAAGACGCAGACTCCGCCCCTCGCCTGAGCCTCGGCAATGACGTGGTAGATCAGCGTCGTCTTACCCGAGGACTCGGGGCCGAAGATCTCGACCATCCGGCCGCGGGGCACGCCGCCGATGCCGAGCGCCAGGTCCAGCGCCAGGGCGCCGGTCGGGATCGCTTCCACCGGCAGAGCGCTCTCGGCGCCGAGCCGCATCAGCGAACCCTGGCCGAAGTCGCGCTCAATCTGGGTTACCGCGGCCTCGAGCGCCGCGTCCTTGGCCTTGGCTTCCTTCGCCGAGACCTCATTCAAAGCCGCCTTTTTGTCTGCCATCTGTTCTCTCACCTCACTGCCGCCCGTCTTCGGACAGCTCGACTTGCGCCAGCGGGGTGTATCGCGCACCACGCGGCTGGAGTTCGGAACGGTAGAGCGTCAACCGGACGCCTAGAAGGGGCGATAAGAGCTCGGCCGGCAGCTCCCCCGGCGGCCTCCTGACGGAACCGGGCCGCTTCGAGCCGCGCCCCTCGGGCTTGACCCTGGCAACGGTGACGTGGGGCCAAAACGCTCGCTTCTCGGGCTTGTAGAAGCGCTCCGCGACCAGTCGTCCCTCCAGGTTGGCTTGAATCGCGACGGTACCGGGAGAATCGGCCGGAAGGGCGAAGAGCCGGGGTCGCTTCGGCGAAGGCTTGCCAACTGGATCTCCGAGCCGGACCAGCGGCGCCCGTTCCCTGAGGCCGTTGACGAGCTCCGCCAGGGGCTCGATCTGCCGCTCGGGCATGTAGCCGAGAAAGGCGAGCGTGATGTGAAGCGACTCGCGCGGCACAGGGCGCAGTGCTGGGTCGCTCAGTTCTCTTCCGGCCCATGCCGCAATTAGGTCGCGCACCTCCTCGGGCAGGTCCAGCGCCACGAAGAGGCGTGCCCGCGGGCTCTTCAGTCTCTCCTTCGTCATCGCAACCACGCTAAGGGGCGGCGACGCACACGACAACGCCTAGGTGTCACGAAAGCGTGCCGGCCGAGGGCCTAGAGGGGCGCGTCCTCGCCGCTGAGCAGGATGCGAAGCATGTGCATCGCGACCAGCGCAGAGCGTTCGCGGATGTCGGCGCGGCCGCCGGGAATCACCGGATCGCGGGCCAATGTCGTGCCGTCGGCGAGGCGGGCGTTGAAGCAGACGTAGCCGACCGGCTTCTCCTCGCTGCCGCCATCGGGGCCGGCGATGCCGGTGATCGAGACGGCCAGATCGGCCCCAAAGCGCTCCAGCGCGCCAAGCGCCATCGCCTCCGCCACCTCAGGCGAGACCGCGCCCTTAACCTCGATCAGGCCTGGATCGACCCCGAGCAGCTCCGCCTTCGCCTCGTTTGAGTAGGCGACGACGCTGCCCGCCATGTAGGCCGAGGCGCCCGGCAGGTCGGTGACGCGGGCGGCCAGCAGGCCACCGCTGCAGGACTCGGCAAGCCCGAGGCGATGCCCTTTCAGCAGCCGCGCCACCTGGGAGTCGATCGTCTCCCCGTCGAGGCTGAAGAGATGCTGGCTATGGCGGGCATGCAGACCTGCTTGCACAGCCTCGGCCGTTGCCGCGGCGTCGTCGCGGAAGCGCACGTCGATCTCGATCTCGCCGCGGCGCAAGCAGGTGGTGATCTCAACCTCTGGCAGGGCCACTCCCTCTGCCTCGATCTCGCGCAGGCTCTTGGCGATCTCCGACTCCGGGGTGCCGAACATGCGCAGCGTGTAGCCGCGAAGAGGTGTCGCTTGCTCCAGCAGCTCCCGCACGGGACCCGTCGCGAGGGCGGTAGGCCACATTGGCCGCAGCTCGCGAGGTGGTCCTGGCAGGACGATCACCAGCGATTTCTCGGCTGGCACGACCAGGCCGGGCGCGGTGCCGACGGGATCGAGCGCGATCGCGCCGTCGGGGACCATTGCCTGCTTGCGGTTGGCCTCGCGCACCGCCTCTTCGTCGAAGCTGAAGCTGCGGGCGAAGTTGCGCAGGATCGTCGCGATCTTCTCCTCGACCTCGTCGTCGAGGACGAGCTCACGGCCGGCGAAGCTGGCGACGACCTCTGCGGTCAGGTCATCGGCGGTCGGGCCGAGGCCGCCCGAGGTGACGATCAGGTCCATTCCCTCGGCGGCCATAAAGCGCAGTGCCGCCTCGAGATCATCGGGGCGATCGCCGACGACGAGTATGTGGGCGACGTCGACCCCGAGCCCGGCCAGCTGTTCGGAGATCCAGGGGCCATTGCGGTCGGCAATGCGACCGGTTAGGACCTCGGTCCCTGTTACGACTATCCCCGCCCGCAGCTCGTCGCTCATGTGCAGCTTGGTCGTTCCGCTTCGTCGAGCTGGGTCAGGCCGCCGGAGGAATCGATTGAGTACCCGATCGGGCTAGACGTCGTCGGAATTTCAGCTTCCCTGCCATCGATGAGCATCGAGACCTCCCCGTTGCCAAATGAGACAGTGAAGCTACCGGAGCGGAACGGGCCTTCTTCGGCTCCCGTTTGCAGGATCTGACCGTCAATCAGCGGTTTGCCGCGAGCATCGAGGACGCAGACCCAAACTTCAGCGCTGGCGGCGAGCTGGACGGAGACGCCATTTGCGGCTTCTTGAGAAGGCTTCTGCTTCTGCCGTTGTCGACGACTCTCCCCCGCGGGCTTGCTCTGCGAAACGCCACCGCTGCCACCGCCTTCTCCACCGCCAGGAATAGCGACGATCGCGATCACGGCGACGAGTAGGACGGCGGCGATCGCGACCCAACTGGCGCGCGGAAGCGGCCAGCGACGTTCGCGCGGCTGGCCGGGGATAGACGCCGCGGCGGGCTCGGGCGTCAGGCTTCGGGAGCTCCCTTCGACGTTCTTGCGGTAATCCTCGGCCAGTCGCTCTCCGTCTAGCCCCAGAAACGCCGCGTAGGTGCGGATGAAGCCGCGCGTGTAGACGCCCCCAGGCAGGACGTCCCACTCCTCGTTCTCGATTGCTCGCAGGTAGCGGGCGCGAATCCGGGTCGCCGCCTCGACCTCGGAAAGGTCTACTTTGCGCCGATTTCTCGCCTCGCGAAAGACACTGCCGATCGGGCGGTCCACCGACCCATTGTCCTACCCCGGGATCGAGAGGTCCACCGGAGATGGCCGCTGGACTACTCGGGCACTGCTGCGGGCGCCTCGGACTCGGACTCCTGCGACTCTCCGCCGCCGCCGGTGAGGCGCGCCATGTCGGCCGCCGTGACCAGAACCTGGCGTGGTTTGGAGCCTTCGTAGCCGGAGATGACGCCGCGTCGCTCGAGCATGTCGATCAGCCGGCCGGCGCGCGTGTAGCCGACCCGCAGGCGGCGCTGGATCATCGAGACCGAAGCGGTTTCCGTCTCGACCACGACGCGGATCGCCTCGTCGAGCAGGTCATCGCTGTCGGGGTCGTAGTCGCCCTCGGCTTCGACGCCCTTCTCGGCGACAACCTCGAGCAGCTCGGCCTCAAATTCGGGCTCGCCCTGCTTGGCCCAGTGGCCGGTGATGCGGGCGATCTCGTCCTCGGTGATGAAGGCGCCCTGGATCCGCTGCAGCTTCGACGTGCCGGCGCCGCGGAAGAGCATGTCGCCCTGCCCGAGCAGCGCCTCTGCCCCACCCTGATCGAGGATCACCCGCGAGTCGGTCTGCGAGGAAACCGCGAAGGCGATCCGGGCGGGGATGTTGACCTTGATCGTGCCGGTGATGATGTCGGTCGAGGGGCGCTGGGTCGCCAGCACCAGGTGGATGCCGGTGGCGCGTGACTTCTGCGCCAGCCTGATGATCGAGTCCTCGACCTCGGCCGGGGAGACCATCATCAGGTCCGCGAGCTCGTCGATCACGCAGAGGATGTGCGGCAGCGGCGGTTCGCCGGCCTTGGCGCGGGCCCGGTTGAGCTCGCCGAGGTTGCGCGCCCGGGCCTGTCCCATGATCCCGTAGCGGCTCTCCATCTCGCCGATCAGGTTGGCCAACACGTTGGCGGCGAGGCGCGGCGAGGTGACCACCGGCGTCAATAGGTGGGGCACGTTCTCGTAGTGGTTGAGCTCGACCTGCTTGGGGTCGACCAGGACCAGGCGCACGTCATTGGGCGAAGCCTGCATCAGGATCGAGGAGAGGATCGCGTTGACGCAGCCGGACTTGCCCGAGCCAGTGGTGCCGGCGACGAGCACGTGCGGCATCTTCGCCAGGTCGGTCCAGACCGCGTTGCCGTCGATTCCCTTGCCCAGCCAGGCGACCAGCGGCGAAGTCTTCTCTGGCCGGCCGGCGTAGATGTCACCAAGCCGGACGATGCGCCGACGCGTATTCGGAACCTCGACACCGACCGCCTGCTTGCCGGGGATCGGCGCCAGGATGCGAATGTCGGTCGAAGCAAGCGCGTAGGCAAGGTCGTTGGAGAGCTCGGTGACCTTCTTCACCTTGGTGCCGGGCGCCAGCCGCAGTTCGTAGCGCGAGACGTGCGGGCCGCTGACGATGCCGACGATTTTCGCTTCGACCCCGAAGTGGCCGAGCGCCTCGACAAGCTTGCGACCGACGATTTCGTGATCGCGAGGATCGACTCCCTTGTCGGTCTTGCCCCGTTCCAGCGCTTTGGCGGGCGGCGGCTTGTAATCGATCCCCTCGGAGATCGTCACTCCGCGCTTGTTGCCCTGCGGCGTAAGCGAAATCTGCTCAACCACAGGCTCCTCACTGGCCACAGCGGCATCTTCCTCCGCCTCGATCGAGGCAAGCTCAGCATCGAAGCTCTCGGTGACCGCCTCCTCAACAACCTCGTCGGACTCCTCGATAAGCGCAACGGTCGGCTCGACCTCATCCTCCTCGGGATAAGCGCTCATCACATCGGTGGGCCCAGGCTCGGTCTCAAACGAAAAGGTCTTCTCCTCACCCTGCCGGTCCCGCCGCGTCTGAATAGCGGTCTGCGCCGCTCCGCGACTGCCAAGGAAAACCCGCCGCGACCCCCGGCCGATCCCCTTGAACAAAGTCGAAATCGAAGTTCCGGTGACCAGTAGCCCGCCGACCACGAGCATCAAGACAGTGAAAATCCGAGCGCCAACAGCGCCAACGAGGTAAACGAGCGCTGTTTCAAGCCCATAGCCGACCTTGCCCCCCTCCCAACCGAAGAAGAGCACAAAGCTCAAATAAACCCCGGCTGCAATCAAAAACAGCCCAATCAGATCCAAATGCCGCTGCTCCAAGGCACGCGGCAAATGAAGCTTGCCGCCATGGCCCTTAGCTCTGGGGGTTTTCGCTTTGCTTTTAGCCTTTCGGCGCGCGGGCGTCCCGCGCTTCTTACGCACGAACATAGGGCCGGGTTCGACATCAAGGGTCCCTCCCCTGCGCCCGAGGACGGGCGATTGGGCAGGGCTGGAACGTCTTGTACTTTTTCGGCGCTTCGCTTGCGGCGACAGCAGCAGGCCCTCCACCGAAAAAGTTAAGTGGAAGCCCTGCCCAATCGCCCTTGCTAGCGGCATAAATTCGAGCTAAATCCCTGCGAAACCAGGCCTATGCCCGTCTAACATCGACGGCAATGCTTACCAGCGACCCAGAGATCGCCGGCGGCCGAGTCCTAGTTGTCGAGGACGACGCCGAGATTGCCGACGTCCTGCGTCGCTCGCTGCGCCAGGAGGGCTACGAGGTAAAGACGTCAGCCGACGGCGTCGATGCGCTCGACGTGGCCACCGGCTTCGTCCCCGACCTCGTCGTCCTAGACCTTGGTCTCCCCCGCCTTGACGGCATCGAGGTCTGCCGCCGCCTGCGCGCCGAGGGCGACGTGCCGATCCTGATGCTGACCGCGCGGGCCGAGACCGAGAACCGCGTCGACGGCCTCGACAGCGGCGCCGATGATTACCTGGTCAAGCCCTTCGAGCGCCAGGAGCTGCTGGCGCGAATCCGGGCGCTGCTGCGGCGGCGGCCACCGCGCGGCGCCGCCTCACTCAGCGTCGGTGACCTGTCACTCAACCCCGACACGCGCGAGGTGAAGCGAGACAAGCGAGAGCTGGAGTTGACCAACCGCGAGTTCGAGCTGCTCGAGTACCTAATGCGCAACGAGCGCCTCGTCGTCTCACGCGAGCGCCTGCTCGACGACGTCTGGGGTTACGACCCGACCGCGGCCACCAATACGATCGACGTCTTCATCTCCAATCTGCGCCGCAAGCTCGAGGCCGGCGGCGAGCCGCGCCTGCTGCACACCAAACGCGGGGCCGGCTACGTCCTCAAGGAATAGCGATGAGGCCGTTTCGTAGGGCCGTCGGAGCATGGCCGATGCGGTTGCGACCGAGCAACTGGCCGGTGCGATGGCGCTTGGCGGGAGTTTCGGCCGGGCTCACCCTGGTGATCCTGCTCGTCTTCGGCGCCGTGATCGGTCAGGTCGCGACGAGCCGCATCCGCGATGACTTCAACCGCGAGGTGAGCAGCGCGGCGCAGACCCTGGCCGGCGAAATCCGCATCGTCAACACTCCGCTCGGCACCTACTACCACGGCCCTCAGCTTGACGATTTCGTTCGTCCCGACAGCGCCTCGGCAAGGGTCTTTGACGCGGGCGGCAACCTGATTAAGGAAAGCAGCGGCGCCTCCGAGCTCGGCGTGCCGCATCTGGTCGGTCTCTCCGATCACGGACAGACCCGGGCGGCGACCGCCAGGGTCACAAGCGACACCGGCATTACCACCGGCTTCGTCCAGTACGGGCGCAGCCTCACCCACGTCGACTCGACCGTCGACCGGCTCTGGCTCTTTATCGCCGCCGGCATCCTCGGTGGAACCCTGCTGGCAAGCTTGGGGGGCGTGGCGATCGCGGCGCGGGCGATGCGGCCGATCTCGGCGCTGACCGCGACGGCACGCCAGATTGGTGCAACCGGCGATCCGTCCCGGCATATGCCCGACCCGAAGGCCGACGACGAGGTCGGCGAACTGGCCCACACCCTGGAGCAGATGCTGCGCTCGCTCGACGCCGCTAGGGCCGAGCGCGAGGCGGCGATGAAGAAGCAGCGCGAGTTCGTCGCCGATGCTTCGCACGAGCTGCGCACGCCGCTGACCAGCGTGCTCGCCAACCTCGAGCTACTTCAGGCGTCGCTGGACGGGCGCAACGGCAACGAGGATCGCGCCATCGTCGACTCGGCTTTGCGCTCCTCGCGCCGGATGAGCCGCCTGGTCGGCGATCTGTTGCTGCTGGCCCGCGCCGACGCCGGGCGCGTCGGCAAGCACCGCCCCTGCGACCTGGCGGAGATCGCCGGCAGCGCCGCCGTGGAGATGGCCCCGGTACTGGGCGAGCGCGAGCTGGAGATCGACAACGAGCACGCGCTGCCGGTTGAGGGCAATCCCGACGAGCTGCACCGGATGGTGCTCAACCTGCTCGACAACGCCGCCCGTCACACCCAGCCCGGGGCGAAGATCGAGTTGCACGTGCACAGAGTGGGCGCTGAGGCGCTGGTTGAAATCGCCGATGACGGTCCTGGGATTCCAGCCCAGATCCGCGCCCAGATCTTCGACCGCTTCGTTCGCGGCGAGGGTCCGGCCGACACCGCCGTGGGTCCGGGCAGCGGCCTCGGCCTGGCAATCGTTCGCGCTGTCGCCACTTCCCACGGTGGCACGGTCGAGGTCGCGGAGTCGGAATCCGGCGGCGCTCTCTTCCGCGTGCGCCTGCCGCTGAACAGATCTGAGCAGGTAATTAAGCCCGCTTTAGAACGCCTTTAGCGTCCCGCCTTAATTTTCCCAGCGGACGAGACACAGGGCCCACCGGAACTCTCCCCAACGTCTTCCGGTGGGCCCACTTTTTTATAGGCGGGCTTGGGTTTTGATTTGAGTCGAACCGGTCTTTCCCCGGTGGTGGTGGGCCTGGCGAGTGTGCCTCTGGGGACCGACCAGGCTCCTCGGCGCTACGAAGTCGTTTCAGACCTCGACGACGACGGGGATGATCATCGGTCGCCGGTGCAGCTTTTTGTAGACGAGGCCGGCGACTGCGTCGTGAAGGTCTTCCTGGATCAGGTGCAGCTCGCGGGTGCCGGCGTTGGCGGCGTCCTCGAGGCAGTCCTCGACCACGTCCTTGAGCTCCTCGACCAGGGCATCGGCCTCCTCGAGGAAGGCGACGCCGCGAAAGAGCACTTCCGGGTCGGCGACGACCTGGCCGTCGTCGGAGGAGATCGTCGCGACGACGATGAAGATGCCGTCGGCGGAGATCTCGCGCCGGTCGCGTAGGGCGACGTCATCGGGCTCACCGACGTTGACCCCATCGACGTAGATCACGCCGGCGTGAATGTCCTCGCCGAAGCCCGCCCCGTTCTGGTCGAGTTCCAGCGGCAGGCCATTGCGGCCCTGGAAGATGCTCTCGGAGGCGATGCCGACCGATTCGGCCAGCTCGGCGTGCAGGCGCAGACGTTGGTGATCACCGTGAACGGGCAGCACGTAGCGCGGTTTGGTCAGGTTGAGCATCAGTTTCAGCTCCTCCTGCCAGCCGTGGCCGGAGGCGTGAATTGGGGCCTGTTTCGCCGTCACCACGCTGGCGCCGATCTCGTAGATGCGGTCGATCGTCTCGTTCACCGCGCGCTCGTTGCCGGGCACTGGAGTGGCCGAGAAGACGACGGTGTCGCCGGAGTGCAGCTCGACGTCGCGGTGATCGTTGTTGGCCATCCGTCGCAGCGCCGAGAGTGGCTCGCCCTGGCTACCGGTCGAGATCACGACGACCTTCTCGTCGGGGAAGTTCTCGATCTCGCGCGGCTGGATGAAGAGTCCCGAAGGCGCGTTGGCGATACCCAGATTGGAGGCGATGTTGAAGTTTTTGCGCATCGAGCGGCCGACCAGGGCGACGCGGCGATCGAGCTTTACCGCCGCGTCGATCACCTGCTGCACGCGGTGGATATTGGAGGCGAAGGAGGTGACGATGATTCGTCCCTCGCAATTGGAAAAGGTCTCGAGCAGGGCCGGGCCGACACTCGACTCCGAGGGCGCGACCCCGGGCCGGTCGGCGTTGGTCGAGTCGCCACAGAGCAGCAGTAGGCCGTCACGACCGACTTCGGCCAGGCGTGAGATGTCAGCCGGCCGACCGTCGACCGGGGTCTGGTCGAACTTGTAGTCACCGGTCATCAGCATCGTGCCGACCTCGGTGGTGAGCAGGACGCCGCGCGCGTCAGGGATCGAGTGCGAGAGGTGGACCAGCTCCAGCTCGAAGGGGCCGGCCTTGACTTTGTCGCCGGCCGGCAGCTCCTCCAGCGGCGCGTCCTTGAGCTTGTGCTCGTCGAGCTTGGAGCGGACCATGCCGATCGTCAGCAGGCCGCCGTAGATCACTGGCGGCATGCCGATCTCACGCAGCACGTAGGGCAGTGCGCCGACGTGGTCCTCGTGGCCGTGGGTGAGCACGATCGCCTCGATGTCGTCGGCGCGATCACGCAGGTATGAGAAGTCGGGTAGGACCAGGTCGATGCCGAGCATCTCGGCGGTCGGGAACATCAGGCCGGTGTCGACGACGATGATGCGGCCGTCGAACTCGACCACGGTCATGTTCTTGCCGATCTCGCCCAGTCCTCCGAGCGGCAGCACGCGGAGCTTGCGGCCCGGCACTAGGAGGTCACCGGAGTCAGTCCGACGCTCTCCAGCGCCGCCTGCATGGTCGCCCGTTGCTCCGTGTCGGCGGGCACCAGGGGAAGTCGCAAAGTATCGGTCGGGATCAGGCCCATCATCGCCAGGCCGGCCTTGACCGGGATCGGGTTGGTGGTGATGCCGATCGCGGCGTAGAGCTGGCGCAACCCGGCGTCGATCTCGCGGGCGCGGTCGATCTCTCCCGCCTGCGCCGCATCCCACATCTCGCGCATCTGCGGACCGACCAGATGCGAAGCGACGAGGATGCCTCCGGCGCCGCCCAGTTCAAGCGTCTTGAGGAAGACATCGTCGTTACCGGCGAGGATCTCCATGCCCTCGATCGGCTGCATCTCGTCGTTGTTGGCCTGCTTGACCGCGACGACGTTGTCGATCTTGGCCAGCTCAGCGAGCTGCGCGGGCGGGACGTTGACGACCACCCGCGAGGGGATGTTGTAGGCGATGATCGGAAGGTCTGGAATGGCCGCGGCAATCGTCTCGAAGTGGGCTTGGATGCCGGCGGGATTGGGCTTGTTGTAGTAGGGCGTGACAATCAGAGCTGCGTCTGCTCCTGCCTCGGCGGCGCCCTTAGTCAACTCAATTGAGTGGCGTGTGTCGTTGGTTCCGGTGCCGCAGACCAGCAGGACCTCCTCGCCGACCTCGTTACGCAGAGCGCGCAGTAGGACCAGCGCCTCCTCGTCGGTCAGCGTCGGCGCCTCCCCGGTCGTCGCGGAGACGACCAGGCCGTGCGAGCCGTGCTCGAGCAGGAAGGTCGCCAGGCTCAGGGCCGCGTTCTCGTCGATCGCGCCGCCCTCCTTGAAAGGCGTCGCCATTGCAGTGAGAACGCCGCGAATCTCCTTCATCGGGCCAGGGTATCGCGAGAGGCTGGACGGGGACTCAAAGCAGCTTCTCCAGCCCGACCGTGAAGCGGTCGTTGAGTCCGCCGACCTTTTGCACGGCGAGCAGCACACCGGGCATGAAGGAGCGGCGGTCGATCGAGTCGTGGCGGAGGCTGAGCGTCTGACCGGCGCCGCCGAAGACGACCTCCTGGTGGGCAACCAGACCGGGCAGGCGCACCGAGTGAATCGGCTCGTGAACGTGTCCGCCGGCGGCCGAGATCAGCTCCGCAGTGCGCTTCGCCGTGCCTGATGGCGCATCGAGCTTCCTGTCGTGGTGCAGCTCGATGATCTCGCACTCGGGCATGTGCGGAGCGATCTTCTGCGCAACCTCCATCAACAGCACCGCTCCGATCGCGAAGTTGGGGGCGACGAAGCAGTTTGCCTGCGAGGCCTCAGCCGCTTGGCGCAGCTCTTCGAGGTCGAAGCCGGTCGTGCCGACGACGACGTGAACGCCGGCCTCGAGGCAGGCCACAGCGTTGGCAAGGGCGGTTTCGGGAGTGGTGAAGTCAACGACGACGTCGACATCGCCAAGCGTGTCGGCGAGCGCGACGCCAAGCGCTGGGTCGGCCTTGGCGGCGAGCTCGGTGTCCTCCGCTCCCTCGACGGTCTCGCAGACGGCTTGGCCCATGCGTCCGGCGGCACCGGACACGGCAACGCGAATCATGCTGCGACCAATGCCTCGCTGACCGGGGCGAGGGAATCACGGAAGCGGCTCTCGTCGCGGCCAACGCAGGCGGCGGAGAGCCGCTCTGGGCGGTAGAGCTCCTGCGCCAGCGCGGTCAGGTCGTCGACGCTGACGGCGTCGACCTTGGCGAGCATCTGATCGAGGTCATCGATCGGCAGTCCGAACAGGGTCGCGCGGGAGATCCGCGCCATCCGGGCCGCGGTCGACTCGGAGGTGAGCACGAGGCGTCCCTTGACGTTCTCCTTGCCGCGGCGCAGCTCCTCGGCGGAGACCGGCTCACTGCGCAGCCGTGCCAGCTCGGCGCCGATGATCGAGCAGGCCTCCTCGACGTTGTCCTCCCTAGTGCCGACGTAGCTGGCGATCAGGCCGGAGTCGGTGTACTGCTCGCTGTAGGAACCGACTGCGTAGGCCAAGCCGCGCTTCTCGCGCACCTCGCGAAAGAGCCGCGAGGAGCTGGAGCCGCCGAAGATCGAGTCGAGCACCGCGAGGCCATAGCGGCGCTCGTCGTCGCGGGTGATCCCGGGCGCGCCAAAGCAGATGTGGTACTGCTCGGTGTCCTTCTCGTAGAAGCACCGCCGCGCGGCATCCTCGGGCTTGACGGCGGCCTGCCCGTTCGTCCCGCCAGTTGAGGGAGCGACGAGGCGCTCGGAAAGCTCGGCGATCCGAGCGTGATCGATATTGCCGGCGGCACCGACAACGATATTGGCGCCGGTGTAGCGGGCGCTGCGGTAGGCCTCGATATCGGGCACCGGGACGGAGCTGATCACCTCGGCCTCGCCGAGCACCCGGCGGCCGAGGGGATGGTCGCCGAAGACGGCCTCGGCGAGGATGTCGTGGACGCGGTCCTGCGGCTCGTCCTCGTACATCGCGATCTCCTCCAGCACAACGTCGCGCTCGGAGTCGATTTCGGGATAGGTCGGCGCCAGCAGCATCTCGGCCAGTAGGTCGAAGACCTCCTCGGTGTGCTCGTCGAGGAAGCGGGCGTGCAGGTGGGTGGTCTCCTTGCCCGTGGCGGCGTTGACCGAGGCGCCCAGCCCGTCGAGCTTCTCGGCTATCTCGATCGCCGAGAAGCGAGCCGTGCCCTTGAACAGCAGGTGCTCGAGGAAATGCGAGATCCCCGCTTGCGGCGGGGTCTCGTTGCGCGAGCCGGTGCGCACCCAGAGCCCGAGCGCGACGGATCGCACCGAGGGTACCTCCTCGGTGACGACCCGTACGCCCGAACTCTGCTCAGTTAGCTGCGGTGCGCTCAATGCTCGTACTTAGCCGCGTCGCTCGCGGTCGCCACCGCGGGGGCGGCGTCCCTCGCGGCTGCCGCCACGGCCGCCGCGGTCGCCGCCGTTGCGGCGCGGGCCACCGTCACCGGAACCGACCGAGGCCAGTTCCTCGGGGCTCTTACCGGCGACCGAGGGGTCCTCGGAGAGGCGCAGGCCGATGCGGCCACGCTCGCGGTCGACCTCGACTACGGTGACGTCGATCACCTCGCCGGCGCTGAGCACGTCGTCGACCGAGTCGACCCGCTCACCTGGCTTGACGTTGGAGATGTGCAGCAGGCCGTCGGTGCCCTTGACCAGCTCGACGAAGGCGCCGAAGGTGGTCGTCTTGACGACCTTGGCGGCGTTGTAGCGGTCGCCGACTTCGGCCTCCTTAGTCATCGACTCGATCCGGGCGACGCAGGCTTCGACCAGCGAGCCGGTCGGGGCGTAAATGCGAATCGTGCCGTCGTCCTCGACGTCGATTTCGGCCTCGAACTCCTCGCAGAGGGCGCGGATGGTTTCGCCACCCTTACCGATCACGGCGCCGATCTTCTCCTGATCGATCTTGATTGCTTCGATCCGCGGCGCGTGCTGGGAGAGCTGCTCGCGCGGCCCGTCAATCGCCTCGGCCATCTTGCCGAGGATGAACTGACGGCCCTTGTTGGCCTGCTCCAGCGCGTCGGTGAGAATCTCAAAGGTGACGCCGGTGATCTTGATGTCCATCTGCAGAGCGGTGATCCCGTCCGCGGTACCGGCAACCTTGAAGTCCATGTCGCCGAGGTGGTCCTCGACGCCGGCGATGTCGGTAAGGACGATGTAGTCGTCACCCTCCTTGATCAGCCCCATTGCCACGCCGGCGACGGGAGCCGTGACCGGAACACCGGCGGCCTGCAGGGCCATCGACGATGCGCAAACCGAGCCCATCGAAGAGGAGCCGTTGGACTCGAGCGTCTCGGAGACGACCCGGATCACGTAGGGGAAGTCCTCTTCGTTTGGGATCGTCGCCACCAGGGCGCGCTCGGCGAGGGCACCGTGACCGATGTCGCGACGCTTCGGGCCGCGCATGAAGCCGGCCTCCCCGACCGAGAAGGGCGGGAAGTTGTAGTGGTGCCAGAACTTCTTCGAGGTCTCCAGGCCGAGCGTGTCGATGCGCATGTCCATGCGCGTCGTGCCCAGCGCGGCGTTGGAGAGGATCTGGGTCTCACCGCGGGTGAACAGCGCTGAACCGTGTACGCGGGGCGAGATGTCGACCTCGCACTCGATCGGCCGGATCTCGTCTTGGGCGCGACCGTCGGGGCGCTTCTTATCGACGGCGATTGCCTTGCGGATCGTGTCCTTCTCGATCGAGGCGAAGGCTGCCTTGACTTCGGCGACCCGCTTCTCGTCGACCTCGCCGGCGTCGTCCGGGACCGCGTACTTGCCGACTACCTCGTCCTTGACCTTGTCGATCGCCTCGTAGCGCTCCAGCTTGCCCTCGGTCGCGATCGCGTCGACCAGAGCCTGGCCGTGGGAGGAGCGGATGTCGCTGAGCAGGCCCTCGTCGATCTTGGGGGCCTCAACCTCGATCTTCTCCTTGCCGGCCTTCTGCTGCAGCTCCTCCATCGCGGCAGTGAGCTTCTTGATCTCACCGTGGGCGATGTCAAGCGCGTCGAGAATCTCCTGCTCGGTGACGCCGTTGGCGCCGGCCTCAACCATCAGAATCGCCTCGTCGGTGCCGGCGACGATCAGGTCGAGGTCGAGCTCGGCGAGGTCCTCCTCGGAGGGGTTGACGACGAAGTCGCCGTCGAGCTTGCCGATCCGCACCGCGCCGACGTGGGCGGCGACGGGAACCGGGGAGATCGCCAGCGCCGCCGAGGCGCCGTTCATCGCGAGGATGTCGTAGGGGTTGACCTGGTCAACCGACATCGGGATCGCGACGAGCTGGGTCTCGTAGTGCCAGCCCTTGGGGAACAGCGGCCGGATCGGCCGGTCGATCATGCGGGCGGTCAGGGTCGCCTTCTCACCTGAACGGCCCTCCCGACGGAAGAATGAGCCGGGGATCTTGCCCGCGGCGTACATCCGCTCCTCGACGTCGACGGTAAGGGGAAGGAAGTCCACGTCGCGCAGATTCCCGACGGTTGCGGTGCAGAGCACCATCGTGTCGCCGGCCTGAACCACGACCGCGCCACCCGCCTGCTTCGCGAGTTTTCCGGTCTCGAAGGAAATCTGGCTGTCGCCGATGTCCGCCGAAACGCGGGTTACGTCAAACATGCTCATTTAGTTGTCCTACCTCCGGCCGCCCGGATGGCGGCCATCTGCTTTCAGAACTCTCGTTCTCTTTCAAAAAGAGAGTACACAAGGGCGCTCAGTCGAAGATTGCGGGGGTTCCGGTGACGCCGGCGCGGATTCCGGACTCGAAGTCGCGCCTGACTCGTGCGGCGATTGAGGCGGAGCGGCGGTCGGCCTCGAAGCGTTCCAGGTCCAGCCCGAGCCGCTCGACCCGCTGCCAGAGGTGCGGGTCGTCGACGTGGCCGCGGTCCGCGTAGAGCGCGTCGACCATCGCGAAGAATCGGCCCTGCAGGCCCGCTGCCTCCGCCGCGGCGTGCAACGCGGGTGAGCGCGGGTGCTTGCTGGCGACCGGGAAGTGTCGAAAGACGACCGTCGCCTCACGTTTGGAGATCTCCACCCAGGCCGAGGCGCAGTGCGGACAACCGAGATCGGCATAGACGATCAGCTCGGGCCCCTCCCCCTTGCGGTGATCGTCCGGCCCGGCCGGCGGCACCGCGGCGCTGGTCAGGTCGGGCGTCAGGAGAGCGCGTCGAAAATCAGGTTGGCGCCGGGAATCTCCAGCGGCGTCGGCGACTCGTGCACCCACTCGATCGTGCCCTCCGCGTCAACGAGGACCAGCGAGCGGTTGGCGTGGCCGACCTTCTCGATGTAGGCGCCGTAGGCGCGGGCGACCTCGCCCTTGGGCTCGAAGTCGGCGAGCAGCGGCGTGTCGATGCCGAGCTTCTCCTGGAAGGCCTTGTGAGCGAAGCCGCTGTCGACGCTGATCCCGACCATCTGCACGCCCTTGGCCTCGATCTCCGGCTTGACCTCCTGGTAAATCGAGAGCTGGTCGCTACAGACGGGACTGAAGTCAAGCGGGTAGAAGACGAGGAGGACCTTCTTGCCGCGAAAGTCGGAGAGCGAGACCTTCTCCCCGTCCTGGTTGCGAAGGGTGAACTCGGGTGCCGGTTGCCCGGCGGCGATCATCTGCGCAGGCCGAGTTCGGCAACCAGGGCGCGGTAGCGCTCCAGGTCATGGCGCTCGAGGTAGCGCAGCATGCGGCGGCGCTTGCCCACCAGCATCAAGAGACCGCGACGCGAGTGGTGATCCTTGGCGTGCGTGCGCAGGTGCTCGGTGAGTTCATTGATCCGCTCGGTGAGCAGGGCGACCTGAACCTCGGCTGAGCCGGTATCGCCATCGGCGCGACCGTACTTGCCGATCAGCTCGTCTTTTTTCTCCTTGGTCAGGCCCATTTCGTAAAAAGTGCCGCGCTCCTAATGGAGCTGACGGCCGCTGGAAGCTAGCACAGACCAGGTCCGGGACCGTCAGCCGCGAGCCGGTCCACGCGCTCGACCGCTCGCCCGGAGAACCAGCTTTCTGCTCGTGCGGCGGCCGCCCGCGAGCGAGACGGTCGCGCGCGCCGCCAACCGTCCTTCGCGCCTGAGCAGCGCGGCCGCCGAGGACGAGAGCTTGACCCGGATGCTGCGGTCCGAGTGCACGTGGAATTCCAGCCCGCGAGAACCGAGTACCGCGCCGCCTTTGCCGCCGAGCCGGCCGCGGATCTGCACCCGCCCGCGGCAGAACTGACCCGCGGCTCCCCCCTTGCAGCCGATCGCGAGTTTGACGTAGCGTCCGGTCAAGCGCCCTACGTGTGGGGAGACCGTCACATTGACGCGGGGCGGCAGGAACCTGCCGATCGTCCCCGGGGCAGCGCCGGCGTTGCCAGGCGTCGCTCCAGTGGCGTACCAGAGGCTCCCTTCTGGGCCTGCTACGAGCGCAGTCACGGGCAAGTCACAGCCCGCCGCGACGCAAGCCGGCTCGGCGACCAGCTTGTCCGGGGATATTGAGCCGATGCGGTTGCCGGTCGTGAACCAGAAATCCCCGCTGGGGCCGAAGGCGAGCCAACGCGTGCCCTGGCTGATCTGCAGCTCCAGCCGTTCGTAGCTGGCCTTGGTGAGCGCCGCGGAAGTGATCCGGCCGATCCAGGGACCGTTTTCCTCCGTGAACCAGACATTGCCTTCGGGACCCGGGACGATGGCATTGGGCCCGGCACTGGCAAAGGAAATTGGAAACGAGCTGACCCCCGCCGTCGTCACTATCGCGAGCTCGTCGAGGCCCGGCTCCGTGATCCAAATCGTGCCGTCGGCCCGGGCGGCGATACCCGTCGGCCTCCCTCCCTGCGTCAGTTGCCTCTCCCGAAGGGTGCTCGTGGTGGCGCTGAAGCGCGCGACCCGGTCGATGCCTTCCTCGGTGAACCAAAGGGCGCCATCGGGAGCAGTGACAATCGTGCGCGGCTTGCTCCCCGGGTTCGGCAGAACAAACTCGAAGATCTCCCCTGTTGTACTGATACGGCCGAAGCGGTTGGCGTTCGGCTCGGTGAAGTAGAGGTTGCCGTCCTGCCCGGCGGTGATCGACGAAATTCCCAGTTCCGCTTCGCCGCGTGCCGGCAGGGCGAATTCGGTGATCTGGCCGTCCGCCGTCGAGCGGCCGACGACGTCAACTGACTGCCCGGGGCTGTACCTCGTTCCGGCAAACCAGATGTTTTGGTCTGGCCCGACGGTCAGGGCAGTTGCGTGCACCCCCCCGCCAAGGGGGTATTCGGTCCCCCGCCCGGTTGCCGCCGGAGCCGCTGCCGCATTAATCAGGCAGGAGATCGCGACGAGCCCGGCGAGGGCAGCCGCGAGGCGGACACCGATCACTGCCCCTCCCCTGCGCCGGTGAAGCCGGCGCAGACCCGCTTGGCGTCCTCGACATCGGTGCGCATCTGGGTGATCAGCTCCTCGACGCTGGCGAAGCGTTTCTCGCCGCGCAGGCGGGCGACGAAGGCGACCCGCAGGTCGGTGCCGTAGAGATCGCCCTCGAAGTCGATCAGGTAGGTCTCGATCAGGACGCCGCGGCCGCTCTCAAAGGTCGGGCGGACGCCGACGTTGACCGCGGCTGGGACGCCGTTGGCGAAGGCGGCGTAGACACCGTGGCCGGGGATCGCGAGGCGGTCGTCGGGGACGATGTTGGCGGTCGGGAAGCCGAGCTCGCGGCCGCGCTGGTCGCCACCGACCACTTCGCCCTCGACCATGAAGGGGGCGCCGAGGCAGTGCCGGGCGCCCTCCATGTCGCCGGCGGCGACCAACGCCCTGATCCGGGTCGAGGAGACGGTCTCGCCGTCGACCTCGACCAGTGGCACAACCCTGGTCTGGAACTCCGGGTGGGCGGCGAGCATTGTGGGATCCCCCTTTGCCTTGGCGCCAAAGCGGAAGTTCTCGCCAACCGAGACCTTCTCGGCTCCGAGTCGCTTGACCAGCACTCTCTCGATAAATTCCTCGGCGCTGCGCTGGGCGAACTCGCGGTCGAAGGGGATCACGACCAGCTCGTCCACGCCAAGCCCCTCGATCACGTCGCGCTTGACCCCGGAGGGCATGATCAGCTTCGGCAGCGCCGCTGGGTGCAGGATCTCTAGCGGGTGCGGATCGAAGGTGAGGACCGTGTCGGCGTCGTCGATCACCGCCTGGTGGCCGCGGTGGACGCCGTCGAAGGTGCCGATCGCGACGTGGCGCGGTCGGGGCTCTGCGTCAGGCAGCGAAGTCACCTGGATGCTCACAACAACCCCTTCCGGTGCGCTTTATGGACCTCTGGGGTCCAAAAGGACCACCGGAAGCTCATCGCAGGGCCTCCGCAGCGGCCGGGACAAGCGCGGCGATCCGCTCCAGGGGTAGCTCCTCGCCGGCGTCATCGATGCTGAAGGGCCCGATCGCGGTGCGGCGCAACTGAGCGCAGTAGGCGTCGTCGAGGGTCTCGACCAAGGTGCGGATGTAGGTGCCGGTCGAGCACTCGATCTCATATTCGGCGCTTGTGGCGTCGCTGGCCAGCAGATCGGCGCGGTAGACCTCGATCTCGCGTTCGGGGGTCTCGACCACCTCCCCGCGGTGTGCCTTGCGGTAGAGCCGCTCGCCGCCGACCCGCACCGCCGAGGTCATCGGCACGCGCTGGCGCACGCGGCCCGTCGGCAGATCCAGCGAAGCCGGAATGCGACCGGTCTCGCTCAGCTCTCCGTCGGGATCGCCGGTGCTCGAGCGCCAACCGAGTCGCGCCTCAGCCACGTAGGTCTTCGGCAGGCCGGTGAGGAAGCGCTGCAGGCGGGTGGCGCCGTCGAGCAGGACGAGCAGCAGGCCGGTGGCAAAGGGGTCGAGCGTGCCGGCGTGGCCCGCCTTGCATTCGTGCTCTCGCCGCACGGCCTGCACCATGTCGTGGGAGGTTATCCCCGCCGGCTTGTCGCAGAGCAGCACGGTTCCCTCGCCGCGGTGCGCCATCTCAGGGGCCGAGCTGGGCGGTGACCTCACCGCAGAGGAAGCTGACCAGATCGTCGAGCTCGAGGTCGGTGGAGAAGCCGGCGGCGCGTTTGTGCCCCCCTCCGCCGTGCGCCCGCGCCATCGCCGAGACGTCGATCTCACCACCGCTGGAGCGCAGGCTGACCTTGCGCGCGGCACGGCCGCGGTCGCCCTGGTCGCGGATCAGCGCCGCCACCTTCGACCCCTCGATCGAGCGCAGGTGGTCGATGATGCCCTCGGTCATCTCGGCGCCAGCCCCGCTCGCTTCGTAGTCGGCGTCGGTGATGTAGGAGATGATCAGCCGCTCGCCGCAGTAGCGGCGTATCCCCTCCAGAGCACGCGAGAGCAGCTGCAGCTTCTCGATCGGGACGTGCTCATAGAGGCGCCGGTAGGTCTCGTCGACGGCGACGCCGGCGTCGATCAGCTCGGCGGCGATGCGATGCGTGCGGGCGTTGGTGTTCTCGTACATGAACTTGCCGGTATCGGTAATCAAGCCGACGTAGAGCGCCGAGGCGATCTCCGGCGTGATCTCGGCCCCGAGCGCGGTGGCGAGCCCGTAGACGATCTCCGCCGTTGAAGAAGCGCCGGTTTCGACCAGGTTGACATCGCCGAAGAGGGTGTTGTCGTGGTGGTGATCGATGTTGATGCGGAAGTTGTTCCCCTCGCTGAGGAACTCGACCGGCATCCGGTCGATGTTGCCGCAGTCGAGGAAGACGACGGTGCGGTCGGCCATGTCGGCCGGCGGCTCATGAAAGACCTCCTCCAGGGGCAGGAAGCGGTACTCGATCGGCAGCGGGAACTCCTTCGCCGCCATGAACATCACCGAGTCCTTGCCGAGCTGGCCGAGCAGGTGGTGCATGCCGAGCAGCGAGCCGAGCGCGTCGCCGTCGGGACCCTCGTGGGCGGTGAGCAGGAAGCGCTCGCGCGAGCGCAGCTCGGCTGCGACCTGCTCGATTCCGACGGTGGTTACGCCGGCGGCGTCGCCGCTCATGGTTCCTCCTCGTCGAGCAGCAGGCGCGAGATCCGCATGCCCTGCTCGACCGTCTCGTCGTAGTGGAAAGAAAGGGTCGGGGTGCGCTTCATTCGCGTCTCCGCGGCGATCTTCGCCTGCAGCACGCCGTGCGAGGAGCCCAGGCCGGTCATCGTCGCCTCGCGCTCCTCGTCGGAGCCGAGCACGCTGACGTACACCTTGGCGGCACGGAGATCGGGACTGGTCTCAACCGAGGTCACGGTTACGAAGCCGATGCGGGGGTCGCTGAGCTCGGAGATGGCTGCGCCTACCACCTCGCGAAGCACCTCGTTGATGCGGCGCATGCGAGGCGTTGCCATCCTAATCCAGCGTCTGCTCGACCTGCTTTGTCTTGTAGAACTCGAGCATGTCGCCCTCCTTGACGTCAGCGTAGCCGTCGAGGACGATGCCGCACTCCTGGCCCTCCTCGACTTCCTGCACGTTGTCTTTGAAGCGGCGCAGGGAGCCGAGTTTGCCGTCCCAGATGACCGTGCCTTCGCGGATCAGGCGGACGCTGGCGTCGCGGGCGACCTTGCCTTCGGTGACGATGCAGCCGGCGATGCGGCCGACCTTGGAGGCCTTGAAGGTCTGTTTGACCTCGGCCTCGCCGAGCGTCTCCTCGACCTCGACCGCCTCCAGCATGCCCTCCATCGCGTTGCGCAGGTCTTCGGTGATTTTGTAGATGACCGAGTAGGTGCGGACATCGACGCCCTCGCGCTCGGCCGCTTTGCGCGCGTCGGCCAGCGGCCGCACGTTGAAGCCGATGATGATCGCGTCGGAGGCCGAGGCCAGCATCACGTCGGACTCGTTGATGCCGCCGGTTTGCGAGTGGATGATGTTGATCCCGACCTGCTCCTGCGGGACCTTGGCGATCTCGTCCTGCAGCGCCTCGAGCGAGCCGGCGACATCGGCCTTGAGCACGATGTTGAGCTCCTTGATCTCGCCCTCCTGGACCCGCGAGAAGACCTCCTCGAGGCTGACCTTGCGCGCCTGGCGCCGAGCCAAAGCCTCGGTCTTGAGCCGGTTGGCGCGCTCCTGCGCGTCCTGGCGGGCGCGGCGGTCGTTCTCGACCGCGCGGACGAACTCGCCGGCGTCGGCGACGCCGTCGAAGCCGAGCACCTCGACCGGCATCCCCGGCCCGGCGCTCTGCACCCGCTTGCCGGTGAAGTCGTGCATCGCCCGCACCCGGCCCCACTGCGGACCGGCGACCAGCGAGTCGCCGACCTTCAGGGTGCCGCGCTGGACCAGGATCGTGACGACGGGGCCGCGGCCGGGGTCGAGCTGGGACTCGACCACGGTGCCTGAGGCGGGAGCGTCGGGGTTAGCGCCAAGTTCCTCCAGCTCAGTGACGAGCAGGATCATCTCGAGCAGCTTGTCGAGCCCTTCGTGGGTCTTGGCCGAGACGTCGACGTAGACGGTTTCTCCGCCCCAGTCCTCGGGAGTGAGGCCATCGGCAGCGAGCTCGTTGCGGACGCGGTCGGGCTGGGCGCCCTCCTTGTCGATCTTGTTGACCGCGATCAGGATCGGCACGTCGGCGGCGCGGGCGTGGTCGATCGCCTCTTTGGTCTGCGGCATGACGCCGTCGTCAGCGGCGACGACGACGACGGCGATGTCGGTGACCTTGGCGCCGCGGGCGCGCATCGCGGTGAAGGCGGCGTGACCGGGCGTATCGAGGAAGGTGATCGTCTTCTCGGCGTGGTGGACTTGGTAGGCGCCGATGTGCTGGGTGATGCCGCCGGCCTCGCCGGCGGCGACCTCGGTCTCGCGGATCGCGTCGAGCAGCGAGGTCTTGCCGTGGTCGACGTGGCCCATGATCGTGACCACCGGCGGCCGGTCGGCCAGCTCCTCGTCGCTGTCCTCGAACTCCGGCTCCTCGGGCTCCTCGTCGGCGATGGTGACGATCTCGAGCTTGCGGTCGTACTCGTCGGCGATCGCCGCGATCGACTCGTCGGTGAGGGTCTGGGTAAGGGTCGCCATCTCCCCCATCGTCATCAGCTTCTTGATCACCTCGGCACTGCCCAGGCCAAGCAGCTCAGCGACCTCACGCACGGTCGCGCCGGATGGGACCTTCGTCGCCTCGGGCTCGACCTCAGCGGCTTTGGGCGGCGGCTCCTCCAGCAACGGCCGGCGGCGCCTGCCGCCACGCCTGCGCGGCGGACGCTGGGGCGGCGGCCCGCCCATCTGATCGCGACGGGCAGCCTGCGAATCGATCACCACACGACGCTTTTTGCCAGCGCCACCACCCGTCGCACCGCCAGCAGCGGGTTTGCCTGCGGGTCGAACAGGGCCTTTCGAGGCTTGAGATGCGGGCGGAGCGGGTTTGGGAGCAGCCGGCTTAGGCGCCTCGGCGGTTTTTGGCGGCTGCGGTGCGGCAGCCGGATGCGCGGGCTCGGTCTCGGTTGTTGTGGCGGCTCCACCGTTCCCCTTGGCGGCCTGAATTGCCTTCAGCGCGGCTGCCTCGTCGACGCTCGAAGCGGCAGCTTTAGCCTCGATCCCAGCGTTTTTAAGCGCGGCAAGTACCTCTTTGCTCTCCAGCCCTTGCGCTTTGGCGATCTCGTGAACCCGTTTTTTCGCCACTAGGCTTGCTCTGCCTCCTCGGCGACGGGCTCCGGCTCTGCCTCGACGGTTCCATCCTGAGGCTCAGCGGCGTCTTCTGCGGGTGGCGTCGAGGATGGGACGTCGCCCGCAGCTTGCGAGGACGACGGGTCATCCTCGACGACAGGACCCGCAGCCGATTCCTCAGAACCCTCAGCGGGAGCCTCCTCGACCGCTTCGGCCTCAGCAGCGGCCGCAGCCTCGTCGAACTCGGATTCGGCTCGCGCGACGATCTCGTCGACCTGCCCCTGATCGGCATCGGGATCGGCAAGGATCGCGACCTCGGTCTCGGTGACCGGCGCCATCACCAGCATCTGGTTGGTATCGAAGCGGCTCAGCGCCTGGTGCTGGGGCAGGCCGCAGTAGGTCGAGTCGGCGATCGCCGCGTTCGGGCAGCGACGGCCGCTCGAGAGCACCGCCAGGCAGCGGCCGTCGAAGGTTTCTTCACCCTCGTACTCGACGTCCTGGTCCTCCTGCGAGAACTCGGTCTCCGACTTGATATCGACCCGCCAGCCGGTCAGGCGGGCGGCGAGGCGGGCGTTCTGGCCGTCGCGACCGATCGCCAGCGAGAGCTGGTCGTCGGGGACGATCACGGTCGCCTGGCGCTCGTCGTCGTCGACGATCACCTCGCGCACGCGGGCCGGCGAGAGCGCCTTGGCGACGAAGCGGGCGGGCTCGTCGTTGTGGGGAATGATGTCGATCTTCTCGCCGCGTAGCTCGGAGACGACCATCCGCACCCGTGAGCCGCGCGGACCAACGCAGGCGCCGACCGGGTCGACGCCGTCGGCGTGAGAGATCACCGCGATCTTCGAGCGGTAGCCCGGCTCACGCGCGACGCCGACGATCTCGACCAATTTGTCGGCGATCTCGGGGACCTCCATTTCAAAGAGCTTCTTGATCAGCTCGGAGCTGCGACGGGAGACGACGATCGCCGGCCCTTTGGTCGAGTCGGAAACATCGGTGATCACGGCCTTTACCCGCATGCCGTGGTCGTAGCGCTCGTTGTAGACCTGCTCGGACTTGGGCAGCAGCGCCTCGACCCGCTCGCGCAGCTGGACCAGCGTGTAGCGCTTGTCGGACTGCTGGATGATCCCGGTGATCAACTCGCCGACCCGGTCCTGGTACTCGTCGAACATCATCATCCGTTCGGCCTCGCGGATCCGCTGCAGGATCACCTGCTTGGCGGTCTGGGCAGCGATGCGGCCGAAGTCTTCGGGGGTGACGTCGCGGGTCGTGATCTGGTCCTCGTAAGGAGCAATCATCTCCGGGTCGAGCTCGGGATCCTCGGGCTCGCGCAGCTCCCCGGTTTCGGGATCGATTTCGCGCTCTTCCTCCTCCTGCGCCTCGGCCGCCTCGGCGAGCAGCTTCTCCTCCAGCTCGGGCGGCAGGATCAGTTCGAAGACGAGGAAGTCACCGGTCTCGTGGTCGAGGTCGACGCGGGCGTATTTCGCCGCGCCGGGGGTCTTCTTGTAGGCGGAGAGCAGCGCGTCCTCGAGCGCGTCCATCAGCTTGTCGGCGGAGATCCCCTTCTCCTGCTCCAGGGCCTTGACTGCCTCGACGATCTCCTTGCTCACTGGGGCTCCTTGTGATTGCTGTACTTGGGTCCGGGCGAGGACACCTCCAGCGAGTACTCGGCCCGCAGATGATTGAGGTGCTTGGTGACCTTTTCGCAGAGGGCGAGGTCGACGCCACTCGGGTGGTCGATGAAGAGGCGCAGCGATTCCTTGCCGGGCTGCTCTACGGCGACCAGGTCGAGTTCGGAATCGAGCTCACGAAGCTGCTGCTGGATGTCATTTTGAAGGTCTTGCATTGGCTTGAGGCGTAAAAAAAGTGGGCCAGGCCCACTTCGAGGTACATCGGGACGAACAAAAGCTTGAGGTCAGTATAGCTCGGCCTTGCGCTCAGGCCAGCGGGTCCTGTCGCGGCGGCCCTCCCCCATGTGCTCGGACGCCTTCGGCGCCCTGCGCTATGGGGGACCCCCGCCACCGCGCCACCCGCTGGAGCTACCGATTTGGCTGAGCTTGCTTGCTTCTTAGCTGGTCGACTCTCTCGAGGATGCTGTCCGCGATGACGTCCTTGGAAGCTTGTGGGACGTGGTCGGTGCTCGCTGAGTCGATCAGGGTTATTGCGTTTTCTTGGCTCTCGAAGCCGATTTGGGGGTTCGAGATGTCGTTGAGAACCATCAGGTCTGCCTTCTTACGTGCAAGCTTTTGGCGAGCTCGCTCGACGTTCTCGCCCGCTTCAGCAGCGAAGGCTACGACCGTTTGTTGATCGGTCTTTGAGGTGCTCAGGCTGGCGAGGATGTCGGCGGTGGGCTCTAGGTGGAGATCGATGGAGTCGTCTCGGATCAGCTTCCCCTCTGCGACATCGCTTGCACGAAAGTCAGCGGGGGCGGCCGCCATCAGGAGGACGTGGGTCTTGGGGAACTCGGTTTGGGCGGCCTTGGCCAGTTCCTCGCCGTTCTCCACGTCTATGCGGTGGACGCCTGGGGGCTCCGGGAGGGACACGTTTGCCGCGATCAGGGTTACGTCGGCGCCCTTTCGGGCTGCGGCTGCGGCCAGGGCTATGCCCATGCGGCCGCTGGAGCGGTTGCCTATGTAGCGGACGGAGTCGATTGGCTCTCTGGTGCCGCCTGCGGTGACCAGGACCTTGAGGCCGTCCCAGGGACGGGGGCCTGTTGGCAGCTCGGCTTCGATCAGCGCCAGAAGGTGGGCTGGGTCCGGGAGGCGGCCCTTGCCGTGCTCGCCGCGGGAGGCGAGGGCACCCTCGTCGGGCTCGATTACATGGACACCCCGGTCGCGCAGGGTTGCGAGGTTGGCCTGGGTCGCGGCGTCGGCGTACATGCGGTCGTTCATTGCCGGCGCGACCAGGCGCGGCGCGGCGCAGGCGAGGAAGGACGTGGTGAGCATCGAGTCGGCGCTGCCGCCAGCCAGCTTGGCCAGGGTGTTAGCCGAGGCCGGGGCGACTATGTAGGCGTCGCAGTTGGCCGCCAGCTCGAGATGGCCGATCGGGTCGTGCTCCGGAGCTGGATCCCCTGGGAAGGCGCCGCGCAGTGGATCGCGCTCGAACTCGGAGATCAGAACCGGGGCGCCGGCGATGCCCTCGAAGGACGCGGCGCCGATGAAGCGGGTGGCGCCCTCGGTCATCAGCACGCGGACGCCGTGACCGGCCACGGTTGCCAGGCGCACCAGTTCAAGCGCCTTATAGGCGGCGATCCCTCCGCTTACGCCCACCAGGATTCTGGCCATTGCTTTTCCTTGGTCCGCCGCGCCGGCGGCGCGGTTACGAGCGGTACTCGTATTTGAGCTTGCCGGCGGCGACCTCTTCGAGTGCGATCGAGAGATAATTGCGGTCGGCGGGAATATCGACCATCGGCGGCGGGTACTCGCCAAAGCTGCCCTCGCCAAGGTTGTGGAAGTAGCTGTTTATCTGCCGGGCACGCTTGGCGGCAACGACTACGGCCGCGTAGTGCGAGTCGGTGTGATCCAGAAGCTTGTCAACGCGTGGTTTGATCATCGGCTCCGGAGTCTAGTGGTATCCCGATCTCGGCGCGCACGATTGCCTCCAGCTCATCCGCGGCTCGCTCGAGGTCATCGTTGACGACGCGGTGGGCGAACTCGTCCTGGGCGGCGAGCTCCTGCTCGGCCACCTCGAGCCGGGCGTCGATCGCCTCGAGGCTGTCGGTGCCGCGCGACTCGAGACGCCGGCGCAGCGATGCCGGGTCTGGCGGGACGATGAAGACCTGGACCGACTCGCGCATCGCGGCGCGCACCTGCCGGGCTCCCTGCACCTCGATCTCCAAGACCACCGAGTGCCCCTCGTCGAGCCGGTTGCGGACCTCGGAGCGCAGCGTGCCATAGCGGTTGCCGCTGTAGGTGGCGAACTCGATGAAGTCTTCGGCCGCGATCCTGCGATCAAACTCCTCAAGGGTGAGGAAGTGGTAGTCGCGCCCGTTCTTCTCCCCCTGGCGCGGCTCGCGAGTGGTCGCCGAGATTGACAGCTCCAGACCAGGAACCCGTTCGAGTAGCTCGCTGATCAGCGTTCCCTTGCCCACTCCTGATGGACCTGTGATGACAAAGACCTTTGACATTTCGACTCTCGAACGGCCGCGAAAATCAAGCAGATCGGCCGGACGCAGGGAGCGTGGCGTGCTCTGCACGCGAGCGACCGAGGACGCCGATATGCGCCGATTTGCAGCGGCCGCTATCGGCGCAGCTGCGACACAAGCTCTGCGCGCTGGCGCTCTGAGAGGCCGCCGATCGTCTTCGATGGCGAGATCCTGCACTGATTGAGGATCCGGTTGGTCTTCACCCGGCCGTACTTGGGCACTGCCAGGAGCATGTCGAAGACCTTTGCCGTGAGTACGTACGCGGGCGGGTCGAGCAACAGGGTGTGGATGTTGGCCTTGCCCGCTTTCAGGTCCTTCTTCAATTTCGCTCGCGCGGTGCGGATGTCGTTGGCGCGTTTGAGCGCGTCCATCCGCTGGTCCAGCGATCTCTCGGGGGCAGCGGCGGAAGTCTTGACTGGGGCAGGCATGTGCGCGGCGAGTATAGCCGCGGCTTGCGGGCGCGCAAGGTCATGTAACCCATTTCTGCCGAAATTCACCTTAACCTCGAGTCGAGGTTTAGGCCCTGGGGCGCGAGCGAGCGCCGCTTCGACCGTTTTCAAGCACTCCGGCAATCTCGCTCGCCACCCGCCCCCCGGCGCGCGGGTCGCGGAAATTCTCGGTTCCGACCGCGACCAACTTCGCTCCGGCAGCAATGAATTCGAGTGCGTCAGCGCCTCTGGCCACGCCCCCCATGCCGACGATCGGGATCGACACGGCCGCGGCCACGGCGCGCGTCTGTGCGATCGCAATTGGCCGTACGGCCGGGCCCGAAAGCCCCCCGTGTCCCGCCGCGATTCCCGGCTCACCGCTGGCGGGGTCGATCGCGCTCGCCTTCAGTGTGTTGATCAGCGAGACCGCGTTCGCTCCCCCCTGTTCCGCCGCGACGGCGACCGCAGCCGGGTCGGTCACGTTGGGCGTCAGCTTGACGATCAGGGGCTTTTCAGTGAGCGGCCGCAGCGCTTCGAGCAATGCCTCAGTTTCGGTTGGCTGCTCGCCGACGATCAGGCCGGAGTGAACGTTGGGGCAGGAGACGTTCAGCTCGAGGGCCGACACCTCGTCCCTCTCCTCGACACCTCGGACCAAGCGCGCGAAGTCCTCGTGGTTCGTCGCCATTGCTGAGACGATCAGGGGCACCGGAAGCTCTGCAAGTTGAGGAAGGTCATCAGCCAGGAATCCGTCCAGTCCCTTGTTGGGAAGGCCGATCGAGTTGATCATTCCCGCCGGTGTCTCCCAGATTCGCTGCGGCTCGTTGCCGGCCCTCGGCTCCGGCGTGATCGTCTTCGAGACGAAGGCACTGAAGGGGAAGTCCTCGAGCAGGGCATCGCCGTAGACCCGCCGCGCCGCGATCGCATCGAAGGTGCCCGATGCGTTGAGGACGGGGTGCCGCAGCTCGATCCCGCAGAAATCAAGCATGCATCGCCTCGACTTGGCCGGCGCGAACGACTGGACCGTCCACGCAGAGGCGCAGGTAGCCACCGCTGGTCTTAGGCACCGCGCAGCCGAAACAGGCGCCGTAGCCACAGGCCATTGGCGACTCCATCGCAAGCTCGCAGGCGACGCCCCGATCGGCGCAGAGTGCCGCGACCGCGTTGAGCATCGGCGGCGGACCGCAGGCATAGACGGCCGCGCTGGCTGCGTCATCACCGGCGAGCATCGATCTCAGCAGGTCGGTGACGTAGCCGTGGTGGCCGACGTGGCCGTCGTCGCTGGCGAGGCGGACCTCGCAGCAGGAAAAGAGATCGTCGAGGCCGCCCGAGTGGGCTTTGTCGCGGAAGCCGAGCAGGACGCGGGCGGCGATGTTCTTCGCGGCCAAGCTGCGGCGCAGCAGCGCCAGCGGGGCGATACCGATGCCGCCGCCGACGAGGATCGCGCCGGCGGCGTCCGCCGAGAGCTCGCGCGGCGAGGAGAATGAGTTGCCGAGCGGCCCATTGACCCAAACCCTCTCCCCCGGCCCGAGCTCGCACAGCCGGTCGGTGCCAGGCCCGATCCCCTCGATCAAAAAGTCGAGCCGCACGCCGCTGACTTCGTGGTTTGTCTCGCTATCCGGGAGAAAAGACGAACTCACCGCTGGCGCGGCGTCGGCTACCGAGAGGGCTCGGGGGAGAAACGGACGCTGGGCTCTCTGCTCCCAATGGGCCCCCGTGGCGAGCATGTAGAACTGACCCGGCTGGGGCTCGGGGCCCTCGCTGTCGAGCAGGGAGAAGATTTTGTAGCCGCCGGAATCGCGGCTCTCGGTGACCTTGCAGAGACGGCGCCCGAAGGGGGCGGTCATTGCGCCTGCTTCGTCCTCTCCAGGGCGTGGATCTCCTGGAGGGAACGAACGTCGGAGTCGCCGGCGATCTGGGCGGCGATCGCGCTGACGGCGGCGGTGGCGCCGGTCATCGTGGTCACGCAGGGGATGCCGTGGCGGACGGCGGCGGTGCGGATCTCGTAGCCGTCGGCACGGGCGCCGGAGCCGGTTGGCGTGTTGATCACGAGGGCGCAGCGGTGCTCTTGGATCATGTCGACGACGTGCGGGGAGCCTTCGGTGATCTTGTTGATCGGTGTCACCGGCACGCCCCGTGCGGCGATCGCCTGGGCGGTGCCGGCGGTGGCGATCAGCTCGAAGCCGAGGTCATGGAAGCGGCTGGCTACCTCGGCCGCGGCGGCCTTGTCGGTGTCGGTCACGGTGATGAAAACCGAGCCCTCGGTCGGCAGTGTCACCCCCGCGGCCGCCTGCGCTTTGCCGAAGGCGGTCGCGAAGTCGGGGGCGATCCCCATCACCTCGCCGGTGCTCTTCATCTCCGGGCCAAGGATCGAGTCGGCGCCGGCGAAGCGGGCAAAGGGAAGCACAGCCTCCTTGACGCTGACCATCCCGGCGGGTGGTTCGCGCAACTCCTGGGCGGCTAGCTTCTCGCCCAGCATCAACCGTGCCGCGACCTTCGCCAGCGGCACCCCAGTTGCCTTGGAGACAAAGGGAACGGTGCGCGAGGCGCGCGGGTTGGCCTCGATCACGTAGAGCTCGCCGCCGGCGACCCCGTACTGGATGTTGATCAGTCCGATCACGCCGAGCTCGAGCGCTATCTGCCTAGTCGTTGCGCGGATCTCCTCCAGCATCTCCTCGCCGAGGCTCATCGGTGGCAGCACGCAGGCCGAGTCGCCGGAGTGCACGCCGGCCTCCTCGACGTGCTGCATGATCCCGGCGACGTGGACGTCGCTGCCGTCGGCCAGCGCGTCGACGTCGACCTCGATCGCGTTCTCGAGGAAGCGGTCGAGCAGCAGCGGGTGCTCCTGATCGGCCTTGACGTGGGCGCGCAGGTAAGCGTTGAGGTCGTCGGTCGAGTAACAGATCTCCATCGCCCGGCCGCCGAGCACGTAGGAGGGGCGGACCAGCAGGGGAAAGCCAACCTCCTCGGCGATCACCGTTGCCTCCTCGGCGGAGAGGGCGGTGCCGTAGGGCGGGTGCTTGACCCCAAGCCGGCGCAGCAAGGCGCCGAAGCGGCCGCGGTCCTCGGCGAGGTCGATCGCGTCGACCGGGGTGCCGAGCAGTGGCACGCCGGCATCCTCCAGGGCGCGGGCCAGCTTCAGCGGCGTCTGGCCGCCGAACTGGACGATCACTCCCTCGGGGTTCTCCTGCTCGCAGACCGCGAGCACGTCCTGCTTGGTCAGCGGCTCGAAGTAGAGGCGGTCGGAGGTGTCGTAGTCGGTCGAGACGGTCTCCGGGTTGCAGTTGATCATCACCGCGTCGCGATCGAGCTCGCGCGCGGTCATCGCTGCGTGCACGCAGCAGTAGTCGAACTCGATCCCCTGGCCGATCCGGTTCGGCCCGGCGCCGAGGATGACCACCGCGGCGCGATCTCCGCGGCGCACCTCGGAAGAGGCCGTGCCTGCTGAGGGCCGCTCGTGGGTCGAGTAGTAATAGGGCGTAGTCGCCTCGAACTCGGCGGCGCAGGTATCGACCGCCTTGTAAGTGCGAGCCAGCCCCTCGGTGCCGTCGCCCTCCTCGACCAGGGCCTTGAGCTCGCGCAGGAACCAGCGGTCGACCAGACAGCGCTCGTGCACGGCCTCGACCCCGATGCCGCGCTCGAAAGCGGCGAGGATCCAGTCGAAGCGCTCCGGGCAGGGCTTCTCGAGGATCTCGAGTAGTGCCTCGTCGCTGGGCGGAATCACTGCCTCGGTGTCGAGCTCGCGCGAGCGCATCGCCTTGGCGAAGGACTCGCGGAAGGTGCGCCCGATCGCCATCACCTCGCCGACGCTCTGCATGTAGGTCGAGAGCCTGCCCTCCGCCCCGGGGAACTTCTCGAAGGCAAAGCGCGGGATCTTCGTCACCACGTAGTCGATCGTCGGCTCGAAGGACGCCGGCGTCGCCTGGGTGATGTCGTTGGGGATCTCCTCGAGCGCGTAGCCGACTGCCAGCTTCGCCGCCATCTTGGCGATCGGGAAGCCGGTCGCCTTCGAGGCCAGGGCCGAGGAGCGCGAGACCCGCGGGTTCATCTCGATCACGGCGATCTCACCGTCTCGCGGGCTGACCGCGAACTGGACGTTGGAGCCGCCGGTCTCGACCCCGACGGCGCGGATCACCTTGATCGCCTGGTCGCGCAGCTCCTGGTAGAGCTGGTCGGTGAGGGTCTGGGCGGGCGCCACGGTGACCGAGTCGCCGGTATGGACGCCCATCGGGTCGACGTTCTCGATCGAGCAGATGATCACGACGTTGTCGTTGCGGTCGCGCATCACCTCGAGCTCGAACTCGCCCCAACCCACCACCGACTCCTCCACCAGCACCTGATCGATCGGGCTCGCTGCCAGCCCCTCCGAAACAACCTGGCGCAAGAGGGTCTCGTTCCAGCCCACGCCGCCGCCCTGGCCACCCATCGTGAAGGCCGGGCGAACGATCGCCGGCAGGGTGATGCGGCCATCGGCGAGCGCCTCGTCCACCTCAGCGAGACTTTCCGCCGTCATCGACCAGGGGATGCGCAGTCCCGCCTCGGTCATCGTCTGGCGGAACTCCTCGCGGTCCTCGGCGCGGCGGATCGCGGCGGAGTCGGCGCCGATCAGCTCGACCCCGAAGCGCTCCAGGGTGCCGTCCTCGTGCAGCGCCATCGCCAGGTTGAGCGCGGTCTGCCCGCCGAGGGTCGGCAGCAGCGCGTCGGGGCGCTCCTTTTCGATGATCTTCGTCACCGGACCCGGCAGCAGCGGCTCGATGTAGGTGGCGGTGGCGAACTCCGGGTCGGTCATGATCGTCGCCGGGTTGGAATTGACCAGGATCACCTCGTAGCCCTCCTCGAGCAGGACCTTGCAGGCCTGCACGCCGGAGTAGTCGAACTCGGCGGCCTGGCCGATCACGATCGGGCCGGAGCCGATCAGCAGGATCTTCTCGATGTCGGTGCGCTTAGGCATGGGCCAGGTCCAGGAAGGAGTCGAAGAGGTGGCGGGCGTCGTGCGGGCCGGGACCGGCCTCGGGGTGGTACTGGACGGTCGCGGCGCGCACATCCTTCAGCACCAGGCCCTCGACCGTGCGGTCGTAGAGGTTGAGGTGGGAGAGCTCGGCGGCGCCGAAGTCGGTTTCCCAACGCACCGGCTCGTCGGCCTCGATCCGCGGCTCCCCCTTCGGCCCTTGGACCGCGAAGCCGTGGTTTTGCGAGGTGATCTCGATCCGGCCGCTCGCCAGCTCCTTGACCGGGTGGTTGGCGCCGCGGTGGCCGAAGGGGAGCTTGTAGGTCTCGAGGCCGACGGCGCGGCAGAGCAGCTGGTGGCCAAGGCAGATGCCGAAGAGCGGACTTTTGCCGACCAGATCGCGGACGGTCTCGACGACGTAGCCGAGCGCCGCCGGGTCGCCGGGACCGTTGGCGAGGAAGACCAGGTCGGGACTCTCGGCGAGCACTTGCTCGGCCGATGAGGTGCAGGGAAGCAGGGTCACTCGGCACTTGCGCTCGCGTAGCTGGCGCACAATGTTGAGCTTGATCCCGGTGTCGATACCGACCACGTGTGGGCCATCGCCCTCGAAGCGGACCGGTTCGGGCGGGGTCACCGTGCGAGCGAGGTCGGCGCCGTCCATCGAGGGCTCGGCGGCAACCCGTTCGCGCGCCTCAGCTGCGGGCGTCGCCGCGGGAAAGATGCCGCCCCGCATCGCGCCGCGGTCGCGAATGTGGCGGACGACGGCGCGGGTGTCGACGCCGCCGATCGCCGGTACGCCGCAGTCGGCGAGCCAGTCGAGCCAACCGCCCTCGGCGGTAGCGACGTCCTCGCCGTTCTTGGGATCGCGCATGACGACGCCGCGAGCGTGGATGCGGTCGGACTCCATTGCCGCTGCTGAGACCCCGTAGTTGCCAATCAGCGGGTAGGTAAAGACGATGATCTGGCCCGCGTAGGAGGGGTCTGTGACCGACTCCTGGTAGCCGGTCATCGCCGTGTTGAAGACGACCTCTCCGGTTACGGGTCCTTCGGCGCCACAGGGCACCCCGTCAAAGCGCGCCCCGTCCTCGAGCAGCAGGTAACCCTCGCTCATGCTGCGACCCCGAGGCTGAAGCTGCGCAGGCGGTAGGCGACCTGGCCGCCGGCGAGGGTCATCAGCACACGGCCGGTGAGCTTGCGCCCGCCGCACCAGGAGTTCGAGGAGCGGCTCTCGTAGCCGTCCTCGCCGACGGTCCACTCGGCGCCCAGGTCGCAGAGGGCGATGTTGGCCTCGCTTCCGGGCGCCAGCGAGGGTCGCTCGATTCCGAAGGGCTCGGCGCCGCCCGCCATCCGCTCGATCAGGAGCGCGAGGTCGAGCACGCCGGGGATCACGAGCTCGGTGTACAGCGAAGCGAAGGCGGTCTCCAGGCCGGTCACCCCCATTGCCGCCGCCTCGAAGGGAACCTCCTTTTCCTCCGGCGCGTGCGGGGCATGATCGGTGGCGACGCAGTCGATCGTGCCGTCGCGCAGCCCCTCGATTAGGGCCTGGCGGTCGGCCTCGGTGCGCAGCGGCGGATTCATCTTGAAGCGGTGTGGGTCGAGACTTCGCACCGCCTCGTCGGTAAGGCAGAGATGATGCGGCGAGGCCTCGCAGCTGATCTGCACGCCGCCGGCCTTGGCCGCGCGCACCGCCTCAACCGACTCCGCGGCGGAGAGGTGCTGGACGTGGATGCGGCCACCCTCGTAGCCGGCGAGGGCGGCGTCGCGGGCGATCATCGTCGACTCCGAGATCGAGGGGATACCGTCGAGGCCGAGCACGGCGGAAACCGGCCCTTCGTGCATCACGCCGGTGCCGGAGAGGTCGGGGTCCTCCTCGTGCAGGGCGATTGTGCCGCCGCAGAGGCGCTGGTATTGGAGGGCGCGGCGCAGGACCAGAGCGCTGCGAATCGGCAGGCCGTCGTCGCTGAAGCCGCAGGCGCCGGCCTCGCGCAGGGAGGCCATTTCGGTCAGCTCCTCGCCCTGCATCGCACTGGTTACGGTGGCAAGGAAACCGACTCGCACGGAAGCCGCGGCGCGGGCGCTGGTCCGCAGCGCCTCGATGTCGGCGGGTGTGGAGACCGGTGGCTCGGTGTTGGCCATCGCCAGTACGCCGCAGTAGCCGCCGGCGGCGGCCGAACGGCTGCCGGTCTCGATGTCCTCCTTGTGCTCCTGGCCGGGAGTGCGCAGGTGGACGTGCGGGTCAAAAAAGGCGGGAAAGGCGTGGAGGGCGCCGGCGTCGATCTCCTCGATGCCCTCGGCCAAGGCCTCGCCGGGCGCCGCCAGCTCGGCGATCGACCCGTCGCGGATCACCACGTCGTGGCGGGCATCGATGCCGGCGACGGGATCGAGCACGGTGGCGCGCCGCAGGACGAGGTCCGCGCCCTCGCCGACGCGCATGTCCAGCTGGGCCAGGCTCACGCCGGTTGTCCTATCGGCGTCGGCCGTCCGGCGCCGTTGCGATGCGCGGAGGCCCGCTCCCCGTCGCTGGAGGCGAGCAGCTCGTAGAGGATCGCCATCCGCACGACCAGGCCCGAGGCGACCTGCTCGGCGATCAGCGATTGCGGCGAGTCGATCACCTCGCCGGAGAGCTCAACGCCGCGGTTGACCGGACCGGGGTGCATCAGCAGTTGGCGGCGGCCGAGACGACGGGAGTCGATCTGGAAGTGGGCGGCGTACTCGCGGAGCGAGGGCACGAAGCTCTCCTGCATCCGCTCCCGCTGCAGGCGCAGGGCGTAGACGACCTCGGCCTCGCCGAGGCGGTCGAGTGAGTGGGTGACCTCGCAGCCGAGCTGCTCCAACCCGCGCGGGATCAGCGCCGGCGGGCCGCAGACGGTCAGCTCCGCCCCCATCGCCTTGAAGGCGATCAGGTTGGAGCGGGCGACGCGGCTGTGCAGGACGTCGCCGACGATCCAGATCCTTTTGCCGTCCAGCGAGCCGAGCTGGCGCCGCAGCGTGTAGACGTCAAGCAGTGCTTGGCTCGGGTGCTCGTGCTTGCCGTCGCCAGCGTTGACCACCGTGGCATCGGCCCAGTTGGCGACCATGTGCGCCGCGCCGGCATGCGGGTGGCGCAGCACGATCGCCGCCGGTTCGTAGGCGGAGAGGGTGGCGATCGTGTCCTTCAGTGACTCGCCCTTGTCGACTGAGGAGCCGGCCGCCCTGACCGAGACGAGGTCGGCGGAGAGTCGCTTCGCGGCCAGCTCGAAGGAGGAGCTGGTGCGGGTGCTCGACTCGTAGAAGAGGGTGACGACGGTGCGACCGCGCAGGGTCGGAACCTTCTTGATGTCGCGGCGGCCGACCTCGGCGAAGCTCTCAGCCCGGTCGAGGATCGCCTCGATCTCGACTTTGGAGAGCTGCTCGATCGAGAGCAGATGCCTCATCCGCTCACCTCGGCGGGCTGCGGCGCGGAGATCGTCACTTCGTCGGCGCCGTCGTGCTCCTCGAGCCGCACGTTGACCCGCTCCTCGCGGGCGGTCGGCAGGTTCTTGCCGACGTAGTCGGGGCGGATCGGTAGCTCGCGATGGCCGCGGTCGCAGAGCACGGCAAGTTGAACCCGCTGCGGGCGGCCGTAGTCGAAGAGAGCGTCGATCGCGGCGCGCACCGTGCGGCCGGTGAAGAGAACATCGTCGACGAGGACGATCGTGCGCCCGGCGAGGTCGAAGTCGATATGGGAGGCATGGACGACCGGCTGCGATGCGGGCGCCTTGGCGCCGACGTCGTCGCGGTAGAAGGAGATGTCGACGTCACCGATCGGCGCCTCGGTTCCGCTCAGCTCGGCCAGCAAGAGGTGGAGGCGGCGGGCGAGCAGGGCGCCACGCGTGTGAATCCCGACGATGGCCAAGCTCTGCGGCTCGGGATTCTTCTCGGCGATCTCGTGCGCGATTCGGCGCAGAGTTCGCTGCAGATCGTCGTGCTCCAGCACGACCTTCTCGTTCACTGAGTTTTGCTTCCTTCCTGGCCTCACAGGGCCTGGTTAAAGGACGGCCACGAGGCTAGCAGCAGACGCGGCGCTAGACCTCCGGCTCGGTCTCTGGCTGATCTCTTTCGCGAGCGCCGTTGGGCACGAGCTTGGGCTCTCCGCGCTCTGGGAAGGGGATCTCTATGACGTCGAAGTCGCGGGGGGCGAAGCTCGGCTCGAAAACCTCGCGGGCCTCTTCCAGGACCGTGCCGACGTGGTAGCGAGACGAGATGTGGACCAGGGCGAGCATTTTCACGTGCGCTTCGCGGGCGACGGAGGCGGCTTGGCCAACGGTTGAGTGGCCGGTGTCGGCCGCTCGCTGCACCTCCTCCTCGGAAAAGCTTGCGTCGTGGATCAGCAGCTCGGCGTCGGCGGCTGCCTGGACCGTTGAGTGGCACGGAGCCGTGTCTCCCGTCAGCGCGATCGTGCGGCCAGGGCGAGACTCGCCCATCACCTCGTCCGGACGCACGGGGCCGGATTCGCCCGCCACTTCCTCCCCTCGCTGCAGGGCGGCGAAGGCCGGCCCTTCGTCGACTCCAAGGCGCTTGGCCGCCTCCGGGTCGAAGCGTCCGGGTCGCTCCTCCTCGATCAGCGTGTAGCCGTGGGCGCGCATGCTGTGCTCGACCGCGAAGGCGCGCACCTCGGCGTCATCGTGGCGAATCGCGTCGCCGGGTTCCATTTCGACCAGCTCGAGGTCGTAATCGGTGCGGCCGATCAGCCGGCCCAGCGTCTTGAAGAGGTCGTGCAGGCCGCGCGGCCCGTAGATCGTCAGCGGCTCCTCGCGGGCGGTGAGGTCGTAGGTCTTGAGCAGGCCCGGCAGGCCGAGGATGTGGTCGGCGTGAAAGTGGGTGAGGTAGATCTCGTCGACCTGGGCGAGCCCAAGCGAGCGCTGCAGCTGGCGCTGCGTCCCTTCGCCGCAGTCGAACATCATCCGCCTGCCCCCTCGGATCAGCATCACGCTCGCGGTCGAGCGCCGCGCCGAGGGGACCGAGCCCCCTGTGCCGAGAAAGATCGCCGAGAGATCCATGCGAGCCTGCGAGCCTACGCGACGCGGCGCCTCAGCCACCCAAAGCTAGACTGGCCCCTGAGCGCCCGTAGCTCAGCTGGATAGAGCGCCGCCCTCCGGAGGCGGAGGCCACAGGTTCGAATCCTGTCGGGCGCGTCTCGGCGAGCCTGGATCAGGCGGTCTTGAGCCTAGCCAGCCACTCCTCGCGGTCGAAGTTGGCGGGCTCGTTTTGCTCGAGGAAGCGCTCGAGCACGGCGATGAAGCGCAGTGGCTGCTCAACCTGGGGTAGATGGCCAGTGCCTTCGAAGATCTCCAGTTGGCTGCCGGGGAGCATGCGGTGCGCCTCTTCGCCGTGGCGGGCGGGGATGATCGGGTCGCGGGCGCCCCAGATGATTAGGACGGGCACCTCCTCGGCCAGATAGAGCCGATCCGAGGCCGAGACCTGCTGGCCTTTGGTGCCGACCACGGAGCGGAGGGTCGCGAGGAAGGCCTTGCGGCGCTGCGGGTCGACAAGCGCCGCGTAACCGCGCGCTACCTCGGCGACGTCGGGCCCGGGCCGCATCCCAAGCGCGGCCATGCCGCGGCCGATCGCGCTGCCGGCTTTCTCCCCCATGCTTGCCGTTGCCGCGATGAAGAGATCGGCGCCGGGCAGCGCGGCGGCGCGCAAGACGGGGCTGACCTCCGGCCCGAGGCCACCGCTGGAGACCAACACCAGGCGTTCGACCATCTCGGGGAACTGGTAGGCGAACTGCATCGCGATGCCGCCGCCGAGTGAGTGACCGACCAGCGTGGCGCGCTCGTGGCCGAGCGAGAACAGGAGGTCGCGCAGGCCGGTGGCGAGGTTGCCCAGCGAGTAGTCGCCGGGACCGCCCACCGACATGCCGTGCCCCGGCAGATCAGAGGCTATGACCGTGTGATGAGCTGCCAGCGGCTCGAGCACATCGCGCCAGTGTTCGGAGCTGACGGCTATGCCGTGAATCATCAGCAGCACCGGTCCTTGGCCGCCGCCCAGATAGCCGATCTCGCGACCGTGCAGGTCCGCGGTCTTGAAGCTCACGTCTGCCCGCTGGGACGACTTCGCGCGATCGGCCACGCACGTACGGTAGCTAGGCGCCCGGGCGGCGGATGCCGGCGTATCCGCTGCCGCTTCCAATACTGTCGCGCCCGATGGCCGACGAGAAGCAAATTCGCCCGCCGCGCGGGGCCTTGGTCGTGATCGCAATCGGTCTGCTCGCGACCCTGGCAGCAGCGGTGCTCAGCACCGATAAGCCAATCGGGGCAGCGACGCTGGAGTGGGTCGAAGATGCGCCGATGTCCAGCTCGAAACCGGTCGCAATCCCTGGCGGGGGAGAGATGGGCCTCTCGAAAGCAGAAATTCGCTCAACCGAACCCAACGTCAGCGACTACACCCTCTTCCGGGTCTCGGCGGTGCTGACCATTGACGCCGGTTCCGCGGTCGGACGGGGGCGCCTGAGCTGCGCGGTCCACGTGCCACGGCCAGCGCTAATTGCGCAGACCTCGAAGAGCCGCGCCGCCTACCCGCGCTCCAGCGAAGACCTCTTCGAACAGGAGACGTCCGAAACCTCCTTGGTCGAGTTCAGCTCGCACAGCACCGACCTCGCCTCGGTTGAAGTCAGCGATGTCATCGGCGAGCGCTACACGACCGAGAAAGGCATTGTCGTCGAGTGGGCGCCCTACCGGGATGGGCAGCAGGTCTGGAAATTGGGCTTCCCCAACGGTCGTCCGACCGAGGACCTGAAGCTGCCCTTCGTCTCGATCTGGCGCACCACCGCGACGCCGGCTGCCCGCATGGCCTGCACGATTGAGACCGCTGCGGGCTCGGCCACGGTCCGCACCGCCGGCTCGTTGCGCAGCTAGGGCGCGACGAGCAGCTCGGGACCTTCCTCGCTGCCTTTGCCGACCTTGTTCAGCTTCGGGTTGGCGGGGGCGCTGTCCATCCGATTGGCCGGCAGCGGTGCGCACATCGCGACCGCGTCCTCGAGCTCGAGGTCCGGCCGCAGCCAGGCGGCTTCAGCCTCGGGCCCCGGCAGGATCGCCGGCATCCGGTTATGGACCTTGGCGACCAGCTCGTTCGGGGTCGTGGTGACGATCGTGCAGCTGTAGAGCCAGCCGTCGTCAAAGCCACGGTCCTCGGGGTCCTCCCACTCCTTGCGGGTGCAGAGGCCGGCGAAGGCGAAGGGCTCTCCCCCGTCGACCGTGAAGCGCCAGGGTTGGCGCGGCTGCTTGGGGTCCTCGGCCTTCATCCACTCGTAAAAGCCGTCGGCGACGATTAGGCAGCGGTGGCGAAACTTGCCGACCAGAGGTGAGTAGGCGCGGCTGGAGCTGAGGTTCTCGGCCTTGGCGTTGATCATCCGGTAGCCGACTTTGAGGTCCTTGGCCCAGCGTGGCACCAGCCCCCAGCGCATCAGCCGTGCCTCGCGCTCGCCCTGCGCTGCCTCCTCGGGGTCCGGCGAGGAGCGCACCGTCAGAACCTCCTGGCTGGGAGCGACGTTGAAGCGCCCCAGCGCCGACTCGACCTTTTTCACCCGCTCCTTTGAGGGCGGTGGCGCCTTACCGTCCGAGTTCCGCTCCAGCGCCTTCTCCAGCTCGACCTGGAACTTGTCGGCGATCTGCTTCGAGTTTTTTGCAGTGACCGTGAATCGTCCGCACATGGCTAAGCGGAAACCTTTGCAGGGCGGGCAGCCGGGTGCTCTCTATACCAGTCGAGGGTGTCTTTTAGACCCTCGGCAAGGCCAACCGCCGGCCGCCAGCCAGTTAGCTTGCGCAGCTTGGTCGAGTCGACGAACTGGCGGTCGATCTCGCCCTCGGGCGTGCCGCTGCTGAGGTATTCGGGCTCGATACCCGTGCCCGCCGCTGCGGCGATCAGCTCGACCACCTCGCGGACCGAGTGCGGGCGCTCGCCGCCGGCGTTGAAGGCCTCTCCCCTCGCTCCCTCTCCGTCGAGCGCGGCGGCGATCGCCAGGTAGGCGGAGACGGCGTCGTCGACGTGGAGGAAGTCGCGCTCGGGGCTGCCGTCGGAGCGGATCAGCGGCGGGCGCCCTTCGAGCACCGCGATCGTCGTCTCAGGGATCAGGCGGGAGAAGTTGAGGTCACCGCCGCCGTAGATGTTGGCGAAGCGGGTGACCGCCAGCGGCACGCCGTAAGCGCTGGCGTAACTGCGGGCGATGATGTCGGCGGCGGCCTTGCTGGCATCGTAGGGGTAGGCGGCCCGCAGCGGGAAGTCCTCCCGGTAAGGCAGCTCAGGGCTGGAGCCGTAGGCCTTGTCTGAAGAAGCGAAGACGACTCGCTCCACCGCGTGCTCGCGGCAGGCCTCGAAGACGTTCCAGGCGCCGCGCACGTTGACCTCGAGCGTCTCCACCGGCGAGGAGCGGGCGACGCCGACGATCGTTTGCGCCGCCAGGTGGAAGACGGAGTCGCAACCGGCGACCGCGCCCGAGACGGCCTCGGCTTCACGCAAATCGCCCTCGGCAAGCTCGACCTCCTCGCGCAGTCCGAGCAGGTCGAGGGCGGAGCGGCGCGGACCGCCGACATCGGCAAGCCGCGGATCGGGCCGGTCGAGCACGCGCACCTCATCGCCGCGGGCCAGCAGCGCCCTCACCAGGTGCGAGGCGACGAACCCATGCGCCCCCGTCACCAAGACACGGCCACTCATCTCCCACTCCCGTTCCAGTGCGCTTTATGTACCCCTGGGGTCCAAAAGGCGCACCGGAAGCTCATTGGGCCGCCACTCCACTCGCTGCCCAGGTGGGCCAAGGGGCGGCACCGGAAGACCAGAGGTCGTTGAGCACGACCGCGTCCTTATAGGTGTCCATGCAATCCCAGAAGCCCTCGTGGCGGAACGCCGCCAACTGCCCATCAGCCGCGAGGCGCTCGAGCGGCTCACGCTCGAGCACGCTCTCCTCGCCGATGTAATCGAGCGCACCGGGCTCGAAGCAGAAGAACCCCCCGTTGATCCAGTGCTCACTGCGCGGCTTCTCGACAAAGCCCTCGACTTTGCCCTCGTCGTCGAGTTTCGCGACTCCCCATTGGAGGTGCGGCTGGACCACCGTCACCGTGATGAGAGCCTCGTGCGCCCGGTGGAACTCGAGCAGCGCACCGAGGTCGATATCGGCGACGCCGTCGGCATAGGTGGCGCAAAAGCTCTCCCCACCAAGCTGCTCACTCAGGCGCGCGATCCGTCCGCCCGTCGGCGTATCGAGACCAGTATCGACGCACTCCACCTCCACCCCACCAGGCCAGCTCTCCCCGGCGACGAACTCCTCCACCATCTCGCCCAGATATCCCGTCGCAAGCACAAACCGCTCAAACCCCTGCGCCGCGTAGATCCCGATCACATGCCAAAGAATCGGCCGCCCCCCAATCTCAACCAGCGCCTTGGGAACGGTCTCCGTCCGCTCCCGCAGCCTCGTGCCGCGACCTCCGCAGAGGATCGCGACCGGGGGCTTAGCGGTCATCCCGGTAGGGGTGGAGCGTCTTGTACTTTTTGGGCATCCATCCCTGAGGCGACAGCAAGTCCGTCTCCATCCAAAAAGTTAAGCGGAACCCCTACCGGGATGACCGCTCAACCACCAGCAACGGCGGGCAGAATCGTCACCTCGGCACCATCGTCGATCTGCGTGTCGAGACCCTCCTGGAAGCGGATGTCCTCGCCGCTGACGTAGACGTTGACGAAGCGGCGCAGGTCGCCGTCCTGGGTGATCCGCTCGCGCAGGGTGCCGTGGGCCTCGAAGACGGCGTCGAGAACCTCGCCGACGGTGGAGCCGGTGACGTCGAGCTCGGCCTCCCCCCCGGTCGCCGCGCGCAGCTGGGTCGGGATCTTCACGGTGACTGACATCAGACGGTTACCTCCTGGCGGAACTCGGACTCGAAACTGTCGAGGTCGGGGTCGATCTCGTGCATGCGGAACCTATCGCGGGTCGCGTCGAGCGTCTTCAGTCCCTCGCCGGTGATGTAGACGACGACGCGCTCGCCCGCGGCGATCTCGCCGCGGGCGGCCAGCTTCCTTAGGACGCCGATGGTGACGCCGCCCGCGGTCTCGGTGAAAATCCCAGTCGTCTCGGCCAGCAGGCTGATCCCGTCGCGAATCTCGGCGTCGGTGACGGAATCGACCCCGCCCTTGGTGCGCCGTGCCTGCTCGACCGCGTAGGGACCATCGGCCGGGTCGCCGATTGCGAGGCTCTTGGCGATCGTCTCCGGCCGCTGCGGCTTGCAGACGTCCCAGCCTTCGGCGAAGGCGGTGGCGACGGGGCTGCAACCCTCGGCCTGGGCGCCGTTGAAGACCGGCAGCGAGCCCTCGACCAGGCCGATGTCGAGCCACTCCTGGAAACCGCGACCGACCTTGGTGAAGAGCGAACCGGAGGCGATCGGGCAGACGACCCGGTCGGGCAGCTCCCAGCCGAGCTGCTCCGCCGTCTCGTAGGCGAGCGTCTTCGAGCCCTCGGCGTAGTAGGGGCGCAGGTTGACGTTGACGAAGGCCCAGGGTCGGGTTTCGGCGAGCTGGGTGCAGAGCCGGTTGACGTCGTCGTAGTTGCCGCGCACGCCGACCAGGTTGGTGCCGTAGATGCCGGTGGCGAGCAGCTTCTGCTCCTCGAGGTTGGCGGGGACGAAGACGTAGGACTTGAGCCCGGCGGCGGCGGCGTGGGCGGCAACGGCGTTGGCGAGGTTGCCGGTCGAGGCGCAGGCGACGGTGTCGAAGCCCAGCTCCTGCGCCTTGGCGACGGCGACGGCGACGACCCGGTCCTTGAAGGAGTGGGTCGGGTTGGCGGCGTCGTTCTTGATCCAGAGCTCGGCGTCGAGGCCGAGGCGTTCGGCGAGCCGGTCGGCGCGCAGCAGCGGCGTCAGTCCCGGCTCGAGCGGATCCCCGGGGCGCCCCTCGAAGGGCAGGAAGTCGGCGTAGCGCCAGATTCCCTGCGAGCCGGCCTGGATCTTGCGCTTGGTCTCGGCCGGGTCCAGTCCCGAGTGGTCATAAGCCACTTCGAGCGGACCAAAGCAGTTCTCACAAGCGAAATGAGCACCGAGGTCGTAGGTCGCCCTGCACTCCTTGCACTTCAAGCTCTCTATTGCCATCCGATCTTCCTTTTTGTTACCGCCAACAAAAAAACCTCCGCCTTTTTGTGGGGCAGAGGTCCGATCGGACTTTCCCCACATCTTCCAGGTCGCGAGACCTGCTGGAGTTGGCACCTCCCTCGAATCTGAGATCCGAGGCGGTTGCCGGGGTTTCATCGGGCCAGTCCCTCCACCCCTCTAGATGTGGCGCTTATGTAGGCATGAACCTTACCAGGGGCATTCCCGGTCAGCCAATACGGAGGTCGACGGCTAACCTAGTGCGGCTATGCCCGACGAGACGATGAGCGTGAACGATGCCGAACCTTCCGAAGCCGAGGCTGCGGCGCGTCGGCCGGCGCGGCGAGCTCATCTCCGCCCCCGCGGCTGAGCCCCAGACGCCCAACGTCGAGCAGATCGACTCCAGCGGCTTGCGCTGGGTCAACATCGAGCGGCCCGGCTCGTTGGAGCGCGCCTGGCTGGAGGAGAATTTTGACTTCCACGCGCTCGACCTCGAGGACGTGCTCTCGCGCAATCAGCGGCCGAAGATCGACGTCTACGACGATTACCTCTTCATCGTCCTCCACTTCCCGGTCTTCGACCCGGCTGTCGGTCGCCTGGGTACCGGCGAGCTCGACCTCTTTGTCGGCCCCGGCTACGTGGTGACGATTCCCAACCAGCCGCTGCAGCCGGTCGAGTATCTCTTCGAGCGCTGCCGGGCCAAGGAGGAGCTGCGCGAACAGCTCTTCTCTCGCGGCTCGGGCTACCTGCTCTACCGCCTCGTCGACGACAGCTTCGACTACTGCTTCCCGATGCTGCGCAAGATCGGCAACAAGCTCGACGCGCTCGAGGACGACATCTTCGAGGGGCGCTCG
>Ga0157302_10000008_pt1 | contig 94456 bp, 91 predicted proteins | sample NitcycUS103311B2_FD_108381 | JGI IMG/M metagenome (GOLD analysis project Ga0157302, IMG submission 108381) | Soil microbial communities from Arlington Agricultural Research Station in Wisconsin, USA - Nitrogen cycling UWRJ-S103-311B-2 | ecosystem: Environmental > Terrestrial > Soil >... | reverse complement strand
GGCGGCGGCGGTAGGAGATCAGGTCGGCGACCGTGATCATCTTCAGACCGTGGCGCTCGCAGTAAGGGACCAGGTCGGGGACGCGGGCCATCGTGCCGTCGTCGTTCATCACCTCGCAGATGACGCCAGCGGGCGTGAGGCCGGCGAGGCGGGCGAGATCGACGCTGGCCTCGGTGTGGCCGGTGCGCTCGAGCACGCCGCCCTCCTTGGCCCGCAACGGGAACATGTGGCCGGGGACGACGATGTCGCGCGGACCGGAGTTGGGGTCGATCGCGACCTGGACGGTGTGGGCGCGATCGTGGGCGGATATGCCGGTGCTGACTCCGCCGGCGGCCTCGATCGTCACCGTGAAGGCGGTCTGCAGCGGTGCCTCGTTCTTGGCCGCCATCAGGTTGAGACCGAGTTTTTCGCAGCGCTCGGCGGTCAGCGCCAGGCAGATCAGCCCGCGCGCTTCCTTGGCCATGAAGTTGACCGCCTCGGGGGTGGCGAACTGCGCCGCCATCACCAGGTCACCCTCGTTCTCGCGGTCTTCGCCGTCGCAGACGACGACCATGCGGCCGCGGCGGATCTCCTCGATCCCTTCCTCGATAGTCGAGAACGGGTTCTCCCCCGCCTCGTTGACCACCCCGTCTGTCTTCTGCGTTTCCGTCATCTGGCTCACGTGCGTTCCTCTCTGGCGAATGGCGCCGCCAATCGCTCAACATACTTCGCGATCACATCGCACTCGACATTCAAGCGGTCGCCGACGGCGACCCCACCAAGGTTCGTCCGCTCCAGGGTCTCGGGGATCAGCGATACCTCGGCCCAATCATCGCCGAGGGCCGAGACCGTGAGACTGACGCCGTTGAGGCCAAGCGAGCCCTTCTCAACCACATAGCGGACGAGGTCCAATCCGAGTGCGACGCAGAGGCGCCGGGCAAAGCCGTCCTCCTCGATCGTGATCACCTCGGCGACCCCGTCGGCGTGCCCCTGCACGATGTGCCCGCCGAGACGATCCGATGCCTTCATCGCCAGCTCCAAGTTGACCTTGCTGCCAGCCTCGAGGCCGCCGAGGGCGGTCACGGCCAGGGTCTGGTTCATCGCCTCGGTCTCGAAGCCGTTGGAATCGGCCGCCGTCGCGGTGAGGCAGACGCCGTTGACCGAGACCGAGTCGCCGGTGGCGATCTCGGGGCCGAGGCGGGTTGCGATCCGCAAGCGGGCGCCGTCTTTACCGGTCTCGACCGACTCGAGGTTGCCGATGTCTTCGATTAGGCCTGTGAACATCACCACTCCTTGTAGCGGGCCGTGATCAGGGTGTCGTCGCCGATGGGTTCTTCGGTGTGGGACAAGGGGGTTAGGCGCGCGGGGCCTGTCGCGACTGCGGGGGGGCCTGCGGGCGGGGGCTTCGCCTCCGTTCTCGGCCCCCCCGCATTCGCGCCACCCGCGCGGGTAGCCGCTTGGGTTCCGCCCAGAAGAACCGGAGCGACGAAGGTGCGAGCTTCGTCGAGCTGACCGGCGGCCTGGAAAGCAGCCGCGAGGGTCGAGCCGCCCTCCAGGAAGAGGCTCGTAATGCCCCGACGGCCCAAATCGGCAAGGGCGGCTCCGATGCCATCGGCGACCAGGACCTCCGCGCCTGCCTCGCGAAGAAGCGAGGCGTCAGCTTCGGGTGAGACGACGACGAGCACCGGTGACTGCTCGAGGGTTTGAAGCAGCTGAGAGTCGAGGGGCAGGCGAGCTTCGCGATCGAAGACGATCCGAACCGGCTGCCGACGGGCCTGAAACGGGCCTATATGTCCGCTTTCAGGCCCGTCGGCGGGACGGGCGGTTAGGAGGGGGTCGTCGGTTAGGGCGGTGTTGATGCCTACGGCTATTGCGTCGGATTCGGCACGCCAGCGGTGGACCAGCTCGCGGCTCTTCTCGCCGGAGATCCAGGGGGAGTCACCGGGTGCGGTCGAGGTGCGGCCGTCGAGCGACATCGCCAGCTTCAGCGTCACCAACGGCAACCCGGTGCGGGCATGCTTGCGGAACGGCTGATTGAGCAACCGCGCCGCGGTCGCCTCCTCGCCCGCGGCAAACTCGACCTCCACCCCCCCGTCGCGCAAGATCCCAGGGCCGCGGCCAGCCGCCTTCTCACTCGGATCCTCAGAAGCGATCACAACCCGAGAGATCCCAGCCTCCAAGACCGCGTCGGTGCAGGGCGGCTGCCTGCCCGTATGAGCACAGGGCTCCAAGGTCACGTACATGGTCGCCCCGGCAGGGTCATCGCCCTTCTCCCAGCAGTCGGCAAGAGCCGCCCGCTCAGCGTGCAGCCCTCCCAACTCAGCGTGAAATCCCTCACCAATCACGTCGCCATCACGCACTACGACAGCTCCGACAAGAGGATTAGGACTGACCCGACCACGCCCGCCCTCCGCAAGCTCAAGCGCCCTCAAGAGGTGCGATCGATCCGTGCCTGTGAGCTGCGATTTCATACGACCGATTGACTGGTCAATCAACCAAGCTTACCGCCCTGAGTCAGTCACTCTGTGACGTTCCTCGCGCGGGTGGCATGGGGGTGGGGTGATCTCCGCCGGACGGAGGCTGCGGAGGGCAAGGCCACAACCTTGCGCGCGCATGTTCCCGGCGCCCGGAGCAGCGCGCAGTCCAAGGAGGGCACCCCACCCCCATGACAGGACCCGCGCGCCGGAAGCGCGGATACCCTGACCCGGCCCTTATGAAGCTGATCGTCCAAATCCCCTGCCTCAACGAGGAGGCGACCCTCCCGGCAACAATCGCGGACATCCCGCGCCAGATCGAGGGCATCGAGACGGTCGAGCTCCTGGTCATCGACGACGGCTCGACCGACCGCACGGTCGAGGTGGCTCGCGAGCACGGCGTCGAGCACATCGTCCGCCTGACCAACAACAAGGGCCTCGCCGCCGGCTTCCAGGCAGGACTGGACGCCTGCCTCAAGCTCGGCGCCGACGTGATCGTCAATACAGACGCCGACAATCAGTACCGCGGCGCCGACATTCCCAAGCTGCTGGCGCCGATCCTCGCCGGCGAGGCCGACATGGTCGTCGGCGACCGCCAGGTCGGCCAGATCGAGCACTTCTCCGGCTCGAAGAAAGGGCTGCAGAAGCTCGGCAGCTGGATCGTCAGCAGGCTGGCCGGGACCGAGATCGCCGACACCACCTCCGGCTTTCGCTCCTACAACCGCGAGGCAGCGCTCGGCCTGCTCGTCGTCGACAACTTCACCTACACGCTGGAGAGCCTGATCCAGGCGGGCAAGATGCTGGTCGCGGTCGAGGGGGTTGAGATCGGCACCAACCCGCAGACGCGCGAGTCGCGCCTTTTCGACTCGACCGGCGGCTACGTGCGCCGCAACGCGCTCTCGATCCTGCGCATCTACGCCCGCTACGAGCCGCTGCGCGTTTTCGCCAGCGCCGGCGCGGTGGTCGCGATCCTCGCCCTGCTCGCCTGGCTGCCCTTCCTGCTCGACTGGCTGTTCAACGGCGACAGCACCGGCCACGTCCAGTCGCTGATCCTCGGTGCGGTCCTCTTCATCGCCGCGATCCAGCTGCTGGCGCTGGGCGTGATCGGCGACCTTTTGGCCGGGCAGCGAGTGATGACGCAGCGGGTCTACGAGCGCGTGCGCAGGGTGGAGCTGGCGCTGGAGGTGCCGCCCTCCCACTACGAGCCCGGCGCCGGGCGCTGATGGGGCTGCTTCGCAAAGACCCTGGCGTCCCGGCGGGCGCCACCCCAAACGGTACCTCCGCGACCGCCGACTACGGCAAAACGGCGAGCTTCCTCGCGATCGGCGTCGGCCTCACCGGCGTGATCACCTACGTCTACTTCCTGATCGCCTCACACGTGCTCTCCAAGCCCGACTACGGGCAGATCACGGTGCTCTGGTCGGCCGTCTTCATCACGATCTCCACCCTCTATCGGCCGGTCGAACAGCTGCTCTCCCGCCACATCTCTGAACACACGGCGAAGGGCGAGCCGATCGATGGCACGGTGCGCAACGCCTCGCTGATCCAGCTCGGCCTGGCGGCGCTCTTCGCCGTACTGGCGCTGGCCTTTCGCGGGCCGCTGCAGAACGACCTGCTCGAGGGAAACGAAACTCTCTACTGGATCTTCTTCTCGGCGGTCCTGTTCTACGCCGCCAGCTACTTCGCCCGCGGTTTCCTCGCCGGCCAGAAGCGCTTCGGCCTCTTCACCGCGCTGATCCTCTCCGAGTCGGTCTTCCGCACCCTGTTCGCGGTGCTGGTCGCGGTCAGCCTGCTCGAAGGCCAGTCGGCGGTGGCGATTGGGATCGTCGCAGCCCCTTCGATGAGCTTGATGGTCGTGCCGCTGGCCTTCGCCCGCCGGGCGCGCGCCGCGCCGGTCAAACCCGCCGCAGAGGTCGATGCCGAGTCTGCGGTCTCGATGGCCCACGGCACCGGTTTCGCCGCGGCGGTGCTGGTGATCATGTTCAGCGAACAAGCCTTCCTCAACGCCGGGCCGTTGATCATCCGCGGCCTGCAGGGCGCCGCGGCGGCGGGCTTCATCTTCAATGTGCTGATGCTGGCCCGGGCGCCACTGCAGGTCTTCCAGGCGGTCTCAACCAGCATCCTGCCCCACCTGACCGGCCTGCATACCAGCGATGATCCCGACAGCGAGCGGGAGTTTCACCGCTCGGTGCGGATGGTCCTGCTCGGGATCGCCGCCTTTGCCGCCTTCACCGGGCTCGTCGTCGTGATCGCGGGGCCGCAGCTGATGCAACTCGCTTTCAGCAAGAAGTACAGCTACGGCCGTGGCGAACTGCTCATGGTCACGGCGGCGATGGGCCTTTACCTCTGCTCGGTCACCGTTAACCAGGCCTGCGTTGCCCAGGGCCAGGTGCGCCGCGCGGCGGCGCGCTGGATCGTCTGCGCCGCCCTCTTCATCGGCTGGAACTTCGTGCCTTTGGTCAGCAACGAGTTCCACCGGGTCGAGGTCGGCTTCGTCCTTGCCGCCGGCGTCCTCTTCGGCCTGCTCTACCTGATCTACCGCCGCCCCCACGAGCGGGCCGAGGACGTGCCGGCGCCGGGTTCTCCCGAGGAACTCGAGATGCGCCTCGCCGCGGTCGACGAGAACGCTTAGGCGGCCGCGATGGGAGGACACGACGCCGAGCTGATCCTTGTTGCCGGCGCCCTGCTCGCTGCCGGAATCCTCGGCGCCCTGCTCGCCGACCGAATCCGCATCCCGGGCCTGCTGCTCTTCCTCGGCCTGGGCATGCTCGCCGGCTCGGAGGGAATCGGCGGGATCGAGTTCGACAACGTCGAGCTGGCGCGGACGCTGGGCACGATCGCGCTTGTCCTGATCCTCTTCGAGGGCGGCCTGACGGCGGGTTGGTCGGAGATCCGCCCGGTGCTCGGCACCGCCGCCTCGATGGCGACGATCGGGACCGCGATCACCGCCTGCGCGGCGGGTCTCGCTGCCCACTGGATCTTCGACATCAGCGTGCTCGAAGGGATGATCGTCGGCGCCGCGATCGCCGCCACCGACTCGGCGGCGATCTTCGCCGTGCTGCGCCGCTCGACCCTGAAAAAGCGGCTGGCGCGCTCGCTCGAGGGCGAGTCGGGGATGAACGACCCGGTTGCCCTGCTGCTCGTGATCGGCTTCATCGAATGGATCCAGCAGCCCGGCTTCGGCCTCGCCGACATGGCCGGCCTGCTGGCGCTCAAACTGGCGATTGGCGCCGTGGTCGGCCTCGCCCTCGGCCGGCTCGCCACGATCGCCCTCGACCGGGCCCAGCTGCCGACCGACGGGATCTACCCGGTGGCGACGATCGCGATCGCCGGGCTCGCCTTCGGCCTGGCCGAGGTCGCCCACGGATCGGGATTCCTCGCGGTTTACCTCACCGCCCTCGCCCTCGGCGGCGCCCGCATCCCGGCGCGGCGCACGATCGTCGCCTTCCACGAGGGCGTCGGCTGGGTCGCCCAGATCGGCCTCTTCATCCTGCTCGGCCTGCTCGTCTTCCCCAGCACGCTCGGCGACGTCGCCTGGGAAAGCCTCGCCCTCTCGGCCGTGCTGATCTTCGTCGCCCGCCCCGTGGCCGCCTTCATCGCGACCGCCCTCTCACCGCTTGACCTGCGCGAGCGGGCGATGCTGGGCTGGGCCGGGCTGCGCGGCGCGACGCCGATCTGGCTCGCCACCTTTCCGGTCGTCGCCGGGGTCGGTAGCGGCGACGAGCTGTTCGCAATCGTCTTCTTCGTCGTCGTCACCTCGACCCTGATCCAGGGCGCCAGCTTCGAGCCGCTGGCGAGCCGACTCGGGCTGACCACCGACGAGCCGGCGCTGCCGCGGCGGCTGCTCGAGTCGGGGCGAATTCGCCGCCTCGGTGGCGATGTCATCTCCTACCGCCTGCGTCCCGGCGCGGCCGCAGCCGGTCACCTGGTGCGCGAACTCGGCCTGCCGCGCGAGGCGCTGGTCAATGTGATCGTGCGCGACGGCCACGCGATCCCGCCGCGCGGCTCGACCGAGGTGCGCGAGGGCGACGAGCTCCACATCCTCGTCCGCGGCGAGCTGCGCGAGGAGGTCGAGGAGCTGACCAAGCGCTGGCACGACGGGCCGATCGGCGCGCCGGTCCCGGAGCGCCTGCCGCGGCGCGGCGCGCCGCAGATCTTCTCGGTCGGACCCGGCGGCGCGATCGAGGATCCCTCGGCCCCAACCGAGGTCAATGGCATCGCCGTCGCCTCGGTGCTGCGCAGCCGCCGCGACAGCTCGAGCGCGCTGGTCACCCTGGTCGACGGACGCTACGCGCTGACCTCTGAAGTCGCGGTGGCGGTTGGCGACCGGCGCGCCGTAGCGCACTGGTGCGAGCGCCGCGCCCAGCGGGTCAGCGGCGACGATCCTGCCGAGCAGGCGTGGTGGCAGGAGGTAATTGGGGCGCTTATCGCGCGCTAGGCCGCGCCGGCCGCCGCGGCGATCTCGCTGTAGGCCGCAGCCGGGTCAGCGGCGCCAAAGACGGCGGAGCCGGCGACGAAAAGAGAGGCGCCCGCCGCGGCGACCGAGCCAGCGGTTGAGGCGTCGATGCCACCGTCGACCTCGATCTTGGCCTTGCCGGCCAGGGGCACGAGCCGGGAGACCTTGTCGGGCGAGCCCTCGATGAACGACTGGCCGCCCCAGCCCGGGTTGACGGTCATGCAGAGGACGATGTCGGCGAGGCTGCGCAGCTCCGCCAGCGCCTCGGCCGGGGTTCCCGGATTGAGGGCGATGCCGGCGAGACAACCGAGCTCGCGGATCGCGGCCAGGGTGCGGTTGGCATGCTGGGTCGCCTCCTCATGGAAGGTGATCGAATCGGCGCCGGCCTTGGCAAAGGCCTCAATCTGGCGCTCGGGCTGCTCGATCATCAGGTGGACGTCGATTACTCCGCCGGCGGCATGAACCTGGTCGGCAATCGATGCCGCCACCAGTGGACCGATCGTGATCGGCGGCACGAAGTGCCCGTCCATGACATCAAAGTGGATCACCCGCGCCCCGGCGTCCATCACCTCCTCGATCTGAGCGCCGAGCTTGGAGAAATCTGCCGAGAGGATCGAGGGAGCGACCCGCGGCGAAGACAGCAATTCCATCATTCGCTCACTCATACGGGTCTCAGCATCGAATCGCCGCAGGTTTGGCAGGTCATGTCCTCGGTGGTGCTCATGCGGGCAATGGTTTGGTGTTCGCCGCAGTTGGGGCACTGCGAGACGAGCTCGAAGCGGCGCAGACAGTACACGCAGCGGAAGCGGCCGGGCAGCTGCGTGGGGCGCAACCAGGGCTCGCCGCAGCCGGGGCAGGCCGCCCGGCGCATGATGCTCTCGCCCTCCACCGCCTCACTCATCGTCACCATCATCGCGCTTGAGGCGGCTGATGAAGAAGCCGGTGGTGCGATCGCGGTCCGGGCGGATCTGCCAGCACTCGCCACCGCTGACCTGATCCTCGTTCTCGCGGCGCGAGATCGTGCAGGTCGAGTAGACCAGCGTTCCGCCGGGACGAAGCGCCTCGCGGGCTCGCTGCAGTAGTTCGGACTGGACCTCGACCAGGCGCTCAATCGTCGCCGGCGACTTGCGCCAGCGGGCGTCTGGACGGGATGCGAGAGCGCCGAGGTCAGAGCAAGGCCCGTCGAGCAGGACCCGGTCGAAACCGGTCATCCCGGCCTGGGTGGCGTCGGTCTCGATCACGGTGACGCTGCGCAGTCCGAGCCGACGTGCCTGGCTCGCCACTTCGGCGGCGCGCCCCGAGTCGTTCTCGACCGAGATCACCTCGCCGCGATCGCCCATGCGGGCGGCGATTTGGCCGGTCTTGATGCCGGGGCCAGCGCAGAGGTCGAGGACGTGCTCGCCCGGCTGCGGGTCAAGCACCTCGACCACGGTGGCCGAACCGCGACTCTGCGGCGTCAGCTCGCCGGCGGCGACCAGCTCGGGCACGACGGCTCCGGTCTGCCCCTCCACCAGGATCATCTCCGGCGGCAACTCGCTTCCGGTGCGCCTTATGGCCCCTATAGGTACATAAGGCGCACCGGAAGCGATTACGCCAGCGTCGCGGAGGCGTGCGAGCACGGACTCGACGTCGGTGCGGAGGGTGTTGACGCGGTAGGCGTGCTCGGCCGGCTCGTTGCAGGCGGCGAGCAGGGACCGCGCGTCGTCGGGACCAAGCTCCCGCCACCACATCTGCACCAGCCAGAGCGGCGCCGAGTGCGCCACCGCCGCGGCCTCCTGGGTCGAATCGTCACCGAGCAACGACTCCGTCAGCGCGGCGCGCTCACGGACGGCGCGGCGCAGCACGGCGTTGACCAGACCCGATGCGTGGGCGGCGCCGGCGCGCTTGACCAGCTCGACCGCCTGGTCGACGGCGGCGTGGTCGGGGGTCCCATCGGCGAAGAGCAGCTCGTACATCCCCAGCCGCAGAGCCGCAATCAGCGGCGGATCGAGCTCGCGCAGCGGCCGGTCGACGAGGCGCTCGAGGGCGGCGTCGCTGGTGCCGCGGCGCTGCACGGCGCCATAGGCGAGTCGCTGCGCCTGCGCCCGCTCGCGGCCATAGAGACCGCGCTCGTCGGCCGCCTCGCGGAAGGCGCGCTCGGTGTGGGCGTCGCGCTCGAAAGTGGCCCGAATCGTCTCGTAGGCGAGCTGGCGGGCGGGCGCGATCATGACAATCGATCGCGGCCAAATCGCCACGGATTCGAACACCCGGAAGCCACTGTGTCGATTTGGCCGCTCACAGCTTCGGCAGTGGGTGGCCGCGCAGGTAGGCGTCGGCCGCCATCGGCTTGCCCCCGGCGGGCTGCACGACCTCGAGCCGCAACGCACCCTGGCCGCAACCGAGCAGCAGCGCCCCCCACTCCGCCTTCACCTCTCCAGATTTGACGCCGACGTCAACTGCGCGAGCCCGTCGCACTCCCAGCCGCTCACCGCCGCTCGTTTCCAGGTAAGCGCCGACGTGTGGCGTCAAGGCGCGCACCGCGCGGGCCAGCTCGGCAGCAGGGCGCGAGGGGTCGAGGCGACGCTCCTCGGCGGCGATCTTCTCCGCGTAGGTGGCGGCGCCGTCGTCCTGCTCGTCGAACTCGAGCTTCGATTCCGCCAGCAGGTCGAAGGCTCGCACCAGTAGCTCACCGCCAAGCTCCGCCAGCTTCCCCGAGAGTGCTTCAAAGTCTTCCTCCGGCCCAACCGCAACCTCCTCGCAAAGCGCAACGGGGCCGGAATCCAGACCGGCCGTGACCCGCATCACGCAGACCCCGGTGCGAGCATCACCGGCCATGATCGTCCGCTCGATCGGCGCGGCGCCGCGCCAGTGCGGCAGCAACGAGGGGTGGACGTTGAGCATCGGCCACTCCGAAAGCAGCGGCTCGCGGATCAGCTGGCCGAAAGCGCAGACCGCGAGCGCCTCAGGGCTGGCGGCGCGGATCCGCTCCAGCGCCTCGTCCTCGTTGACGTTCGCGGTCTGCAGCAGATCGATCTCTAGCTCGCTCGCGACCTCGGCCGCGGGCGGCGCCTGGGTCCGGCGGCCGCGTCCCTTGGGACGGTCGGGCGGGGTGATGACCAGCGACGGCCGGTGCGCCGACTCCGCCAGCCGGCGCAGCACGGTGGCGGCGAACTCCGATGTGCCGAGATAAATGGTCCTCACGGGTCACTGCGAGGCTCGCGATGCTCGCCGGCCTCATCGGCGACGTCCTGCTCATCCAGCGGTGGGCCGTAGCTACCGCCTTCGCGCAGGGCGCGCAGGGCGGCCTTGCGCTGCGCGCGCGGGGCGCGGTCGAGGATCAGCACGCCGTCGAGGTGATCGAGCTCGTGCTGCAGCACTCGCGCCTCGAGGCCGGAGGCCTCTAGGCGCACCGGCTCGCCATCGAGATCGAGGCCGCCGAAACGGGCGTGCAGCGGCCGCTCGACGTCCATTGAGACCCGCGGCAGGCTGAGGCAGCCCTCCTCGGCGACCGCCGCCTCCGCGGAGACCCACTCAACCTCGGGGTTGACCAGGGCGGTCGGCTCGCTGTCGGCCCCGGCCTGGAAGACGAGTAGGCGGCGCAGGACGCCGACCTGGTTCGCCGCCAGGCCCACACCCATCGCGCCGCGCATGATCGCGATCATGCGATCGACTTCCGCCCGCAGCTCGGGGCCGAACTCACGGATCGGCGACGCCTTGCTCTTGAGGACCGGGTCGCCGAACTTGACCACCTGCGCCAGGGCGGCTTCACGCCGCTCCAGCAGCTCGGCCTCGAGCTCCGACTCGTCGCGCTCCTCTGTCTTCGCCTCGGCTTTCTCGGCCACAGATCAATTCTATGGACCCACTCCCTATGCTGACTTCGCCTTTCTTCGTCTATAGGGCGAAAAAAGACGAAGTCACCGCTCCTTGGCCTACTGGGGATCGACGTCGACTGAGATTGCGATCTCGCGCAGGGAGCGGTCGGCGGCGAGGCGCTCGACCGTCTCGCGGACCGCGCCGACGGTTCCCTCACGGTCGTTCGCCTTGAGCAGAAGACGGCGGCGGTGACGATTGCGGACGCGGAACATCGGCGCCGGGCCGAGCAGGTCGGTCTCCTCCGGCAGGGCCGGCAGGAGGATTTGGGCGAGCCCAGCGGCGGCCTTTTCGAGGCGCGGCTCGGACTCCGCTTTGAGCATGATCCTGGTCAGGTGGGAGAAGGGCGGGTAGCGCAGGGCCCGCCGCCGCTCGATCTCAGCTGCGAGGAAGGTTGCCGCGTCGTGGTCGGCGGCGTGGACGATGCTGGGCGCGCTCGGCGCCAGAGTCTGGACGATGACCTCGCCGCCGGCGGCACCGCGGCCGCTGCGACCGGCGAGCTGGGCGACCATCGCGAAGGTCCGCTCGGCGGCGCGGAAGTCGGGAAAGCGCAGGGTCGCGTCGGCGTCGAGGATCGCGCTCAGGGTGACTTCGGGAAAGTCGTGGCCCTTAGCGACCATCTGGGTGCCGACGAGGACGCCGCTCTCGGCCTCGCCGAAGGCGGCGAGGATACGGGCGTGGGCGCCGCGGGCGCCGGCGGTGTCGGCGTCGAGACGAAAGACCGGCATCGGCGCCAGCCGCTCGGCGAGCAGCGCCTCGACCTGCTCGGTGCCGACCCCGGCGCGCGAGAGCGTGGTCGAGCCACAGTCCCCGCAGGATCTCGGCAAAGGTTCGGAGTGGGCGCAGTGATGACAGACAACGCAGCCGCTGTGACGGTGGACGATCAGCGAGACGTCGCAGTTGGGACAGCTCCAGTGCCGGCCGCAGGAGCGACAGGTGAGCCAGGGAGCGAAGCCGCGCCGGTTGACCATCACGATCGCCTTCGCCCCGGCCGCGCGCACGCCCTCCAGCGCCGCCCAGGTATCGGGGTGCAAGGCGCCCGAGCGGGGATCGGCCTCGCGCATGTCGAGCACCTTCACTGGCGGCATCGGGCGACCGTCGACGCGGCGCGGCAGCTGCAGCCGCGGCAGCTGCAGCCACGACTCCGGGCGCGGCGTCGCCGTGCCAGCGACGAGCACGGCGCCGTTCTCGTCGGCGCGGCGTCGTGCAACCGCGCGAGCGTCGTAACAGGGGTCGCCTTCCTGCTTATAGGAGGCATCGTGCTCCTCGTCGATCACGATCAAGCCGAGGTCGCGCAGGGGGGCGAAGACGGCGGAGCGAGGGCCGACGCAGACGCTCGCTTCGCCGCTGCGCAGGCGCCGCCATTCGTCGTAGCGCTCGCCGTCGGGCAGAGCCGAGTGCAGGACCGCGAAGCGGTCGCCGAGCCGGGCCCGAAAGCGCGCCACCGCCTGCGGCGCCAAACCGATCTCGGGGACGAGGACGATCGCCCCCTTGCCCCGCGCCAGCGCCGCCTCGACCGCGGCCAGGTAGACCTCGGTCTTGCCAGAGCCGGTGACTCCGTGCAGGAGTTGCTCGCGCGGTGCTCCGGCTTCGCCGTCGAGCGCGGCGACGATGCTGTCCACCGCCGCCGCCTGCTCGGGCAACAGCTCGGGATTGCCGCTGCTGGCGCCGACCTCGGGGTGGGCCGAGCGACGCCGCACCCGCGAGCTATGAGTGGCGATCAGGCCGCGCTCCTCCAGCCGCCGCAGCACCGCGCGGTCGCAGCCGACCGCGGCGGCCAGCTCCGGCGCCGACATCTCCCCCGCCCGCAGCGCCTCCAGAACGGCGCGCTGTTTGACTCCGAGCCGCTCGCCGCCGCTAAGCGCCGCCTCGCCGTCCGCGGTGATCTCGGCCCGCAGCTCCAGCCGCGAGCGCACCCGCTGGCCGCCAGCTCCGGTCCCCGGCGGCAGCACCAATTGCAGCCCGCGCGAGGGAGTCGAGCAGTACTCGCGGGCAATCCAGAGGCCGAGCCGGACCAACTCGGCCGGCGTCCCCGCCTCGAGCGCCTCGATCGGCTCGGCAAGCCTCTCGGGCGGCAGCTCGGAGGCATCGGCAAGCCCGACAACGACGCCGAGCAGGTGCTGGCGGCCGAAGGGGACGCGGACCACACTGCCGACCTCGAGGTCCGCCATCGCCGCCGGCAGCCGATAGTCGAAAGGGCCGCGCAGGGCGCGGGCGGTGGTGAGCGGCTCGACCTTCGCTATCGACACCGGCTCACGTTATGGAGGGACGCGGACGGCGCGGGTATGCTGCGCCTCGATGGCGCTCAACCTCAGTCCGGGAGAGCAGGTGATCTTCCAAGGCCACCCCTCGTGGCGGGCGATCCTCGGCTTCTACCTGAAGGGAGTCCTGGTCGCGGCGATCGCCGGCGTCCTCGCCAAGCTCTTCGGCGCCGGCAGCGGCACCGTCTTCCTGATCGTCCTCGTGATCGTCGCCGTGACCGTGCTGGCCGGCTTCGTCAAGCGGGTCGCGACCACCTACACGATCACCGACCGCCGCCTCAACATCAAACGGGGAATCATCTCCCGCGAGATCCAAGAGACCCGGCTCGAGCGGGTCCAAAACGTCAACTACCGCCAGAGCGTCTACCAGCGTCTAATGCAAATAGGCGACGTCGACTTCGACACCGCAGCAGGTGACGACTACAACTTCATCTTCTACGGGGTTGCCGATCCGGGCGACGTCGTACACCGGGTCGACCAAGCAACCGGGGCCAACGCCGCCGGGAGCCACGGACTCGGAGAAGCTCAACCTCCTCGGTAGTACCCCCCGGCGAGAAGCTTCTCTTTCATCGGGCCACAAGCTGATCCCAAATGGAACTGTCGAGAGAGAGGTCCGGTCGGCCTCCAGACGAATGTCGCGAAGCGGCCGCTGCACTCGTGATTCTAGGCGCGGCGAAGCCGCGCTCTTCGATTGTCGCTAAGCGCCGCAGGCGCGTGCGACTCAATTCGTCTGGAGGCCGACCGGGCCTCTCCCCCGCCTACGCCTAAGCAGGAGCTGCTTCGAGGCCCGCAGCGCTCTTCAGCTTGTCGGCGCGGTCGGTGCGCTCCCAGGTGAAAGCGTCCTCGCTGCGGCCGAAGTGGCCGTAGGCGGCCGTCTTGCGGAAGATCGGACGATGCAGGTCTAGGTAGCCGCGGAAGGCGCCCGGGCGCAGGTCGAACTCCGCTTCGACCAGGCGGGAGATCTCGGCGTCTGGCAGCTTGCCGGTGCCGAAGGTCTCGACCATGAGGGAGATTGGGCGGGCGACGCCGATCGCGTAGGCAACCTGGACCTCGCAGCGCTGGGCGAGGCCGGCGGCGACGACGTTCTTGGCGACGTGGCGGGTGGCGTAGGCGGCCGAGCGATCGACCTTGGACGGGTCCTTGCCGGAGAAGGCGCCGCCGCCGTGGCGGGCCATGCCGCCGTAGGTGTCGACGATGATCTTGCGACCGGTGAGGCCGGCGTCGCCGACCGGGCCGCCGATCACGAACTTGCCGGTCGGGTTGACGAGGAAGTGCTGGCGCAACTCATCGGCGTCGAAGAGGCCGTCGGCCTCGGCGCCGAGCACCGGCAGCACGACGCTCTCCCAGAGGTCGGGCTTGATCTTCGACTCCGACTCGACGCCCTCGGCGTGCTGGGTAGAGATCAGCAGCTTCTCGACCTTGACCGGGCGGCCGTCGGCGTAGCGGATCGTGACCTGGGTCTTGCCGTCGGGGCCGAGGTAGTCAAGGCTGCGGTCCTTGCGCACCGCGGCGAGCCGTTCGGCGAGCCGGTGGGCTAGATGGATCGGCATCGGCATCAGCGCCTCGGTCTCATCTGAGGCGTAGCCGAACATCATTCCCTGATCGCCGGCACCGGCGATCAGCAGCTCGTCCTCGACCGACTCGGTGCGCGTCTCGTAAGCCTTATCGACGCCCTGGGCAATGTCGGGCGACTGCTTGTCGAGCGAGACCAGGACCGAGACGTGATCGCAGTGGTAGCCGTAGTCGCCGTGGTCGTAGCCGATCTCGCGGATCGTCTCGCGGACCAGCTCGGGCACGTCGAGGTGGACGCTGGTCGAGATCTCACCCGAGACCACCGCCATGCCGGTGTTGACCAAGGTCTCGCAGGCGACGCGGCCCTCCGGATCGCCCGCCATCACCGCGTCGAGCACGGTGTCGGAGATCGCGTCGGCGACCTTGTCGGGATGACCCTCGGTGACGGACTCGGACGTGAAGAGGTACTCGCCCTCGGCGAGTGGCTGGATATCGCTCATGGGTCGAAGCCTAGCGTCGGCCCCCAGGGCGTGCGTGGCCAAGCAGATCAGGGACGGAGGGAGCGTGGCGTGCTCTGCACGCGAGCGACCGAGGACGCCGATATGCGCAGTGGCACGCGCGTCCTGGGTCAGCGGCCTTCGCGGGTGCCTGAGTGAACGACAAAGTCGATGATCAAAGGGACCCCCTCCATCGCGTAGGTCTCGCGCAGGCGGTTCTCGAGGTGGTAGGCCCAGTCGCGGCTGATCAGTTTGCGGTCGTTGACCTGGATCGCGATCCGCGGCGGCGCCTCACCTATCTGCGCCGCGTAGTAGAGGCGCAGGCGGCGGCCGCGTTTGGAGGGCGGCGGCGTCTTGGCGGCGGCGTCGGCAACAAAACGGTTGAGCTCCGGCGTGGGGATCCGCTCGCCGGCCTTGTCGGCCAGCTCCAGCGCCTTCGGCAGCAGGTTGGCGACGTTGCGGCCGCGGGTTGCAGAGCAGGTGACGACGGCGGGGCGCAGCCGCAACTTGCGCGTGACCCGGGCGCGAGCGTCGTCGATATCGGTCGTCGTGATGTCCCACTTGTTGAGCACCAGCAGGGTCGCGCAGCCGGCCTTCATCGCTATCTCGGAGACCCGCAGGTCCTCGGCGGTGACGCCCTCGGCGGCATCGCAGACAACAAGGGCGACGTCGGCCCGCTCGACCGCGTGTTCGGCCCGCAGCTGGGCGTAGTAGTCGACGGTCCCGGCGACCTTGGAGCGGCGGCGCAGGCCGGCGGTGTCGACGAGGATGACGGGGCGGCCGTCGACCTCGATCTCGGTGTCGATCGTGTCGCGGGTGGTGCCGGCCCGGGGCGAGACGATCACCCGGTCGGAGCCGAGGAAGGCGTTGACCAGCGAGGACTTGCCGGCGTTGGGGCGGCCGATCACGGCGACCCTGGTCGTCTCGTCGGGCTCACCGGGCTGGGCGCGGTCGCCGAGCAGCTCGACCACCCGGTCGAGCAGGTCGCCGCTGCCGAGGCCGTGGCTGGCGGAGACCGGCATCGGCTCGCCCAGTCCGAGTTTGTTCAGCTCGGCGCTCATGTACTCGTCCTCGGGCCGATCGAGTTTGTTGGCGACGACGACGACCGGGACGTTGGCGCCGCGCAGCGTCTTCGCCAGCTCGGCGTCTCCCGCCCGCACCCCCGCGCGAGCATCGACGACCAGCATCACCACATCGGCCTCGCCGATCCCCAGGCGCGCCTGCTGCTGGACGTCGCGGGCCAGCTCGGAGTCGTCCTCGAGGTCGATACCGCCGGTGTCGAGCAGGTCGAAGGCGACCCCGTTCCACTCGCAGCGCACCACCTTGCGGTCGCGGGTCACGCCGGGCTCGGCGTGGGTGACGGCCTCACGGCCGCCGGCGAGCCGGTTGACCAGGGTGCTCTTGCCGACGTTGGGGAAACCAACGATCGCGACGGTCGGCAGGCGGTTCAAGGGCGTCAGGCAATCCCGCGCTCGCGGGCAAGCTCCGCGATCTCGTCGGCCACGTCATCGATTGAGCGTTCTGTCGTGTCGACGACCACGGCGTCCTCGGCGATGCGCAGGGCGCCAAGTTTTCGGGTTGAGTCCAGCTGATCTCTGACCACAAGGGCAGCGTGAACCTCCGGCACTCCCCCCCCGGTCTCCAGCGAGCGCCTCCGCGCCCGCTCCTCAGGCGAAGCCGTCAAATAGACCTTCAGCGGAGCATTGGGGGCCACCACAGTGCCAGTGTCGCGCCCCTCCGCGACGTAGCTACCAGCGGAGAACAGGTCGCGCTGTCGCTCAATCATCGCTTTCCTCACCTCCGGGTACGCGGCAATATGGGGTGTCGCCTCGGTCACATCTTCGGCCCGGATCGCATCGCTGACGTCACGGTCGCCCAACAGCACGCGGCCGTCGCGAAAGTCGATCTCGATCGTGCGGGCGATCTCCTCAATCACCCGCGGATCGTCAGTGTCGGCCTTTCGCTCGAGAAGAGCCAGCGTGACGCACCGATACATCGCGCCGGTATTCAGATAGGTCAGCCGCAAGCGGTTCGCCACCGCTCTCGAGACGGTGGACTTTCCGGCACCCGCGGGGCCGTCGATCGCGACCACCCGCGGGACCCCTCGCTTCGCCCCCGGCGCGGTCGCCTCTGTTGGCAGCCCACTCCGACCGACCGCGGCCCGCATATCGCGAACGTGCTCGAGGCTGCCGACCCGCGCACTGACCCGCCCACTCTCGATCAGGATCGGGATCGACTCGGCCGCCACGACCTCATAGGTGAGACCCCCGGACACAGCGACGTAGATGTCGACCGGCCCCATCGCGGTCGTGCACTCGAGCCGACGCGCATCGCCATCGATGACCCATTCCGTTGCCTCCTCGGACAGGCCGAGGGCATCGGCGATCGATCCGACCGCAGCCGGCTCGGTCATCACGTCAAGGTCGGCAGGAGAGACATCCCAACCCTGCATCGCCAGCGCACTCGACCCAATGACCACGAAATCGCAGTCGGCGCGAACGAGACAGGAGACAAGCCCGCGAAGGTCTAGCACCTGGCTCACCAAGGGATGAGCGGTCTGTAGTTTGGCTGCACTGTGACGTCAATCAATGATCGGGCTGAGGCAATCGAGGTGGCCGGCCCGCGCCTTCTCGTCCTCACTGGAGCCTCGCATACCGGCAAGACGAGCGTCGCTCGGGAAGTCCTGCGGCTGGCATCCCCGCCCGCCGCATTGCTTAGCGTGGACGAAGCTCTGCACACCGTCCTTGTCCGCCCGCCCGGCGATCTGTGGGCGCAGATCCCCCTTGCCTACGAGCTGCTGCGACTCCAGGCCGAGGCGCTGTTGGACCACGGCTGGCTCGTCGTCTTCGAGAGCACGTTCACATACGTGCCGGCCTCCGGCATAGCGGAGTTCCACGGCGAGGAGCTGAGTCGACTGATCAAAGTTGCGGAGGACCAGGAAGTCCCTTGGGCCGTGACCCAGCTCAGGACAAGCCAAGAGGAGCTCGACTCTCGAGCCGCGGGAACCAACCGTTTGCCCGCTGGAGTCGTCGTCCAAACGGCCGAGCTGCACGACGTTGCCGCCCTTCCCGAGACGACGCTTCGGCTCGATTCCAGCGCCGATCCGCCGCCCAAGCTAGCGCGACGCCTCCTCGAGGCGCTTGACGCCGGCTGACCTTTTTTTGCTCCGCTTCCTCTCTTGATGCCTCCGCGAAAGGGCCAGCGCGGTGAAGACGCTGAAGGTCGAGACCAGCGCGAAGACGATCACCACCGCAGCGACGACCACCGCGATGATCAGGCCTTCATGGTTCAGGACAGTGCTGGTGTCCGCGTTGCCGAGCGCATCGGCGGCCTCGCCGGTCGATCCGTCCGCAATCGCCTCGATCAGGGCCGCGCAGGCCACCGTGAAAAGCGTAATCGTGAGCAGGAAGACCCCGAAAACGACGAGCTGGTCGGTCGAGCGCTTGGTCGAGTCGAGCTTGATCTTCTGCTTCTCGATCTGATCGCGAGCGCCGTCGAGATCTCCCCGCAGGTCCGCCATGCGGGGGAAAAAGGCAAGCGGTGACAGTGGCTCTTCGTCACCCTGGACGAAGAGTGCGTCGAGAAGATCATCGGAATTGGGGACCCGAACGGAGGCCGGCGAGTCCTCTTCCGTCCTTACGTACCCATCCAGGGTGAGGAACTGGATTGCAGCGACGCTGGTTTTACTCGGAAAGATCTTGAACTCCTCGTCGCCGACATTCGCGAGCTGGAAATGCAGTCTTTGGCCCCTTTCCCTGGTCCACCACCGTCCGTCACCCCGCAGTTCCAAGCCGTATCCGGGATCGACCAAAAGTCCGCCCAGTACAAGCACGCCACTGCGGGTAACGCTGAACTTCTGCGCAATGTTGCCGGCGAGCTCGAAGGGCATGCACAGTTGCTCAACACTGGAAACGAAGGCCACCTGTCCGGGATACAGCGAAAACGGCACCTGGCAGTGGGTCGCGCCGGTCGGGTTCTCAGGCCAAAAGCGTTTGCCGTCCGGGTCGATCAGGTAATCGGGTGCGACTCGCAGGTCATACGAGGCGCTGCGAAGGCCGGACGCCTCCCAGCTTCCGGGCATGAAGATCTTCTTTTCATCAAGGCGCTTCTGGATCTCGCTTTTGGCAAGCACCGGCACTTGGATCCCCCTTTGTCGAGGCGGCGAAGAGTGCCACAGTGCGCCGGGCTGTGCTTGACCACTCAGCTATTGAAGATCAAGAACCTGGACTGCAGCCGACGCCCCGGCTCATGACTATCCCAGCAGCGAGGCGAAGTCGGACTCGAAGCCCGGGTAGCTGACAGCGGCGGCATCCATGCCCTCCACTTCGACGCCCTCGCGCGAGGCGAGGCCGGCGATCGCTCCCAGCATCGCGATCCGGTGATCGCCGTGGGAGTCGATCGCGCCGCCGCTCAGGCCCCCGCTGCCCTCGATCCGGAGCCCGTCCTCGCGCGGTTCGATCGTGGCGCCGAGCGCCTTCAGTGCCTCGCAGGTAGTGGCGACGCGGTCGGACTCCTTGCGCCGCAGCTCGGTGGCATCGCGGATCGTCGTCTCGCCCTCGGCGAAGCAGGCGGCGAGGGCGACCAGCGGCAGCTCGTCGATCGCCAGCGGGATCTCGGCGCCGCCGACCTCGGTGCCGCACAGCTGCGAGGAGCGGATGCGGATCGTGCCGACCGGCTCGCCGCCGCGCTCGCCCACCGGCTCGACCGCGATCTCGGCGCCCATCCGTTCGAGGATGCCGAGCAGCCCGGTCCGGGTGGGGTTCGTGCCGACCCCCTCGAGCGAGATCTTGCTGCCCGGAACGAGCAACGCCGCGACGATGAAGAAGGCGGCCGAGGAGAAGTCGGTGGGGACCGCGAACTCGCCGAGCGCCAGCCGCTTCGGCGGCCGCAGCGAGACGCCGCCGCGCAGCCAGGCGACGTCGGCGCCGGCAGCGGAGAGCATCCGCTCGGTGTGATCGCGACTGCGCGACGGCTCCCGGACCCAGGTCGTCCCCTCGGCCAGCAGCCCGGCAAAGAGCAGGCACGACTTGACCTGGGCGCTCGCCACCGGCAGCTCGTGCTCGATCCCGCTCAACTCGGCCCCCTCGACCTCGAGCGGCGGCAGGCGGTCCTCGCGGCAGCTCAGCTTGGCGCCCATCGCGCGCAGCGGGACGGCGATGCGGTCGACCGGCCGGCGCCGGATCGAGTCGTCGCCGTCGACGGTCCAACTTCCGCCGGCCTGCCCCGCCAGCCAGCCGGGCAACAGGCGCAGCAGGGTTCCGGCGTTGCCGACGTCGATCGCCGCCGAGTCAACGCCGCGCAGGCCGACCCCGCGGACGCTGATCACCGGGTCGATCTCGGTCTCGCCGACCCCCTCGACCTCGGCGCCGAGCGCCTCCACAGCGGTCAGGGTCGAGCGTGTGTCGGCCGAGTCGAGGTAGCCCTCGATCGTGGTTTCACCCTCGCCCATCGCCGCGATCAAAGCGGCGCGGTGGGAGATCGACTTGTCGGCCGGCGGGCGCAGGGCGCCGCGCAGCGGGCCGGTCGGATCGAAGCGGGTCGGCATGATCACTCGCCGTCGGCGACGGCGCTGACCGTGTGGCCGAGCTCGCGCACGAGGGCGGTTGCGCGCGCCGCCTGATCATCGCCGGAGACCCAGAGCGAGACGGCGCCCGAGGTCATGTCGGGCGTCGGGTAGAGCGCCATGTCCTCGATGTTGACCCCGGCCTCACCGAGGGCGAGGGCGAGCTCCGCGATTGTGCCGGGCCGGTTGGCGACGACGACCCGCAGCTCGCGCAGCGGCCCGCCGCTGAGTTCGGCCTCGAGCAGGCGGCGCCGGTCGGCGGCGGCCTCCGCGTGCCACTCGGCGACCGCGTCGCGCTTGCCGCTGCGGATCAGCGCGGCGGCCTCGCGCAGGCGCTCGGCGACGGCATCGACTGCCTCCGCCACCGCCTCGCTGTTACTGGCGAAGATGTCACCCCAGATCGCCGGGTTGGCACCGGCGACGCGGGTGGTGTCGCGGAAGCTCGGACCGACCTCGGGCATCCGCTCGGAGTCGCGGGTCAGCTCGGCGGCGGCCTGGCCGACGAGGACGTTGGCGACGACGTGGGGGAGGTGGCTGATCGTTGCCATCAGGCGGTCGTGGGCGTCGGGGTCGATCGCCTGCACCCGCGCCCCAAGCCCGGCCACCGTGCGCTGCAGGCGGTCGTAGAGGAGGCCGCTGGAGCGCTCGGATTTGGGCGTCAGGTACCAGCGGGCGCCCTCGAAGAGGTCCTCGCGGGCGTTCTCGACCCCGGAGGTCTCGGCGCCGGCAAGCGGGTGGCCACCGATGAAGCGCTCATCGGCGCCGAGCGCGGCGACGATGTCGCGCTTGGTCGAGCCGACGTCGGTGACGACGGCGTCGGCACCGCAGGCCTCGAGGGCAGCGGTGGCGAGATCGAAAAGGCCGGCGACGGGCGCCGCGCAGAAGACCACCTCGGCCCCCTCGCAGGCCTCGGCAACCGTGCTGGCGCCGTGGTCGATCGCACCGGTCGCGGTCGCCCTAACCAGCGTCTCTGGATCAGGATCGAAGCCCGTCACCTCAGCCCCCAGGCGGGCGCGGGCGGCACGCCCGATCGAGCCGCCGATCAGGCCGACGCCGAGCACCGCGACCCTCATTCGCCGCGCCGCGCCCGCACCGCGTCGCCAAGCTGCCCCAGCACCGCGACCGTTGTCTCCCAATCCATGCAGGGATCGGTGATCGACTGCCCGTAAGTGAGGCCGGAATCCTCGCCGAGGTCCTGGCGCCCCTCGACCAGGAACGACTCCAGCATCACACCGACGATCGCGGCGTTGCCGTCGGCGACCTGGTCGGCGATCTGACCGGCGGCGAGCATTTGCCTGGCCGGGTCCTTGCCGCTGTTGTCGTGCGAGGCGTCGACCACGAGCCGCTCGGGCAGGCCCGCCACGCCAAGTCGCGCTAGCGCCTCGCCGACGCCCTCGGCGTCGTGATTCGGAGCCCCCCTGCCGCCGCGCAGGATCACGTGACCGTCGGGGTTGCCGGTGGTGTAGAGGATCGCCGGCGCGCCGTTGTCGTCGATCCCGGCGAAGGCGTGCGGCGCCGCGGCGGCGCGGACGGCGTCGACCGCGACCTGGACGTCACCGTCGGTGCGGTTCTTGAAGCCGACCGGCATCGAGAGGCCGGAGCCGAGCTGGCGGTGGGTCTGGCTCTCGGTAGTGCGGGCGCCGATCGCCCCCCAAGCGACCGCGTCGGCGATGTACTGGGGCGTGATCGGGTCGAGGAACTCGGTGCCGACCGGCAGGCCGAGGTCGAGCACCTCGAGCAGCAGCTGTCGGGCCATCCGCAGGCCGGTGTTGACGTCGCCGGAGTCGTCGAGGTGCGGATCGTTGATCAGGCCCTTCCAGCCGGTTGTCGTCCGCGGCTTCTCGAAGTAGACGCGCATCGCGATCAAAAGGTCGCTGCTCAGTTTTCGCGAGAGCTCCGCCAGGCGCCCGGCGTAATCCAGCGCCGCGGCGGGATCGTGAACGCTGCAGGGACCGACCACGACCAGGACTCGGTCATCAGTGCCGTCGAGCACGTTGCCGACTTCGCCGCGACCGCGGACCACGGCCTGGCTCCGCTCCTCGCCCAGGGGTAGCTCCTCCAGCAGCTTTGCCGGGGAAACCAGCTCCTCGATCCGTTCGATGCGCTGGTCCCGAACCCGGTCCCGCGTCTCGCCCTGCGTCCCGATCATCATTTTGCCTTCACCGTCCTCCACGTTGATAAGCCTACTTCCGGTTTCCTCGTCGCAGCGCGCGCAGCGAAACGAGGCGAGTCAGTCCGACGCCCGGCCAGTACTTATGGGGTGCGGCAGGAGCCGCGAGGCCGGACGCCTAGCTAAATCGCCAGAAATAGGAGAAGCGGACAGGAGGGAGCGCGGCGCCTGTGGCGCGGGTGGCACTCGTCATGTCAGTGGATCGCTTCACCTTCCCTGACTTTTTAGCAGGTGAGGTGGCGTTAGTCGAGGTATGGCTCGATCCAGCGACGGAAAACCGCAAAGAACCGATGGGAGGAGTCGCAGACGAGGATCGCTGCTTTGTGCACGTTGCCGGCACGCAGACCGGGGTATTCGTGCTCGATCTGCGAACGGTCCTTTTGGGCGTCCATCAAGCGACGGCAAAGCGCCGCCTCAATCACCATTGCGTCGCGCAGCGCCTCGAAGGCTTGGGTCGCGCGAAAGCCCTCGCCACCGGTGGGGTCACTGGGCAGGCCCGCGAGACGGACACCGTCCATCGCCATGTCGGCGACGTATCCCTGCACCCGGCTGACCCCTCGTTCGATTGTCTGAACGCGGTGGTATGCGTCCATGTCCTCGGTGGTCTCGAAAGCCCGTTTGAAGGACTGCAGGTCGAAGCTCTCCCCAAACGAAGCCATCGCCGATTCGAGAGCCATATGCTGGCGCGGAAAGTCTTCGATGCGGGCATCGATCCGGCGTGCGAGGCGTCGGCGGGCCACCTTGCGCAGTTCCCCAGGGGTCATCGATGCGCCGCCAGGAACCGGTCGGCAGCCGCGAGGGCTCTCCGCCGGCGCGCCAGATCTTGCCTGCGTCCAAGCCGCCTCAGGCCCGCTTCGCGATGGCGCAGCTCCGGCCACAGATTTTCGCGATCGACAAGCGCGCGCCCGTCTTCGAGCGCCATCGTGAGAAACGTTGGGTCTTCTTCCGCCTCCTCGAGAAGCACGACGTCGACTGGCCGTCCTATGGCGCGTTCGAGCTTCACTCCAAGATCAAGCTTCCGGATGTAATCGGGATCGCGCAGCGAGACGATCACGTCGACATCGCTGCTCTCGGTGCCTTCACCCCGGGCGGTCGAGCCAAAGAGCATGGCGAAGCGGACGTTACGTTCGGTGCGCAAGAAGGCGCGCAGCTTTGCCAGCAGGGCCCAATGGCGGCGCACGTAAGCGCGCTCGCTCAACGGGATCTCAAGGGTGCGCGGCGAGGGCCTCGTCGCCCGCAGGGTGCCTTCGTTCACCGCCCGGCGCAGCGTGCGGCCGCTCACGCCCAGCTCATGGGCCAGCATATCGAGCGGAGTCATGTGTCCATTGTAGTTGCTTTATGTATCCAATAAATGCGGCCATGTGTCCAGTACGTCGCGCCGGACATGGTCCGTCATTGCCAGCGCGATTCGATCTAGCCGAGCAGCGCGCCGAGGCCGGCGAGGAAGCGGCCGTTCTCATCGCCGCTGCCGTAGGAGACGCGGATGTGACCGGGATCGCCGAGCGGCGTGCCGGGGCGAACGGCGATCTGGCGCTCCGCCAGGCCGGCGACCACGTCCGTCTCCGCGGCCTCTCCGAGGTCGATCCAGGAGAAGTTGGCGTGGGTGTCGGAGGTGGAGAGGCCGAGCGCGCGCAGTCCCTCCTCGACTCGGAGGCGCTCGGCGATAGTGGCCTCGACCCGACGGGTGACGTCATCCTGGTGCAGGATCGCCTCAGCCCCCGCCGCCTGGGCGAGCGCGTTGACGCTGAAGGGCTGGCGCACCGCGTCGATCGCGGCGCGGAACTTGGGCGAGCCGAGCGCGTAGCCGACCCGCAGCCCGGCCAAGCCGAAGATCTTGCTGAAGGTGCGCAGGACGACGAGGTTGGGCAGGTCGGCAAGCAGGTCGACCGTTGTGTCCGGGTCGTCGTGGGTCTGGAACTCGACGTAGGCCTCGTCGAGGATCACGGTCACGTGCGCCGGCAGATCCGCGCAGAAGGCGGCGACCTCGGCGGCGGGAAGGTGGGTCCCGGTCGGGTTGTTGGGGTTGCAGACGAGGACGAGCTGGGTCGCCGCGGTCACCTCGGCCGCCATCGCGTCGAGGTCGTGGACGTCGCCCTCGCCCAACGGCACGCGGACCTCGCGCGCCCCGGTCAGCGCCGGCAGGTAGGGGTACATCGAGAAGGCCGGCCAGGCGTAGAGGATCTCGGCGCCCGGCTCGCAGAGCGCCTCGGCTGCGGCAAGCAGGATCTCGCAGGAGCCGTTGCCGACCGCGACGCGGGCGGGCTCGGTCTCGTAGCGCTCGGCGATACGGCGCCGCAACAGGGTGGCGTCGGGGTCCGGGTAGCGGTTCATCGCGCCAGCGGCGTCGGCGATCGCCTCGACCACCTTCGGGTGCGGCGGGAAGGGCGACTCGTTGGAGGCGAGCTGGGCGATGCCGCCGGAGGCAATCGCCTCGGGGGCCTGCCCGGTGGGAACACCGGCCTGGTAGCCCGGCATGCGGGCGAGCTTCTCGGCGAAGGTGACAGTCATTGCCCAGAGTTTGCCCGAACCGTGTAGACGGTGCCGGACCAAGCAGGACAAGGACGCAGGGAGCGTGGCGTGCTCCGCACGCGAGCGACCGAGGACGCCGCCCTGCGCCGCGTCCGGCGCCGTCTACTGCGCGGCGTGGAGGTCGGCGCGCAACTCCTGCGTCGCTCCTAAGTACACGTGGGCCGGCTTGTGGCCGAGCGGCGCGTAGTAGTGGACCATCGCCCGGATCACCTGCGGCATCGCGCCCGGGACGTCGATCTCGCGGGCGCAGATCAGCGGCACCGAGTCGAGCCCGAGCCGGCGCGCGGCAACGGCCGGGAACTCGGCATCGAGGTCGCCGGTGGTGGTGAAAAGGCAGCTGACCATCGCCTCGGCGCTGAGCGCGTTGCGGTCGAGCAGCTCTCGCATCAGCGACTCGGTGGCGCCGACGATCGCCGCGGCCTCGTTGGCTTCAGCCTGCACGGCGCCGCGGACCGCGAACAGTCGCTCCTCGCTCATCGTTCCGAATCTTCCCAGAGCCGGGCGATCTCAGCCTCACTGAGCCGCCGCGCCTGCCCCTGCGAGAGCGAACCAAGCTCAACCGAGCCGAAGCGAACCCGGCGCAGCGAGACCACCCGGTTGCCGACCGCTTCGGCCATCCGCCGCACCTGCCGATTGCGCCCCTCGCGCAGCGTCAGTTCAACCTCCCGCTCGCCCAACCGCCGCAGCTCAGCCGGCGCCGTCATCCCATCCTCAAGCTCTACCCCGCTGGCAAGCCGGCGCAGGTCCGCATCCGAGGGCGGGCGGCGCAGCTCAGCCCGATAGGCCTTGGCGACCCCATAACGAGGATGAGTCAAGCGATTGGCCAGGGCCCCATCATTCGTCAGCAGCAGCAGCCCGGTCGAATCGACGTCAAGACGACCGACGGGATAAAGCCGCGCCCCCGAATCAACCAATCCAACCACAGCCGGCCGACTCCCCGGCTCCCTCGCGGTAGAGACCACGCCGGCAGGCTTGTTGACCGCCCAAACCTCGAGCGCCTCCGTCCCAACCAAGCTCCCATCCACTCGCACCTCGTCGGCATCACTGACGTCACGAGCCGGATCCGTAACCACCTTCCCGCCAACCGTGACCCGGCCGTTACCGATGATCACCTCAGCTTTACGCCGCGAAGCAACCCCGCCATGCGCGAGGAACTTGGCGAGCCTCACAGCGCAAGCAGGGCCGGGGGAGGTCCTGACGGAGCCTCCCCGCTTTTGCTCCGACAGGACCTCCCCCGGCCCTGCTTCACGGCTGAGATCGCTGCTCCCCAGCTTTCAGGAGTCGCTCGCGCAGCTCGCGCTCATCCTCAGGCGTCGGATCAAACTTCGAGGGATCCGGCAGCTGGTCCATCCCGGAGAGACCGAAGAGCCGCTCGAACAGCTCCGTCGTCTTGAATATCGCGGCGCCAAACTGGGAGCGGCCAGACTCCTCGATGAGCCCTCGCTCCGCGAGCGTCTGTACCGCCGACTCTGAAGTAACACCGCGGATGCGGGCAACCTCGGGCCGAGTGACCGGCTGTAGGTAAGCGACGATGGCGAGCGTCTCAGCTTGGGCTTGCGTCAGCGGTGGAGTGCGCGGCTTGGCCAGCAGGCGCCGGGCCGCAGCCTCGCTGGCAGGGTCGCTGGCGAGCGCGAAGCCGCCGGCAACCTCACGCAACACAACCCCCCGCTTGCCCTCGGCGAGGTCGTCGCGCAGCAAGCCGAGCGCCTCCTCGACCTGTCCCTCGGTCGCTTCGGTCGCCTCGGCCAGGTCGCGGGCGCTGACCGGCTGCGGCGAGAGGAAGAGCAGCGCTTCAACCGTGCGCGAGAGGTCGCTCACGCCGCCGGCTCCCGCTTGCGAATCTCGATCGGGCCGAACGGTTTGGACTGCTCCCAGGTCGCCTCGCCTTTGCGGTAGAGGTCGAGCAGAGCGAAGAGGGTGACCGCCTGGGTGAGCCGGTCCTCGCTGCCGAACTGCTCGTCGAAGTCGATGCTGGAGCGGCCGCGCAGTGCCTCGCGCAGGGCGCGCAGGCGCTTCTCCAGCGAGACGGTCGGGCGGATGTGGTCGAGGTTCAGTTCGGGCGGCAGCGCCAGCAGGTCGCCGAGCGCGGCGCCGAGCCGGTCGGGGTCATAGACGGCGGTGGCAGCGTCGAGCGCGACCTTGCGCAGCTCGGGCGGCAGCGGCGCCGAGCGGTAGAGGTAGCCGCGCGCAGCCTCGAAGCGCTGCTCCAGCACCGCTGCGGCGTCGCGGTAGCGGCGGTACTCGAGCAGCCGCGCAACCAGCTCCTCGACCGCCTCCTCGGGGGTTACGTCTTCCAGCCCCTCTTCTTCGCCCGGCAGCAGCAGCCGCGACTTCAGCTCCAGCAGCGAGGCGATCAGGACGAGGAACTCGGTCGCGACGTCGAGCTCCAGCTCGTCCTCCTGCTCGAGGTGCTCGATGTAGGAGACGACGATGTCGCCCAGCTCCACCTCCAGCAGGCTTACCTCCTCGCGCAGGACGACCGCCATCAGCAGGTCGAACGGCCCGGCGAAGACGTCGAGGTCGAGGTCCAGCTCGGCGACGGTCACAGCAGGGACCGTAACGCCCCGGCGGGATGGCGACTAGGCTGGGCCGAAGCCCATGCGCTCGCGGACCTCGGCGACGGTCGGCGCGGCGATCGCGCGAGCCTTCTCAGCGCCGGCGGCAAAGATCGCCTCGAGCGCCGCCTCGTCGGGCCGCAGTTCGGCGTAGCGCTCGCGGACCGGGGCGAGGAACTCGACCGTCGCCTCGGCCACGGCCTGCTTGAAGTCGCCGTAGCCAGCGCCCTCGAACTCGCTCTCGACCGCGGCCTGGTCGATGCCGCGGGCGACGGCGTAGATGTCGATCAGGTTGGTGATCCCGGGCTTGTCGTCGCCGCGTCGCACCTCGCGTCCCGAGTCGGTGACGGCGCTGCCCAGCTTCTTGCGAATCACCTCGGGCTCGTCGAGAACCAGGACCGTCCCCGCCTCGGTCCCCCCCGTCGTCGACATCTTCCGCTGCGGCTCCTGCAGGTCCATGATCCGGGCGCCGACCTCCGGGATGCGGTACTCGGGCACGACCAGGGTCTCGCCGAAGCGCTCGTTGAAGCGGCGGGCGATCTCCCGCATCAGCTCGACGTGTTGGCGCTGGTCGTCGCCGACCGGCACCTCGGTCGCCTTGTAGGCGAGCACGTCGGCGGCCATCAGCACCGGATAGAAGAAGAGCGCCGCCGAGACCAGCTCACGCTGCTTCGCCGACTTGTCCTTGAACTGGGTCATGCGGTTGAGATCGCCGTGCGAGGTGACGGCGGAGAGCAGCCAGGTCAGCTCGCTGTGCTCCCGCACATCGGACTGGCGGAAGAAGATGCAGCGCTCGGGGTCGAGGCCGGCGGCGAGCAGGATCGCGGCCGTGTCGTAGAGGCGCTCGCGCAGTTCGGCCGGGTCGTAGGCAACCGAAATCGCGTGCAGGTCGACGATGCAGAAGATCGCCGGCTCACCGCGCTCCTGGCCCTCGACGTACTGGCGGATCGCCCCTATGTAGTTGCCCAGGTGCTTGCGGCCCGTCGGCTGGATCCCTGAGAAGACGATCGGCTTGGCCATCGAGCGGGCAGCCTAGACCAGCAGCCCACCCCAAGCGGTGCAACGTTTTGCGGCTCTCCCGGGACCGCAAAGCGTTGCACCTGAAATAGCCCTTTCCGCCGTAACGCGTTGCGGTCCCGTAGGCGATGCAAAGCGTTGCACCTGGGTGGAGCTAGGCGGGGTCGGCCGCCCGCTCTGGCGCCCCGAGACCCTCCGCGTCGGCACCGTGACCACACTCACCAGCTTGCGCCGATCCCCGGCTGGCGATTGCCTTTACTTTGCGGCGCGGGTCTTCGATTCCAAAGCCAGAGACTGCGCCGCCGATGATCATCAGGATGCCGGCTATGCCGATGCCGAGGTGGAAAGCGGAGGTTGAGGCGTCGGCTGAGGCGGTACTCACTCGGGTCGCTTGAGCGGGTGGGAGCTTGCCGGTCTTCGGTACCGCGAGGGGCTGGGCCTTGGCGTCGGAGACGATTTGCTCGGCCCGGGGGCCGATGGGGCGATTGCCCAGGTTGCTGTCGAGGGCTGAGCCGAAGTAGCCGGAAATCACGGCGCCGAGGACTGCGATCGCCAGTAGGCCGGCGACCCGGGCGACGCCGTTGTTGACGCCGGAGGCGATGCCGACGTGGCGTTCCTCGACCGAGTCGAGCACGGTTGCGGTCAGCGGCGCCACCGTGGCCGAGAGACCGAGGCCGAAGACGAGGATCGCCGGCAGCACGTCGGTGACGTAGTCGGCGTTAGATCCGACTCGGAGGAGAAGCAACAGGCCGACGCCGCCGAGGATCGGGCCGAACGTCATCGGCAACCGCGGACCGGTGCCGGAGGCGAGCTTGCCCCAGCTCGGCGAGAGGAAGAAGAGGATCAGCGAGACCGGCGTTGTCGCCAGGCCTGCCCCGATCGCGCTGTAGCCAGCAACCTGTTGGAGGAAGAGGGTGAGGAAGAAGAGGCCGCCGATCAGTCCCGCGTAGGCGGAGAGGGTGGTCACGTTGGCGACCCAGAAGTTGCGGATGCGAAAGAGCGAGAGCTCGAGCATCGGGTGGCGGGCGCGGGACTCGTGGACGACGAAGAGGGCGAAGCAAACGATCCCGCCGAGCAGGAGCCCCCAAACCACCGGGTCTCCCCAGCCGCGCGTCGGCTGCTCGATCAGGGCAAAGACCGGACCGCCGAGCCCAGCCGCGGAGAGTCCGATCCCGGTCCAATCGATGCCGCGGAAGGCGTCGGGGTCACGGCTCTCTTTCACCGAGTGCAGGGTCAGCCCGACCGTCACCGCGATCAGCGGCAGGTTGACCCAGAAGATCGCGCGCCAGGAAATTGCCTCGACCAGCGCCCCTCCCCCGGCCGGCCCGATCACGGTCGCGATCCCGGTCCATGCGGTCCAGGTGCCGACCGCCTTGCCGCGCGCCGCGCCCTCGAAGGTGGCGGCGACGATCGCCAGCGAGCCCGGCACCAGCAGCGCTCCCGCCACTCCCTGCAGGGCGCGGGCGGCGATCAGGAACTCGACCGTGGGGGCAACCGCGCAGAGCAGCGAGGTGGCGCCGAAGGCGATCAGCCCGTAGACGAACATCCGCCGCCGCCCGAACTGGTCGCCGAGCGAGCCGCCGACCAAAAGCAGCGAGACCAGGGTCAGCATGTAGGCCTCGACCACCCACTGCTGCCCAGCCAGCTCCGCGTCGAGCCCGCCGGCGATCGCCGGCAGCGCCACGTTGACCACGGTCGAGTCGAGGAAGACGACGGTCGAGCCGAGGATCGTCGCGACCAGCGTCAGGCGCTGTTGGCGGGTCACCGGGCGAGTGTACGCGGCGGCCGCGGCGGGCCAAACCGCTGCCGAGGGACCTCTCCCGCCCCTTCGCCCGTACTCATTGCGTGGACCGAAAAGGAGGAGATATGACGAGGAAGGTGCTGCTGGTCGCGCTGTTGGCGCTGGCCTTGACAAGCGGCGGAGCGCCCACCCCGAACGCCATGGCAAAGGGCCTTGAGATGGACGCCCGCAACGGCGTGACGGTCGCTGGATCCCCGCATCGCTACGTCGCCGTCAACACTCACACCACACCCAAGCTCACCTTGGTCGAGCGGATCGATAGGCGCGGCGGCCGGGTCGATCGCTGGTGGCAGCTCGACGGTGAGTACGGCGTCCCGGCAGTGGCTTACGACGGCATCGGCGGAGGTCTCTCCGCGGACGGCAGAACGCTTGTCCTCAGCGACTTCGCGATCGGCAACCCAGCTGTCTACCCGCCCAAGACGACCCGGCTCGCGATCCTCGATACCAAGCTTCGCCCCCAACGGCACCTGGAAGCCGGACAGCGGCGCCCGCCCAGCGTGTTCCGCTCGGTCGAGCTGCGCGGTCATTACGCCTTCGACGCGATCTCGCCGGACGGCTCGACGATCTACCTGATCCGCCACTTCCCGAACCTCACCGGGCCCTCCTACATCACCCACTACGAGGTGCGGGCCTACGACGTGAAGAGCGAGCGCCTCCTGCCCGAACCGATCGTCGACCCCGACGAGCCGGAGGAGCGGATGGAGGGGCTGCCGCTGAGCCGCGCGATGAGCCCGGACGGGCGCTGGGCCTACACGCTCTACGACGGCAACGGCAAGGAGCCGTTCGTACACGCGCTCGACACCGTCGCCGGCCGCGCCGTCTGCGTCGACCTGCCCCAGCTGGCCGACCTGCCGAGGCGGTTCAACTACCTGCTGCAGCTGCAAATGCGCGAGGGCGGCCGTCGGATCGTCCTGCTGCGCGGCGTGCCGGGGCCGAAGCCGACGCGGGCGCTGCTGAGCATCGACACCCGGGACTTCGCGGTCCAGCGGCCCGCAGCCGTGGCGACCGCGTCGAGCGGGATCGGCTTCTGGCCGCCGATCGTTGCCCTGAGCGCTGTCGCGCTCGCGTTGCTCGCTTGGGCGGGGTGGCGTCAGCGTCGTGCCGACGCTGACGAACCCGCAGCGGGCCGATGAGGCGGCGGGCCGGCGACCGGACGATGAGGCGGCGGCGGGCCTTCGTCGCGGCTGCAATCGCCGCGGCTTGCGGCCTAGGTTCGATCGCCGTCGCCCACTCCCTGCCGAGCGCGAGCGGCGGAACTACGGGCGCGATCCCGGCCGGGAAATCCCCCGCGGACGACATGGCCAAGGACGGCCTCCTCGCCTTCACCAGGACTCCCCGCCGCCCCGGCAATCTGCTCGAGCGCGTCGGCGTCGTCGGCCACTCCGCCGAGGGCAGGCGGATCGTCCTGCGCCAGCTCGGCAATCCGAGCATCGCCGGCAGGGTGCTCGTCTTCGGCTGCATTCACGGCGACGAGTGCGCCGGCAGCGGGCTCGTCCCGACCAGGGGCGGCTGTCCCGATCCGCACTCGAACGTCTTCGTCGTGCCAAACCTGAATCCCGACGGGGCCGCGATCGGCACCCGCCTTAACGGCCGCGGCGTCGACCTCAACCGCAACTTCGCCTCGCAGTGGCGAACCATCGGCCGTCGCGGCGACGCCCAGTACTCGGGGCCGCATCCCTTCTCGGAGCCGGAGACGCGCCTGGCCGCGCGCATCGTCGAGGGCCTGGATCCTGACGTGACGATCTGGCTCCACCAGCACCGGGGCGAGCGGCCGCTGGTCCGCGCCTGGGGAGGGAGCGCGCCTGCCGGCCGCCTCCTCGCCCACCTCGCGCAGATCCCCTTCCGCCGCCTGCCCTGGCCCGCCGGGACGGCCCCCAATTGGCAGAACCACCGCTTTCCCGGCAGTAGCTCTTACGTCGTCGAGCTACCGCCCGGACCACTCGCGCCGAGCCTCCGTTCCCGGCTCAACGACGCGATCATCAAGATCGCGCGATGGCAGGCCCGGGTGGGCGAAGATTGAGATGTCCCGCGGAAGGGGTGAGGGTTGGGAGCTGAGGAGAAGAAGCTCATCAAGGAGGCTCAGCGCGGCTCCCGCGATGCGCTTGCCGAGCTATATGCAGCGCACTGGCCCGACGCTCATCGCGCCGCCTACCTCGTCGTCCACGATGCCGGGGCGGCCGAGGACATCGCCCAGGACGCCTTCCTCGCCGCGGTCGGCGCGCTCGATCGCTTCGACCGCCGCCGGCCCTTCGGCCCCTGGCTGCACAGGATCGTGATCAACCGCGCGATCGACTGGGGGCGGCGGGAAGCGCTGCGGCGCAACGCCGCCGACCCGGACGAGCTCCCGGGGGCGACCGCGCCCACGGAGGCGATTGGCGGCGAGCTGATGCCCGCGCTCGCTAAATTGCCTCCCGAGCAGCGCGCCGTCGTCGTCCTCCGCCACCTGCTCGAGTACACCCCCGGCGAGATCGCGCGGATGCTGGAGCTGCCGCGCGGCACCGTCAACTCGCGCCTGCGTCGAGGCCTCGACCAGTTGCGCGACCTGATCGAGGTCGAGGGATGAGCGAGGACCAACTGCGAACGCTGCTGCGCGAGGAGCCGATCCCCGGCGCGGCCGAGGCCGAGCGCCGCGGGCTGGAGCTGGTCGGCCGCGCGTACGCGGAGTGCCAGCCTGTACACCGGCCGGTGCACCTGCCGCGGCTCATCGTTGCGCTCGCCGTCGCCGCCCTGCTCGCCACCCTGATCCTCTCCCCGGCAGGCGCCGCGGTGCGGGATTGGGTCGACGACGTCTTCACCGCCGGCGTCCGCCACGCCGAGCCGGCGCTGACCGAGATACCCGGCGGGGGCGAGCTGCTGATCCAGTCCCAGCGCGGTCCCTGGGCGGTGCAGGCGGACGGCTCGCGGCGCCTGCTCGGCGATTTCCGCGAGGCAACCTGGTCGCCGCACGGCCTCTTCGTCGCCGCCGCGGCGACGAAGACACTGAGCGCGATCGAGCCCGATGGGACACCCCGCTGGTCGATCTCGGCGAGCGCGCGCGTCCACGACCCCCGCTGGTCGCCCTCGGGCTTCCGCATCGCCTATCGCGCCGGAAGCTCGCTGCGGGTGGTGAGGGCCGATGGGACCGGGGACACGCTGGTCGGATCGGCAAGCGGCGCGGTGCCCCCCGCCTGGTTCCCGCCCGGCCTTCACCTGCTGGCCTACGTCGATGGCGAGCGGCGGATCGTGATCGCCGAGACCGACGCCGCACGGACGATGGACGCCGCCGACGCCTCGCCCGCAGTCGTCGGACTGAGCTGGAGCGCTAACGGCCGCAGGCTGATTGAAATCTCCAGACGTGGCCTCTGGCTTCGAGACGTGCGAATGAGCAAGCTGGCCAGCGGCCTCAGGCTCGGCGCAGCGCGGCGAATTCCCCTCCCGGCCGCGGCCGTGGTCCGCGCCGCGGCCTTCTCGCCGCGCGGGCGCACGATCGCGGTCTTGCTGGACCGCTCGCCGGGGCCCGGCCCGCCACGCAGCGAAGCCCTGCTGATCGACCCCGCCGGCGGCCCGGCGCGGCGCCTCTTTGGCGTCTCTGGCCATCTCACCGAACTCGCCTGGTCGCCGGATGGCCGCCGCCTCCTGCTCGCCTGGCCCGCGGCGGACCAGTGGCTGTTCGTCCCAGCCGAGGGCGGCGCCCGCCTGCGAGCGATCGGCGACATCGCCGCTGTGTTCGCCCCCGGCAACGCCAGGAAAGCGACCTTCCCGCGGGTAGCGGGCTGGTGCTGCGCATCTACCCCCGGCGATGGCTAGTTGTTCAGGCGAATTCAGTTCGTCACGAGCCGGGTGCCTGACCAAGCGGGCAAGGACGCAGGGAGCGTGGCGTGCTCTGCACGCGAGCGACCGAGGACGCCGCACCGCGCCGCGTCAGGCACGCGGCGCGCAGCGTCAGGCACCCGGCTCGCGTAGTTGCTGGGCGGGGGTGAAGAAGTTGCGGTAGGCGAGCGCCGTCGCGATCAGGCCGGCGATCGCGACGCTGCCGAGCAGGGCGTAGAGCAGGATCAGCTGCAGGCGGACAGCGTCGGTCGGGCTTGCGCCAGCGAGCAGCATTCCGACCATCGTCCCTGGGAAGAAAATCAGGCCGGTGGTCTTGGTCGAGTCGACCAGGGTGATCATCCCCGAGCGCAGGGCGCGGCGGACGAACGGAGCGGCGGCCTCCTGGGCGGTCGCGCCAAGCGCCAGGGTCGCCTCGATCTTGCCCCGCGAGTCGGCCATCTCATCGCCGAGCCGGTTGAGCGCCACCGCCGAGGCGGTCATCGCGTTGCCGATCACCATGCCGCCGACCGGGACCAGGTAGCGGGCGGTCGGTTCGAAGACGCCGAGGGCAACGACCAGGCCCAGGGTCGTGGCACCAGCGGTAGCCAGAGCGATAAGCAGGGGCCAGAGGGCGCCCGGCACCTTCTTAGCCCGCGAGCGCGCGGTGAAGGCGCCGAAGACCACCATCACCGCGAGCAGGCCGAAGACGAGCCAGAGCGTGTCGGCTTCAAAGATCAGCTTGATCGCGTAGCCGATCGCGGTCAACTGGACGAAGGAGCGTACGGTGGCGACGCCGATGTCGCGCTCGAGGTCGGCTTTCTGCCAGTAGGAGATCGCGGCGGCGAGGGCGACCAGCGCCAACGAGGCCGCGACCTGGCCCGCGGAAAGGTGAATCGAGGTGCTCAAATCATCAACTCCGCGACCGGTCCGGACTCGATCGCCCTGCCGTCCTGCAACCGGACCACCCAGTCGCCCAGCCGCCGTGCCTGCTCGGGGTCATGGCTGACCAGGACGACGGATATCTCGAGCTCGCGGCGCAACTTGGCCAGGGTCGCCTCGATCGCGTCGCGAGCGGCGTGGTCGAGCGCAGAGGTCGGCTCGTCAAGCAGCAGGACGGCCGGTTCCTGGGCGAGGGCGCGCGCCAACATCGCCCGCTGCTGCTCGCCGACCGAGAGCTTGGCGACATCGCGGTCGGCGAAGCCGGGCTCAAGACCGGCGAGACCGAGGCAATGAGCGCCGTCGAGCTCCCTGCCGGCGAGGTCGGCGGCATAGCGAAGGTTTGATTCCACCGTCCCCTCCAGCAGCGCCGGCTGCTGTGGCACCAGCGAGACCTCACGGCGCAGCGCCATCGGTTCGTACTCGTCAAGCGGCCGGGCGCGGTAGGAGATCTTCCCCCGGTCCGGATCGGCGAGCCTGTTCAATAGCCGCAGCAGCGTCGACTTTCCAGCGCCCGAGGGACCAACAATCGCCGTCGCCCCAGCGGGGATCGCGGCGCTGACCGAGTCGAGGACGCGGCGATCGCCACGGACCAGGCTGACGTCACTGAGGTCGAACAGCACGGCGCCATCGTGACCGATTCAGGCGTGTCTGAGCTAAACCCCCTCTATGGGTGGTCGAGCTCAGACACCCCCACCGCACGCAAGATGCCTCTCGCGCCACAGCCGGGTTTGCGGCGCGCGGTGAGCGGCTGGAACAATCGGGGTAGGTGATTTCCCATGGCTAGAGCGATCTGGAGTGGCTCGATCAGCTTCGGGCTCCTCAACGTGCCCGTCAAGCTCTACAGCGCGGTGGCCCGCCGCGGCATCGCGCTGCGCGAGATCCGCGAGTCCGACAGCGCCCGCATCAAACATCGCCGCGTCGCCGAGGGGACCGACGAAGAGGTCCCCTACGACAAGATCATCAAGGCCTTTGAGATTTCGAAGGATCGCTATGTGCCGCTGAGCAAGGACGAGCTCGCCTCGCTCGACCCGGAGAAGTCGCGCGCGATCGAGGTCCAGGACTTCGTTGAGATCGCCGAGATCGACCCGATCTACTTCGACAGCCCCTACTACCTGGGTCCCGCCGACGGCGCCGAGAAAGCCTACTCGCTGCTGGCCCAGGCGATGGAGGAGTCGGGCAAGGTGGCGATCGCCCGCTTCGTCTTCCGCAGTAAGGAGCGCCTGGCGGCGATCCGCCCCGGCGATGGGGTCCTGACCCTGACCACGATGCGCTTCGCCGACGAGGTCGTGCCGCCCTCGGAGCTCGACGACGTGCTCCCTTCCGGGAAGCCGAAAGTGGCCAAGCGCGAGGTGCAGATGGCCGAGCAGCTGATCGACTCGCTGACCCGCAGCTTCGACCCGACCGCCTACCGCGACGAGTACCGCGAGGAGCTGCTGGCGATGATCGAACGCAAGGCCGCCGGCGAGGAGGTCGTCGCCGCGCCCGAGGGCGAGGAGCGCGAGCCGACCAAGGCGCCCGACCTAATGGCGGCGCTGGAGCAGAGCATCGCCGAGGTGAAGGGCAAGCGCGAGGGAAAGGCAGCTGCCAAGAAGCCGACGAAAAAGCGAGCGGCCAAAGCAAAGAAAGCTACGGCGAAAAAACGTTCGGCCTCGACCGCCAAGTCGTCCCCCAAGAGCCGATCCCGGTAGGGGTGGAGCGTCTTGTACTTTTTCGGCGATTCATCCGCGGCCAGCCGCCCACGCTCAAGCGAAAAAGTTAAGCGGAACCCCTACCGGGGCCGGCTCTGAGTGGCCGCTAGCCGCCAGGTCGAGGTCGAGGGACGTGAGCTGAAACTCACCAACCTCGACAAGGTGCTCTACCCAAAAGCCGGCTTCACAAAGGGCGAGGTCGTCGACTATTACGCCAAGGTCGCGCCAGTGATGGTCCCCCACCTCGCCGGGCGAGCGGTGACCCTGCGCCGCTTCCCCGAAGGCGTCGACGACACCGACGCTGCCTTCTTCGAGAAGCGCTGCCCCAAGCACCGCCCCGAGTGGGTACAGACGACGCCGGTCTCAGCGAGCACCGGCACGATCGACTTCTGCGTCTGCGAAGACCTGCCGACCCTGGTCTGGATGGCGCAGCTGGCGGCGATCGAGCTGCATCCCTCGCTCTCGCTGGCGCCCGACCACGACCGTCCCACCGTGCTTGCATTCGACCTCGATCCCGGCCCGCCGGCCGAAGTCCTCTCCTGCTGCAAAGTGGCCCTGCGCCTTCGCGAGCTCTTCGCCCACTTCGGAGTCGAGTGCTTCGCCAAGACCTCGGGCTCGAAGGGCCTGCAGGTCTACGCGCCGCTCAACAACGACGAAGTCACCTACGAGGGAGACGAGGGCAGCGGCGGAACCAAACCGCTCGCCCGGGCGATCGCCCAGCTGCTCGAGAAGCAGACCCCGAAAGAGGTCGTCTCGAAAATGAAAAAGGTCGAACGCGAGGGCAAGGTCTTCGTCGACTGGTCCCAGAACCACCGCCGCAAGACGACGATCGCGGTCTACTCCCTGCGCGCCCGCGAGCAGCCAACCGTCTCGACCCCGATAACCTGGGATGAGGTTGAACGGGCGGTCGAGAAGGACGACGCCGACTCACTGGTCTTCAAGGCCGGCGACGTCCTCAAGCGGATCGAGCAGCACGGCGATCTATTCGCGCCGGTCCTCGAACTGAAGCAAAAGCTGCCCGAGCTCTAGGTCACAGCGAAGCAACGCGGCTTGCCGTAGTTCTTCAATTCGACGACCCCTGTATGGCCGACACCCCAGTGCAGAAGAACGTTGCACTCGAGTTCTTCCCCTGGTTCGGGCAGTTCGGCATAGAAGGTCCCCGCTTCGCAGTCGAAGCGGCTTTCGGACTTACGGAGGCACTGCCCAACCCCGTAGCCAGTGCACTTCTTGTCTTCGCGACAGACCCCCTGGGCAAATTCCTTAGTGGCATTCTTCGCCTGTCCGTGGCTCATGTGCCATTGAAAAGCCTGTGCACTGGCGGCAAGCAACAAAAATGCGGCCACCGACGCGGACGCGACCAACTTGACTCTCATCGATCCTCCCCCAATCGTTTTCGGCAACGTATAGGAACGGGCGGAGTACTTACGGTCTTTTGCGCAGTCGGAACCTGCCGGGGGCCCGCGACTAGACGAGAGGCTGGCGGACGACCGGCTTGCGCGTCGCCTTGACCTCGTCGAGGCGACGGACCGGGGTCGTGTACGGAGCGCTCTTGGCAACCTCGGGGTCTCCCTCGGCCTCGACCAGGATCCGCTCGATCGCCTCGGCGAAGGCATCGAGGCTCTCCTTGGTCTCGGTCTCGGTCGGCTCGACCATCAGGGCCTCCTCTACCAGGAGGGGGAAGTAGACGGTCGGCGGGTGGAAGCCGAAGTCGAGCAGGCGCTTTGCGAGGTCGAGGGTGGCGAGGCCGAGCTCCTTCTTCATCGGCTTGCCGGAGAGGACGAACTCGTGCATGCAGTGGCGGTCGAAGTTCAGCGGAAGATATTTCCTGGACCGCCCCTCGGCGAGGCGCGCCACGAGGTAGTTGGCGTTCAGAACCGCGGTCTCGGAGGCCTCGGCGAGGCCGTCGGCACCGAGGCTGAGGATGTAGGCGTAGGAGCGGACGAAGACGCCAAAGTTTCCCTGGAAGCCACGCAGGCGACCGATTGACTTCGGGCGCTCGAGGTCGAGATCGAAGCTCGGCCCGTCGCCGTTGTCGCCCTCGCGGCGCACCACCTGCGGCCGCGGCAGGAAGGGCTCGATCCGCTCGGAGACCGCGATCGGTCCAGCCCCCGGCCCACCGCCGCCGTGCGGCTGGCTGAAGGACTTGTGCAGGTTGAGGTGGACGATGTCGAAGCCCATGTCGCCTGGGCGTGAGTGACCCATCACCGCGTTGAGGTTGGCGCCGTCGTAGTAGAGCGTCCCCCCCGCCGCGTGGATCAGCGCCGCGATCTCGGCAATGTTCTCGTCGAAGAGACCGAGCGTGTTGGGGTTGGTCAGCATCAGGCAGGCGACCTGGTCGGGGTCCTCGTCGATCTTCGCCCGCAGGTCATCCATCTCGACCCCGCCGCGCTCGTTGGTCGCCACCTTGACCACCTCGTAGCCGGCCATCGTCACCGAGGCCGGGTTGGTGCCGTGCGAGGTGTCAGGCGCGAGCACCTTGGTCCGCTCTTCACCGCGATCGGCGTGGAAGGCACGGGTGAGAAGTAGGCCAGCGAGCTCGCCGTGGGAGCCGGCCGAGGGCTGCAGGCTGACGTGGGGCAGGCCGCAGATCTCGCTCAGCGACTCCTGCAGCCGGTACATCAGCTCCAGCGCCCCCTGGGCGCGCTTGGGATCCTGCGCCGGGTGCAGGCGGGCGTGGCCGGGCAGCGCCGCGACCCGCTCGTTGAGCCGCGGGTTGTGCTTCATCGTGCAGGAGCCGAGCGGGTAGAAGCCCGAGTCAAGGTCGAAGTTGCGGCGCGAGAGCCGGTTGTAGTGGCGGACGATCTCGGGCTCGGCGACCTCGGGCAGGCGCGGCGGCTCGGCGCGGAGGAGCTCAGATGGGATCAGCTCCTCGATCGGGCGCTCCGGGACTTCGGCCGCGGGAAGCACGGCGGCGCGCCGGCCGCTCTTCGACTTCTCATAGATAGTCGTCGCCCGTTCGCGCTGCATCGGCGTCTCGGTCGCCGCCATCACGACGCCCCCTCGCCAAGTGGCGCGTTAGTCGCACTATTTCCGACCAACGCGCCACGCTCGGCCTGGATCGCCGCGCCGAGCGCCTCGGCGAGCTCGTCGATCTGGGCCTTGCTGCGGCGCTCGGTGATCGCTACCAGCAGGCCATCCTCATGCTCTGGGTAGTCGCAACCGAGCGCGTAGCCAGCGGCGATGCCGCGCTCGGCGCAGCGCTCGAGCACCCGGTCCACCGGAACGTCAAGGCGGATCGCGAACTCGCGCACAACCGGCGCCTCGTGCAGCAGCTCGACCCCGTCGACCGCGGCCAGCCGCTCGCGTGCATAGGCGGTGCGCTGAACCAACAACTCGCCGAGCTCGCGGAAGCCCTCGCGACCGAGCCAGGCGAGGTGGACCATTGCCCCCAGCGCGTTCAGCGCCTGCGCGGTGCAGATGTTGTGGGTCGCCTTCTCGCGGCGGATGTGCTGCTCGCGGGTCTGCAGGGCGAGGACGAAGCCACGGCGGCCGTCGACGTCATCGGTTTCCCCCGCGATGCGGCCGGGCATGCGGCGGATCTGCTCCTGCGTGGCGCAGAAGAAGCCGAAGGATGGGCCGCCGAAGTCAAGTCGGTTGCCGAGCGGCTGGCCCTCACCGAGGGCGATGTCGGCGCCGCACTCGCCGGGCGGCTTGAGAATGCCGAGCGTCATCGGGTCGACGGCGACGATCAGCAGCGCGCCGTGCTCCTTGGCCGCTGCACCGAGCGCCTCGACCTGCTCGACCGCGCCAAGGAAATTAGGGTTCTGCAGGAAGACGGCGGCGGTCTCGTCGTCAACGGCGGCGGCGAGCGCCTCGGCATCGGTCTCACCGTCGCGCAGGCCGACCTCGGCGATCTCGGCGCCGTAGCCGACCGCGTAGGTTTCCAGGGTCTCGCGGCTGTGCGGATGCAGGCCGCGGGAGACGACGAAGCGGCTGCGCTTCGTCGCTGCCATCGCCAGGTAACCGGCCGAGGCGACCGAGGAGGGGCCCTCGTAGAGGCCGGCGTTAGAGACGGGCAGCCCGGTCAGCTCCGACATCGCGGTCTGGAACTCGAACATCACCTGCAGGCCGCCCTGGGAGATCTCCGGCTGGTAAGGCGTGTAGGGCGTGAGGAACTCGGAGCGCTGGGTGATCGCGTCGACGATCGCCGGCACGTAGTGGTCGTACATCCCAGCGCCGACGAAGCAGACCTGCTCTTCGGCGTCGGAATTGCGGGCGGCGAGCGCGGCGAGCTGCTCGAAAACCTCGGCCTCGCTCATCCCCGCGGGCAGCTCGAGCGGGCGGCCGAGCCGCAGCGGCGCCGGAATCTGCTCGAAGAGCTCGTCGACCGAGCTGATGCCGATCGCGGTGAGCATTTCAGCCCGGTCCTCAGGTGTGGCGGAGGTGTAGCGAGTCACGCGCTGAAGGCTACGGAAGCGAGAGGCCGAGCCTTCTCAGGCCTTTTCCAGCATCTTGCGGTATTCGTCGGCGCCGAGCAGCGCCCCGCGCTCCTCGGGTTGGGTCAGCTTGACCTTGACCAGCCAGCCCTCGCCATAGGGGTCCTCGTTGATTTTCTCCGGGGTGTCTTCGAGCGCGTCGTTGACCTCGACGATCTCGCCCGACATCGGCGCGATTACGTCGGAGACCGCCTTGACCGACTCCACCTCGGCATAGGAGGCGTCTTTGCTGATCGTCGCGCCGACCTCGGGCGGGTCGTAGAAAACGACCTCGCCGAGGCTGTCCTGGGCGTACCAGGTGATCCCAAAGACAGCGTGCTCATCGCCCTCGAGCCGGGCCCAGTCGTGCTGGTCGTGGTAGAGCAGCTCATCGGGATAGTGCGCGTCGGACAAGGCTCATCTCGCTTTCCGGTAGAGGGGCTTGGAAGCTATCCGGGCGGGGCGATGCTTGCCGCGCACGTCGATCTCCAGCTCGGTGCCGGGCTCGGCGAGCTCGGCGCGCACGTAGGCCATCCCGATGCCGATCTCGAGCGAGGGCGAGAAGGTGCCTGAGGTGACGACACCGGCCTCCTCGCCGTCAGCGAGCACCGGATTACCCTGGCGCGCGATCCCGGCGCCCTCGATCTTGAAGGGGACCAGCTTTTCGGCCGGACCGTCGCGGCGCGCCCGGGCCACCGCCTCGGCGCCGATAAAGCCGGTCGCCTCCTTGCAGCACCAGCCGAGGCCGGCCTCGATCGGGTTGCGCTCCGGGGTCAAGTCGTTGCCGTGCAGGTGGAAGCAGACCTCGAGCCGCAGCGTGTCGCGGGCGCCGAGGCCGCAGGGGACGACGCCGGCGTCGAGCAGCTCGGCCCAGATCGGCGGCGCCACCTCGGGGTCGATCAGCAGCTCGACCCCGTCCTCGCCGGTATAGCCAGTGCCGCAGATCAGCGCCGGCCGATCGCCGATCCTGCCCCGCACGACCCGCATCCGCGACGGCAGATCAAGCCCGAGCGCACCGAAGACGATGCCGCGGGCGTGCGGGCCCTGCACGGCGAGCATCGCGTAGCGCTCGGCGACGTCACGCACGGCGACGTCGAAGCCGCGGCTCCAGCGCCCCAGCCAGGCCAGGTCAGCTTCGTGGTTGGCCGAGTTGGTGACGATCAGGTAGCGGTCACCACCGAGCCGGTAGGTGAAGAGGTCGTCGAGGACACCGGCCTCCTCGTTGCAGAGGCACGAGTACTGGGCGCCGCCGAGCCCGATCGCGGCGACGTCGTTGGAGAGCACCCGCTGCAGGAAGGCCAACGCCCCCGGGCCCTCGACCTCGACCTCGCCCATGTGGGAGACGTCGAACATCCCCGCGTGAGTGCGAACCGCGGCGTGCTCCTCGCGGATCCCCTCGTAGGTGACCGGCATCTCCCAACCCGCGAAGGGCACGATCTTCGCGCCGAGCTCAACATGCTGCTCGTAGAGGGGGGTGCGCCGCAGCGCCGCATCAGTCACGCGCGGCAGCGTATTGGAGTGCTGTGGCAAGCTCACCCCCGGAGATGACCGAGGCACCCCAGAGCGAAATCCGGCAGGCGGAGGCCGGTGACGCCGCCAGCGTCGCCCGCCTCCTGCACGACTTCAACACCGAATACGAGGACTTCACACCGGGAGTGCCCGCGCTCACCGAGCGCCTGGGAGAACTGCTGGCCGGAAAAGAGATTGTCGCCCTTCTTGCCGGTGAGCCGGCGCTGGGATTCGCGCTCCTGCGCATCCGCCCCTCCTTGTGGGCAAAGGCCAACGACGCCTACCTCGAAGAGCTATACGTAGCCCCCGAGCATCGCCGCCGCGGCATCGGCCGCCGGTTGCTCAACGTTGCGATGGACGCAGCCCGCAAAGCCAACGCCAATCACTTCGAGCTGACTACGGGCGAAACCGATACAGAAGCACGCGCTCTCTACGAGAGCACCGGGCTTACGAATCGCGAAGGCGGCCCCGACGGCCCCCGAATGCTCTACTACGAGATCGACCTCTGAAGCTCAAGCCGTGAGTGATAGGTCATCCGGTGCCCCTCCCCCTGGACCTACTCTTTGAGGAAACCGGGCACGTCGATGTCGTCGTCGCTCACCCGCAGTTTCCGAATGTCGGTGTCCTCGGCCGAAATCCGCGGTTTGCTCTCGTAGCGACGTCGCACCCGCTGCGGTGAACGAGCCAAAAGCTCGAAGCCCTCGAAGCCGGTGGCGATCACGGTGACCCGGACCTCGTCTTTCATCGACTGGTCAACGACGGAGCCGAAGATGATGTTGGCGTTGTCGTCGGCCTCGGCCTGGACCAGCTGCGCCGCCTCGTTGACCTCGAACAGCCCGAGGTCCTCGGGGCCGGTGATGTTGAGCAGCATGCCAGTGGCGCCCTTGATCGACTCCTCGATCAGCGGCGAGGTGATCGCCGCCTTGGCGGCATCGAGCGCGCGGGCCTCGCCGGAGGCGGAGCCGACGCCCATCAGGGCCGAGCCGGCGTCGCGCATGATCGTGCGCACGTCGGCGAAGTCGAGGTTGATCAGGCCGGGGATCGTGATCAGGTCGGTGATGCCCTGCACGCCCTGGCGCAGGATGTCGTCGGCCTGACGGAAGGCCTCGAGCACGCTGGTGCGCCGCTCGACCGCCTGCAGCAGCTTCTCGTTGGGGACGATGATCAGGGTGTCGACGTTGTTGCGCAGCTTCTCGATTCCCTCGAGCGCCTGCTGCATCCGTCGTTTGCCCTCGAACTCGAAGGGCTTGGTCACGGCGCCGACCGTCAGCGCGCCGATCTCTTCCTTGGCGATCTCGGCGATCACCGGCGCCGAGCCGGTACCGGTGCCGCCACCCTCGCCCGCGGTGACGAAGACCATGTCGGCGCCCTTCAGCGCCTCCTTGATCTCGTCGCGACTCTCCGCCGCCGCGCCCGCCCCAACCTCGGGGTTGCCGCCGGCGCCGAGGCCGCGGGTCAGCTCCTGCCCGATCGAGAGCTTGATGTCGGCGTCACAAGCCTGCAGCGCCTGAGCATCGGTGTTGACGGCGACGAACTCGACGCCACGAATGCCGGCGTCGACCATGCGACTGACGGCGTTAGTACCGCCGCCGCCGGCGCCGACCACCTTGATCACCGCGAGGTATGTGGATTCCATTCTCCCGAATTCTCCAGCCGCCAAACCCGAAGGGTCAGCGTTTGAGTTGAGCCTGAGTTGAGCCTTTGACCTGTCCGAAGCTACAGCAATGCTTAAGGGTTCAAGGGTACGCAGCAACTGCGGAAATTGCGCTCAACGTAGGGTATTGGGCGGGGTCTGTCAAACGCTCGGGCGGCATTGTGCAAGGTAAATTCCTCAATGTTTACTTGAGGGTTTGCTCAACCTAACCCTGTGGTCGAGGGTTTAGGGAATTGGCGGAAGCGTATGCCCAGAGCCACCTGTCGAGGCCCTTGCCGGCGCGTACAGGTTCACATAATCGAGCGTCGTCACCGTGGGGCTGGCGAGCAGCGCCGCTGCCGCCCGCCACTTACGGGCGACCTGGGTGGAGTTGCCAAAGCGCAGTTCAATTCCCGAGGTGAGGATGACGTCCACCCCTTTTTCGCCGAAATAGCTGCCTTCAACGTACGGGCGAAGTCCCGCAGGCGCAGCTCCAAGCACCTGCACCTGTTCCAGCGCCGATCCCTGCAGACGGGGACCTTGCGGCGGAGCTTCGAGCGGCAACTTGGGCAAGCTGCCTTCCTTCGGCGGCGGCAGCCAGCCGAGGATCGTGCCGTCCCCAGCAACGGCGACGGCACTCGAGCCGGTGCCGATCACGGCGACCGGCTCGCTCGAAACCAAGCGGGGCGCCGCTGCCGTGTCGCCGAAGAGGCGCTGATAGACGAAGGCAATCAGGATCACCGCGACGACCAGCCCAACCGTGCGGCGCAACCACCTCACAACGCCCAGTCCTCGGGCCAGCGAACGTCCCCCAGAAGCTGCACCTCGGGCTCCAGCACCACACCGAAGCGCTCGTGCACGCGGTGTCGCCCCTCCGCCATCAGCGCCAATATGTCCGTCGTTGTCGCATGTCCGGTGTTCTCGACGAAATTGGCGTGCTTCTCGGCGAAGCGGGCTTCTCCCAGGCCGAGGCCGCGGCAACCCGCCGCCTCCAGCAACTGACCGGCGCTGCGTCCCCCCGCCCGCGGGTCCTCGGGGTTCTTGAAGGTCGAGCCGAAGGTCTTGATTCCGGAAGGCTGGGCCTCGCGGCGCTTGCCGCGCATCTTGTTGAGGCGGGCGCGGATCGCCACAGGGTCATCCGGGCGCAGGCTGAAGGCGACGCGCGAGACGACCTCGGCCGCGGTCAGGTTGGAGCTGCGGTAGGCAAAGCCCAGCGAGTCCGGCTTGCGACGCTCGCGGCCGGTCGCGGTGAAAACGTCAACCCATGCCAGCACCTCGGCGAGTTGGCCGCCGTAAGCGTTGGCGTTCATCTTCACGGCCCCGCCAGCCGTGCCGGGGATGTTGACGCCGAATTCGATTCCGGCGAGGCCCCAGCCGGCCGCCTTCGCCGAAGCCGAAGGAAAGCGGGCGCCGCCGCCGCAGACCATCCCCTCGCCATCGCGCTCGATCGTGGCGAGCTCGCGGTCGAGCTTGAGCGCCAGTCCACGGAACCCTGAGTCGGCGACCAGCAGGTTCGAGCCCGAGCCGATCACGCCGAGCGCGAGACCCTCTTTCGCGGCCCAGGCCAGCACCGCGAGCAGCTCCCCCTCGTTCCCTGGTCGGACAAAGAAGTCGGCGTGGCCGCCCGTACGCACCGTAGTCAGGCGAGCGAGGGGGAAGTCGTTTTGAACCCCGGCCGGCTGGAGGCTCATCGTCTCGCCTTTCCGTCGCCCTCGACCAGGGCCTCGCCGAGCTTGAAGATGTCCCCAGCTCCGATCGTGACCAGGATGTCGCCGGCCCCAAGCCGGGGACTCAGCGCCTCGCGGGCAGCCGCCGCGGTTGGCAGCCACCAGACCCGCTGGCCACCGTTCCGCTCAGCCGTCGCCTCGGCAACCTGCAAGCCGCTGACGCCGGCCAGCTCGCCGACCGGCTGCTCGCGCGCCGGGTAGACGTCGAGCACGACGACCTCGTCGGCCAGGGACAGGGCCGCGCCAAAACCCTCGGTGAAGGCCTTGGTCCGCGAGTAAAGATGGGGCTGGAAGGCAGCGATCAAGCGCTCGGGCGCCAATTCGCGCAGGGCCGAGAGGGCGGCCCGCACCTCGGTTGGGTGATGGGCGTAGTCGTCATATACGCGGGCCCCGTTGCGCGATCCCTTCAGCTCAAGCCGCCTGCGCACCCCCGGAAACTCAGCGAGAGCCCCCACCGCCTCGCTGACTTCGTGTTTTGTCTCGCTATCCGAGACAAAGTGCGAAGTCAGCGGCCCAAGCTCGAGCGCGGCTAGGGCGGCGCGGGCATTGCGCAGGTTATGACGGCCGGGCACAGCCAGTCGCAGGTCCGCCGGGCCCGGAGTGGCCTCGTCGAACTCGATGACGCGCCGGCCCTCTCCCAGTTCGGCGAATCCTCCGCCCGCGGGAATCGCGACCCCGTCAGCCGTAGCGACAAAGTCGCGAAAGGCACGGCGCAGCTCGGCGACCGAGCCCCAGCGACTGTGGTGGTCCATCTCGAGATTGGTGACGACGGCGATCTCCGGATTCAGCTCGAGGAAGCTGGCGTCGCTCTCGTCCGCCTCGGCGACGACCCACTCCCCCCCGCCCCAGCCCGCGTTGACCGCCTCCGGCCCGAGCCCGGGCACCTCGCCGCCGACGAAGAAGGCGGGATCGGCGCCGATCGCCCGCAGCGCCCAGACCAGCATCGCCGTCGTCGTCGTCTTGCCGTGGGTGCCGGCAACCGCGATCAGGCGCTTCTCGGCGCAGAGCTCGGCCAGGAGGGCGCCGCGGTGGATCGGCTCGATCCCGCGCTCGCGCGCCAGGGCCAACTCCGGGTTGTCGTCACCGATCGCGGTCGAGACGACGACCTCGACGCCCTCGGGCAGGTTGGCGGCGTCATGGCCGACGGAGGGATCGAGGCCCGCGGCGCGCAGTCGCTCCATATAAGAGGAGGCCGCCCGGTCGCTACCGGTCACGCTCGCCCCCAGCTCCGCGCAGACCAGCGCCAGGCCGCTCATCCCGGCGCCGCCGATGCCGATGAAGTGCAGCCGCCTGGAAGCCCAGTCGCTCACGTTCCGGTCCGCCTTTCCCCCTCTATGGGTGGATAAGGCGCGCCGCAAGCCGCGGCCAGAACCTCGTCGGCAATCGTGCGGGCGGCGTCGGGGCGGGCCAGCGCCGCCGAGGCTGCCGACATCGTCGCGAGCCGCGTCTCGTCGGCGAGCAGGCCGCCGACCCGCTGCGCCAGCAGCTCGCCGCTCAGGGTCGCGTCCTCGACCACTTCAGCCGCGCCGGCGCGCGCCATCCAGGCGGCGTTGGCGCTCTGGTGGTCGGCGGTCGCGTGGGGATATGGCACGAGGATCGCCGGGCGCCCGGCCGCCGTCACCTCAAAGAGCGAGCCGCCGGAGCGGGCGAGAACCAGGTCGCTGGCGCCGAGCACGTCGCCGAGGTTGGGCTCGTAGGCGAGCAGCGTGTAGCGCTCGTGAGCGGGTGCGGCCGCCAGCCGCTGCTTTAGCTCTTCGTAGTCGCGCCGGCCCGCCAGGTGGATCACGTTGAACTCGCGGGCCCCGCCGTCCGCCCCCTCTGCAAACGCCTCGATCGCCGCCAGGTTGATCGAGCGAGCGCCCTGGCTGCCGCCCATCACCAGCAGGCAGCGGGCGTCGGCGTCGATGTGAAAGCGCCGCCGCGCCTGCTCGCGGTTGGCGTGGAGCACCGCGTCGGGGACGGGGCGGCCGGTAACCACATAGCGGCCGCCATCGCGGCCGGCGATCGGAAAGGCGAGGCAGACGCGCTTGGCTCGGCCCGCCAGCAGGCGGTTGGCCAGGCCGAGGTGGCTGTCGGCCTCGGTCAGGACCAGCGGCGTGCGCCGCATCGCCGCCGCCATTCCGGCCGGGCCGGCGACGAAGCCACCGCCGCCGAGGACGACGTCGGCGCGGCGAGCGTGAATCGCCCGCGAGGCCGAGCCGATCGCGCCCACGGCCTCGGCCGCCGCGGCGGCGGCCCGCAACGGGTTGCGACGATCGATCCCCCGCACCTTGATGAAGTCGATCTCGTAGCCAGCGGCGGGAACGAGCTCCGCCTCGATCCGCTCGCGGGTGCCGAGGAAGGAGACCTCGGCCCCACTAGCCCGAAGCTCGGCGGCGACGGCTATCGCCGGCACGACGTGGCCGGCGGTTCCCCCCGCCGCCACTACGACTCTGGGTGCTTTTTGCACGGCTCGGTTTGCTCCTTTTTCGGGCAGGCGAACGTCCGCCCTCGACCACGCGCAGTTTGCCAGCGCCAGCGGTCCCCCCGCGGGCGACGTTAAGGATCAGGCCAACCGCGAAGAGCGTGGTGAGCAGGCTGCTGTTGCCGTAGGAGACAAAGGGCAGCGGCACGCCGGTCAGCGGCGCCAGACCCATCACGGCGAAGAGGTTGATCGTCGCCTGAGCCAGGATCAGCGAGGTGAGGCCGGCGACGAGCAGCTTGCCGTAGCGGTCCTTGGCCTGCTGGGCGACGCGCAGGCCGGCGTAGCCGAGCAGCGCGAAGAGGCCGACGACGCCGAGGATCCCGACCATGCCGAGCTCCTCGCCGATCACGGCGGAGATCATGTCGGTGTGCGCCTCGGGCAGGTAGAAGGCCTTCTGCACACCGTTGCCGATGCCGACGCCGAAGAAGCCGCCGGAGCCAAGCGCGATCTTCGCCTGCGCCGCCTGGAAGCCGGCCCCGGCGGCCTCGGAGCCGGGATGGAGAAAGCCGGTGAGGCGGGCCATCCGGTAGGGCTCGACCACGGTCATCAGCAGGGCGAGGATGCCGAGCAGGAGGGCGATCTTGCCGATGTCGGCGAGGCGGGCGCCGGCGGCGATCAGCGTGGCCCCTACGGAGAAGGCGACGACCATTGTCGTCCCCATGTCGGGCTCGGCGATGATCAGCAGGCAGGCGGTGCTGGCGACGAGCAGGAAGGGCATCAGCCCCTGCAGCGAGCGCACCCGTTTCGGTTCGCGGGCGAGAAGGTCAGCGCCGTAGAGGATCAGCGCCACCTTGGCCAGCTCGGAGGGCTGGAACTGCAGTGAGCCCGGGCCGAGCCAGCGACTGGCGCCGTTGGCGCTGGTGCCGGCGAAGAGGACGACGAAGAGCAGGAAGAGTGACGCGATTAGGAATGCCGGGGTGATGCGGCGCACCGGGACCAGGCCGTGGCGCGCGGTCAGGTGCATGACCAGCAGCCCGGCGGCGCCGAAGATCAGCGTCCGCTTTAGGTAGAAGGCGCTGTCGGCGAGGTTGCCGTTGCTGAGGATCTGTGTGGTCGAGCTGGCCGAGAAGACCATCACTGCGCCGAGCGCGAGCAGACAGAGCGTCGCGGTGAGCAGCAGGTTGTACTCGGTCGAGAGAGCGGCGGCCCGGGCGCTCTTCTTCTTCCCCTTGGCGCCCTTCTTCGATTTGGCCACCTTGCCCAGCCGGCCGAGAGCGAGGCTGCTCACGCGAGCGCCTCGACGATCTGGCGAAAGCGTTCTCCACGGCGTTCGAAGTTCTCGAAGGCGTCGAAGCTGGCGCAGGCTGGCGAGAGCAGAACGGTCTCGCCGGCCTGGGCCGCGGCGGCGGCGAGGCGCACCGCTTCTTCCAGGTCCTCGCAGAGGTGCAAATCGACACCGGCGGAGATTGCAGGAGCCAGCGCCTCGGCGAGGCGCCCGGCCGAGGCGCCGGTCAGGTAGCAAGCGCTGCAGCGCTCGCGGACTGGGTCGAGCAGTGGCGCGTAGTCCTCGCCCTTCTCGCTGCCGCCGAGGATCGCGCGCACGCCGCCCTCGAAGGCACGCAATCCGACCGTTGCCGAGGCGACATTGGTCGCCTTCGAGTCGTTGACGAAGCGCACGCCGTCGATCTCGGCCACCGGCTCAAGCCGGTGCGGCACGCCGGCGAAGGTCCGCAGGCCCTCGCCTACGGCATCGCGGTCGAGCCCCATCGAGAGCGCCGCGGCGGCGGCGGCCATCGCGTTCTCGACGTTGTGCTCGCCGAAGAGGCCGAGCTCGGAGACGGCGAGCAGCGGCTCGCCGTCGTAGAAGATCGTCCCCTCGGCAACGGCGACTTCGCAGTCGGGCCCAGCGCCATGGCAAAAGGCGACGCGTCGGGCGCAGCCGCCGAGGTCAACATCGGCGAGAGCCGGGTCGTCGGCGTTGTAGACGGCGACGTCGTCATTGCCCTGGTTGGCGAAGATCCGCAGCTTCGCCGCCAGATAGGTCTCGAGGTCACTGTGCCGATCGAGGTGGTCGGGTGCAAGATTGAGAAAGACAGCACACTCGGGCGCAAAGGCAAGACTGTCCTCCAGCTGAAAGCTCGACGCCTCGCAGATCACCGTCGCGTCAGCGTCGATCTCACCGGCCAACGAGGAAAGCGGCCGACCGATATTCCCAGCCACGGCAACCGACTCACCAGCCGTCCTGTACACGTGCCCAAGCAGCTCAACGGTCGTCGTCTTCCCATTCGTCCCGGTCACGGCAAGGAACCGATTCGGAATCGCCCGCCAGGCAAGCTCCAGCTCCCCAACCACATCGATCCCGCGCTCCAGAGCCGCCGAGATCACCGGCGCCTCCCGAGGAACCCCGGGACTCTTGACCACCGTTCGCACCCCATCGAGGAGCGCCACTCCATCTGCATCCAGCACGACTTCGACACCAACCCCCCGAAGCCCTGCCGCACCCTCCGGATGCCCGAAATCAACCCCAACGACATCCCCCCCACGCACCGCCAGCAATCGCGCGACGGCCTGACCGGAACGAGCGAGCCCGACGACCAGAAACGGACCCCGAGGGATATCAGGGCGGGCCTTCCTGTGGGGCGGCGCGTTCATCCGGAATACCTTCGCCCTCGGCGCTGACGAACCTGTCGGGCTGGCGGATCGCCCCCTGGCGGCGTAGGTTTGGACACGACACCACGAAAGGGAGGCGTCATGCCGATTAATCCAATGCGGTCAACAGGCGTGAACTACGAGCCGGGAGAGGTCGATTTGAGCACCATGTCGACTGGGCACCTCGACTTCGAAGTCGACGCGATCGTCGGCAATCACCCGATCACCCTCCGTGGCTTCGAGGGCATCGACGATGTCGAAGTGATGCAACGCGCTTGTGCGGCAGGCACGACTCATTGCATGGCGACTCGCTTCGAGGTGGACGAGAGCTCTCCTGGAGACCTGGTCGCTGATCTCTTGGTCGGCCGGTTCGCTGAGGTCGGCCGGTTGCCCGACTCTCCGTTCGGGCCCTTCACCTGGCTGGTTACGCTCGAGAACGGCAGCAACCTCAGGGGATCTCTCCGGGTGCCCGCCGACCACAGTGGGGCGGAGCCGGCTTTTCCCGGGGAGATCACTCTCGCGGGCCGCATGGTGATCGTCATCCAACTCGACGGGGCGGAGCCCCTCACCCTCCGCAGCCGATGCGATGCCAGGCAGCAGGGCACGGCCGATGGCTGGCCCCCATATGGAACCACACTCACTATGCGCGACGGTCCGGTCGAGTATTTCGACGAGCGTGAGCTCACCGATCCGGATGCACAGCCATTCATGCGAACCGAGGCGGCGCGGATCGAGATCATGTCCGAGTGTCGCTACCTGAGCACGGTGCCCACCGTTGTCGACGTGACGGCGATCGGCGAGGACGGGCTCGTCTGGCGCACCGGTCGAGTACGAGCGGCCCGAGTCGAGTGGGAGGAGAGAGAGGATCTGGTCGAGGAGGACGGGCACGAGGTCGTGTTCAGCTCCTACCGCGTCTACCGCCGGTTGGCCGGCTCCTCGTCGGAGGGCTGGGAGCTGATCGGCAGCGTGTCGTGGCAGCAAAGCTTCTTCATCGACACCGAATTCGACGGCACGGTCGATGTCGAGTACGTAGTCGCACGGGGCGTGACGATGCCGTTCGACTACGTCTTCGAGGGCCTCTTTGGCCCGCCCATGGGTGTCGCCCCGGTCTCCGTCGTCGCCTGACGAGCCCGCCGTCCTACTGGCTGCGCGCCTAGCGGCCGATGCTCTGTTGGTACAGCGTGAACCCAATCCCCGAGCAAACCGCGGCGACGATCCAAAAGCGAAGCATGATCTTGGTCTCCGACCAGGCCATCATCTCGAAGTGGTGGTGCAGCGGCGCCATCAGGAAGACGCGGCGGCGAAAGGTTTTGAAGGAGAAGACCTGGATCGCGACCGAGAGCGCCTCGATCACGAAGATGCCGCCGATCAGGATCAGCAGCACCTCGGTCTGGGTCATCACCGCGAGCGCGCCGATCGCCCCGCCGAGGCCGAGCGAACCGGTGTCCCCCATGAAGATCGAGGCGGGGAAGGCGTTGAACCAGAGGAAGCCGATGCAGGCGCCGACCAGGCAGGCGGATAGCAGGGCGAGGTTCTGCTGCTCGTTGGTGACGAAGGCGATCGCCGTGTAGGCGAGCAGGACGATCGCGCAGGAGCCAGCAGCGAGGCCGTCGAGGCCATCGGTGAGGTTGACTCCGTTGGAGGTGCCGGCGATGACGAGGAAGACGAGGACGAAGTAGAGGACCGGGCCGAGGTCGATGCTGGCGTCGCCGATGCGGAAGTAAAGGACCGGCTCGAGTCCGACCACGTGGCGAGCCACCCACCAGAGGCCGAGCGCGAGGAAGAGCTGGAAGAGCATCTTCCAGCGCGCCGAGAGGCCGAGCGAGCGGCGCTTGACGATCTTGATGAAGTCATCGGCGAAGCCGATCGCCGCACAGCCCATCGCCACGCCGAAGACCGCCAGGCTCTGCGCGTCGCGGTCGGAGAGGACCAGGTAGGGGACGCAGATCGAGGCGAAGACGATCAGCCCGCCCATCGTCGGCGTCCCCGCCTTGGCGTGGTGCTCCTGCGGCCCGTCCTCGCGGATGTGCTGGCCGAACTCCTTCACCCGCAGGTACTCGATGAACTTGGGGCCGAGGAAGATGCAGATCAGCATCGCCGCCATGCCGGCGATCAGGACTTCACCCACGGTCAGGCGCTCCCAGCAGCTCTTCGAGGGTCACGGCGACGGCCTCGAGGCCGGCCGAGCGCGAGCCCTTGACCAGGATCGTGTCGCCCGGCTCAACCTGCGCCGCGAGCAGCTCCGCCGCCTCCTCTGGGTCGCCGACCAGCTCGTCGGGGTCATAGCCGCGGGCCGACTCGCCGACACCTACCAAGAGGTCAACGCCCTCGGCGCGGGCGCAGGCGCCGATCTCGCGGTGGTAGCCGACGGCGCCGGGGCCGAGCTCCGCCATCTCGCCGAGCACGGCAATGCGCCGCCCCTCGCCAAGCGAGGCGAGGTGGCTCAGCGCGGCGCGCATCGAGACCGGGTTGGCGTTGTAGCAGTCATTCACCAGGACGATTCCGTCGCCCATCTCGAGGCGCTCACCTCGGAAGCGTGAGAAGCCTATGTTCGCAGCGCGATCGGCCATCTCGGTCAGAGGCGCGCCGAGCGCCACGCCGACGGCGACCGCGGCCAGTGCGTTCTCAAGGTTGTGAGCCTCGGTAAAAGGGAAATGGAAGAGCTGACGTCCCTCCGGTGTTGCGACCAGCGCCTCGGTGACGTCTCCCCCGACCTGGCTCTGGGCTACGTAGACATCACCGCCGGGTCCAAAACGAAGCAGCCTTGGAACTTCAGCCAGATGCGGCTCCAACTCTCCGGCGGCGGCCGGGACAACGGCCGTCCCGTCGGCCGGCAGCGCCGCCAGCACCTCCGCCTTCGCCGCCGCGATCGCTTCAACCGAGCCGAGCAGCTCGACGTGGACGGGACCGACGTTGGTGATCACGGCGACCTCCGGCTCGGCAATCTGTGCCAGTTCAGCGATCTGCCCGGTGCCGCGCATCGCCATCTCCAGGACCAGGACCTCCGTGTCATTGGGCGCTTCAAGCACCGTCAGGGGCAGGCCGATCTCGGTGTTGAGATTCTCGCGGTTGGCGTGGACACGGCCCGGCAGCAGCGCCCGGGCGATGTCCTTGACCGAGGTCTTGCCGACCGAACCGGTGACACCGACGACGCGAGCGCCGAGTGCTCGCCGCCAGGTGCGGGCGAGACCCTGAAGGGCAGCGAGGGGATCAGGGACGGCGAAAACCCAGACCCCGTCCCCCTCGTGGGCGTATTTCCCGCCGGACAGCGGAAGCGACATCTCGGCGGTGACGACGACGCCCCATGCGCCGGCCTCGATCGCCGCGGCGGCGTATTCCCCGCCGTCAGCACGCTCGCCGCGCAGCCCGAAGAAGAGATCGCCGGGACCGGTCGCGCCGGAGTCGATCGTCGCTCGGCCGGGGGGGCTGACCCCGCCCTCGGCGACGACCTCAGCCCCCATCACCGTGGCCATCTCGGCAGGCGTCAGCTTCACTGCCGGCCGCCCAGCTTGCGCAGCTCTTCGCGAGCGACCCGGCGGTCGTCGAAGGGAACCTTGCGGCCGTTCTCGAACTCCTGGCCCTGCTCGTGGCCCTTGCCGGCGATGACGACCGTGTCGCCGGGCTTGGCGCGTCCGAGCGCCAGGGCAATCGCGGCGCGCCGCTCCGGCTCGACCTCATAGGCCGAGCCGTTCTCAATCCCGGCGACAACTTCGGCAACGATCGCGTCGGGGTCTTCGGAGCGCGGGTTGTCGGAGGTGACGATCGCCAGGTCGGAGAGGCCGGCTCCGGCCCGGCCCATCTTCGGCCGCTTGTCGCGGTCGCGGTCCCCGCCGGCACCAAAAACGGTGATCAGGCGCCCCTCGGTGAGCCGCCGCGCCGCCCGCAGCACGTTCTCCAGCGAGTCTGGGGTGTGTGCGTAATCGACCAGCACCGCAAAGGCCTGCCCCTCCTCAACCGGCTCGAAGCGCCCAGGCACCCGCTCCGCTCGTCCCAGACCCTCCGTCGCGACCTCGGGCGAAACCCCGAGCGCGGCCGAGGCGGCGAACGCCCCCAGCGCATTAGCCACATTGAAGTGCCCAGGCAACCCCGTCCGCACCGCGACTTCCCCGCCGACGGTGAAGCTGGCGCCTGAGGTGTCGAAGGAGACGTTTTGGGCGGTGAAGTCGGCATTGACGCCCTCCGTGGAGAACGTGGTGCACTCGAATTCCTCAGCGAGGCGACGGCCGTAGGAATCGTCGACATTGACGATCGAGGCCTTCGGCCCCATCTCGAAGAGCAGCCGCTTGGCCTGGAAGTAATCCTCCATACCAGCGTGAAAGTCGAGGTGGTCCTGGGTCAGGTTCGTGAACAACGCCACCTCGAAGTGAATCGCGTCGGCCCGGTGCAGCGCCAGCGCGTGCGAGGAGACCTCCATCACGCAGGCCCTGTCCCCCGCCTCCAGCATGCGCCGGAAAGTCGCCTGCAGGTCGATCGCCTCAGGCGTGGTCCGCTCGACCTCTTCCTCGACCCCACCAACAACCTGCCGCACGGTCCCCAGCAAACCGCACTGGATCCCCGCCGTCTCGAGCACCTCCCGGATCAGGAAAGCAGTCGTCGTCTTCCCATTGGTCCCGGTGACTCCAACGACCCGCAGCTCGCCTGTCGGATCCCCCCAAAACCGAGCCGCAAAGGGCGCCATGGCGGCCCGAGCATCATCGACCACAACCTGGGCCACCGGCAAATCCAGCTCCCGCTCAACCACAAGCGCCACAGCCCCCGCCTCAACGGCAGCGGGCCCAAACTCATGCCCATCCATCTTCTCCCCCGGCACACAGAAGAACAGCGTCCCAGCCCCAACCTTCCGGCTGTCATAAGCAAGAGACCCAACCTCAACGGCGGGGTCCCCAGTGACTCGGGCTCCCGAAATCTCCGCGGCAAGCGCTGCCAATCTCACGTCGCAGAGTCTAGGAAGGGTGTCGGGTGCCCCTCCTCAAAACACTCAAGAGCAGCCTCCCGGCTGCTCGTTTTGGGGAGGGGCACCCGACACCTCCCACCCCTATTCCGCCGGCACACCGAGATAAGGCAACGCAAACGCCGCGATCTTGCCGAACGCCGGAGCCGCCACAGACCCGCCGTAGATATCCCCCTGCGGCTGGTCAACAATCACCGAAACAAGCAACTGCGGATCCTGGGCCGGCGCAAAGCCAATGAACGAGGCCACGTACTTGGTCTCGGAGTAGGTCCCGTTTTCAGCCACCTGCGCAGTTCCGGTCTTGCCGGCAAGCGTGTAGCCGGGCACGCTGACCTCTGAGGCTGTACCGCCGGCGGCCAGCACGCCCTCGAGCATTTCGCGTACCTGCGCCGCCACCCTCGCGTCGATCACCCGGTGCCCCTTCGGCTCCTGAACCTCTTCATCGCCGACTTTCTCGATCAGCTGCGGGGGCCGCAGGATGCCGCCGTTGGCGATCGCCTGATAGCCAGCCATCATCTGCATCGGGGTCACCGCGAGGCCCTGGCCGATCGGCAGGTTGCCCATCGTTGAGCCGGAGTATTGGTCAAGCTTCGGCACGATCCCCTGCTCCTCGGCCGGGAACTGGACCCCGGTCGGCCGGCCGAAGCCGAAGCGGTTGATCCAGCGACTGAAGCGCTCGCTGCCCAGCTTCAAGCCAATCGTGGCGGCACCGACGTTCGAGGACTCGGCGAGGATCTGGGCGACAGTGAGCGTCACCGGCGGCCGCGCCTCGGCGTCTTCGATGATGCGGTCGGCGACGTGGAGCTGGGAGGGCAGGTAGAAAGACGTTTCCGGCGTCACTTCTTTTTCCTCCAGCGCGGCCGAGATCGTGAACGCCTTGAAGGTCGAGCCCGGCTCGTAGGTGAAGCCGGTGGCCCGGTTGATCAGGTCTTCGGAGCTGGCGCTTGAGAGATCGCTCGGATCGACCGGCGGCCAGTTGGCCATCGCCAGGATCTGCGAGCTGCGCGGGTCCATGACGATCGCCGTCGCTCCCTTTGGCGCGTAGGTTTCGCCGACTTCGGCCAGCACTTCCTCCGCTTTGCCCTCGATCGCCGGGTCGAGCGTCAGCTGGATGTCTTCGCCGTTTTCGGCTTCCTGCGCGGTTTCCAGCCGGATCGCTTCGCCCTTGGCGTCGGTGACGATGCGCCGTTCGCCGTCGGTTCCGGCCAGCGCCGATTCCTCGCCGGCCTCGAGCCCGGTCAGACCCTCGTTTTCAGCGCCGACCGAGCCAAGCACCTGCCCGGCCATGTCGCCCTGCGGGTAAGTCCGGCGGCTGTCAGGGTCCTGGCCGATCCCGGCCAAGTCGAGCCGTTCGATCCGCTTCGCGGTCGGCAGATCGACTTTTTTCGCCAGCACCGAGTAGGTCGATTCCGCCGTCACCTCACTCAACACCTTGCTCGGCTCCAGCTTCAGGATCGTCGCCAGCTTTTCCGCCGCCACCGCCGGCTTCTTCACTTCCGGGGGAACGGCAAAGATCGTCGCCGCGTCTTCGGAGGCGACCAGCGCGTTGCCGTGGCGGTCGAGCAGGCTGCCGCGCAAGCTTGGCAGCGGAATCGACTGAGTCTGCTGGCTGATCGCCTCGGAGGCGAGCTGGGCGCCCTGCACTCCCTGCAGCCAGAAGGCCCGGCAGGCGATGACGAGGAAGCAGACGAGAAAGCCGGCGAAGAGGAGGCCGATCCGTCGCTCGATGATCTTCATCGAAGCTGGCCTCTAGTAGCCCGTGCCCGCGGCGGCGAGGCGCTGGGCGGCAACGGCGACGTCGTGAGGGCCTGCCTGCACGGCCTGGATCTGGTCGGTGGAGGCGGCGGTGAGGCCGAGCGCGGCCGCTTCGGAGCGCACCCGGGCCGCCCCATCACGCTGTGCCATCCGGCTACTCAGCAACGGGTTCTCCTCTTCGAGCGCGGTGATGTTCTGGTCGATGTGGCCGGCGGCGGCGGAGAAGCTGAGCGTGAGCACGTTGACGGCGACGATCCCGGCCAGGAGCACGCCGAGCACGGCGATCCAGGCGCGACCGCGGGTCATCCGCACCATCAGGCTGGAATCGGGTAGGTGGCGGGCCGCGGTGGCGGCACCGACCGCGATCGGGATCAGCTGGCCGCCGGGACGGCGAGACGGGGCGCTGCGCCTTGCTGGCGCTTTCCGGCGCGCCGGCGCCGGCGCGAGCTGGACCTTGACCGGTTTTTTGCGGGCCGGAGCTTTGCGGCTCGGCGCCTTTGCCGGAGCGGCAGCGCGGCGTGCGGTCGCGGCGGCGGCCATCAGCTCTCCACCGCGATGCTCTCGGTGATCTTCACCGCAGCACGCAAATGAGCGGAGCGCGAGCGCGGGTTGGTCGCGACCTCCTCGGGGCCGGGAGCAACGGCGCGGCGGGTCAGCAGCTCGGCTTCCGGCTCGCGGCCGCAGACACAGACCGGCAGCTCCGGCGGGCAAACGCAACCGCGAGCGCGCTCGGCGAGGAAGCGCTTGGCGCGGCGGTCCTCGAGCGAGTGGAAAGCGATCGTGGCGAGGCGGCCGCCGAGCGGCAGCATCGCCCAGGCGCTCGGCAGCGCGTCGTCGAGCGAGTCGAGCTCACCGTTGACGGCGATCCGGATAGCCTGGAAGCTGCGCTTGGCCGGGTGGCCGCCGCCGAAGCGGGCCGAGGCCGGCATCCCGGCTTTGATCGCGTCGACCAGCTCAGAAGTCGTGGAAAGCGGGCGGCGACGAGCGATCTCGCGGGCGATTCCACCGGCGTAGCGCTCCTCACCGAAGCGGCGCAGCACCTGCGCCAGGCGCGACTCAGGCCACTCGTTGACGACGTCGGCGGCGCTCAACTGCTGGCGGGTGTCCATGCGCATGTCGAGGGGGGCGTCGTATGAATAAGAGAAGCCCCGCTCCCAGGCATCAACCTGCATCGAGGACATTCCGAGGTCCATGTAGACCATCTCTGGGCGAATTCCTTCGCCGCGCAGGGTGCGAAGCCCTGCCGCGAAGTCGGTGGCGAGGAAGCGGGTCGCGCAGGACGCCTCGACGGCAACCGCCTCGTAGCGCGCTTCGGCGGCGGGGTCGCGGTCGATGCAGATCAGCGTCCCGCCGGGGCCGAGCTCGGCGGCGATACGGCGCGCGTGGCCGCCGCCGCCGAAGGTGCAGTCGACCGCGGTCTGCCCCGGCTCGGGGGCAAGCAGCTCGCTCAGCTCGGTGGCGAGGACGGGTTGGTGCTCGCTGGTCATAAAGAAGAGGTTTGCGCGATTCTCCGGCGGGCGGTCGAAATCAACGGCTCTCTGCGCTCGGGCCACCATCTCACTCAGGCGCTCCACTCGCGGCCAATCCCTCGGCTATCTCCGGTGCCGAGGCATCGAGCTCGGCCTCCTGCTTGGCCCAGGCCTCGGCGTTCCAGATCTCCAGGTACTCGCCGGTGCCGACGACGACGCAGGGGCCGGCGAGGCCGGCGTGCTCGATCAGCGGCTTGGGCACGCGGATGCGGCCGGCGGAATCGAGCTTCTCGTCGAAGGAGCCACCGTGGAAGCGGCGACGCAGCTGGCGCGCGTCGCGGCCGAAGGGGCTGTGCGGTGAGAGGAAACGGTCGGAGAGCTGCTCGAACTCCTCGGTCGTGTGCACCCAAACGCAGGGGTCGAAGCCCTTGGACAGAACAACGCCATCGGAGAGCGCGGCCCGGAACCTGGAGGGAACGGTGAGGCGATCCTTGGAATCGAGACTGTGCTCGTAGAGGCCCCGAAATGCCACCGGTTCGGTTCCTTTCAGTGCGGGCGACCTGGGAAAGAGTTAGGACCGGAGTGATGAGGTGGGAGGAGCCTCACCACCCCGGTCCTGGGCTTCAACTCGCGGCCACAGTACCCCACTTCCTCCCACTTTGCAACACGACCCCACTCTGCAAGCCCATTTGCAACCCCCGACGAGCGAACTGCATCAACTTCTAAGCCTGCTGGGCCTAGAAGTTGATGCAGTTCGAGTGGTTGCGTTCTTGCGTTAGGTTGCGCCTGTGAGCAGCGAGCAAGCGACCGCACCGCCGACCTCGCCTGTCGAGGCGACGCCAGACGACGCCAACGATCTGCGCGGCTTCCACTTTCGGCGGCTGATCGGCAAGCCGCTGACCTGGATCGTGATCGCGATCTTCGTTTTGGTGGCGGGGGTCGCGGCCGCGATCTACCTGGGCGCGGCGATCGGCGCCGGGGCCGCCGTCGCCATGCTGCTCGTCTCCCTGCTGCTCGTCTTCGCGATCGCCGACTCGAAAGCCGAGGACGCCTTTTTCGAAACCTACGCCGCCCAGCGTGGCCTGGCCCTGTCCGGCAAGAGCCCGCTGCCAGCGGCGACGCCGCTGCTGCGCAAGGGCGATGCCCGCTACGCCGAGCGCCTGATGGCTGGGGCGCTCGCCGACGGAACCGGCGGCGTCCTCGCCCTCTACACCTACGAGGACGAGACCACCGACAGCGAGGGCAACCGCGAGACCAACTACTACCGCTACACGCTCGGCCTGATCGAGGTGCCCGAGAGCATCGCCCACCTGCCGGAGCTCTTCTGCCAGCGCAAGTCGGGGCTGCGATCGCTGGAGAAGCTGGAGGACGCCTTCCGCCGCTCCAAGCAGCGGGTCAAGCTGGAGAGCGAGGCGCTCGAGGAGCGCTACGAGATCTTCTCCAGCCCTGAGCAGGATCAGGTCTGGCTACGCCGCTTCTTCTCCCCCACCTTCATCGTCTGGCTCGGCGAGGAAGCGCCGAAGAAGTTCGCCTTCGAGCTGGTCGGCGGCACGCTCTGCTGCTACGTCAGCGGCCACAAGAAGAGCGCCGCCGAGCTCGACACGATCCGCGACGCCACGGTCGCGGTGGCCCGCCGCCTGCGCGAAGAGGCTGAGCAGAGCAGCTAGAGACCCTTGACGAGGGCACCAACGTTGCGGCTGGAGAAATATGGTCCGAAGGTGTGGGTGAAGTTTTTGATGTGGCCGTAGGTGGTGATGCCGCCGACCTCGGTGCCACCGTTGATCAGCCAGGGACCACCGCTGGCGCCCTCGCCCATGTAGCACCCGACCCCGAGTGACGGTGGCCCTCCGAGCGGGTAGGTGAGCCGGTCGTCGCCGGAGAAGCGGGCGTCGCACTCCTGCATCCGCTTGCGATTGGCGCCCGGATAGCCCAGCACCTGGTATTCCTGATCGCGGGCCCGGTCGACGGCGATCGGGATCCCTCCGCCAACCGCGTCGGCGACGTTCACCCCGCTGGCGTTGGGCTGGGTCAGCACCGCCGCCATGTCGAAGTTCTCATTGATAGTGCGCAGCCAGGGCCGCGGCAGAAATGCCTTGCGACCGATGAACTCGCCAAACGGGGCCTGGCTGATCGAGTAGTTCGGGACAAAGTCGAAATAGCGCGCAAAGGACGGGATCCGGTGGCCGGGAAGGAAGCTGTAGAGGCAGTGCCCGGCGGTGAGCACGAGTTGGCGGCTGGCGCTGTTGATCGCCGTGCCCGAGCAAAAGCCGGCGAAGTTGCCGACCTTGAGGAAAACCCGGCCGACCGCCGTGAAGGGCGGCAGAGTGGTGTCGGGGACGGCGGCGAAGCTGGCGCTGGCCAGCTCATTTCCCCCCGAGGCCGGGTCGGAAGACGGGTTAAGGATCTGGTCCAGCGGCCTGGCGCTGCGCATCCGTGCCGGAGTCCAGTAGCGGGCAACGGCCGCTGCCTCACTGGCCGAGGCACTGGCGGCGGCGCTCGCCGGCGCGATATCGAAACTTGCGCGCCCCGCCGCCCCGGCTTGAGCCGGGAGGCTGAGGAGTAGGGGCAGGAGCGCCAGGCTCGAGAGCCGGCACAGCCTGCGCAGCATCGAACTCGACGGATCAAGGCAGCGCATTGGTCAATTGAGGGTAAACCAAGGCGCCGCGACCGCTCTAGAAACCACTGAGCAGGACGTCGGCGTTGGCGATCAGAGCCGCCGTGATCATCAGCAGGACCGAGGGGACGAGGACGAGGGCGACGACGAGCTGGATCTTCGGCGCCGCGCGAGCGGCGCGCTCCTCGACCGCGCGGCGCTGGTCGCGGCGCAGGGCGCTGGACTGGCGCTGGAGTTGGCCAGCGAGGGGCGAACCGTGGCGGCGTGAGCGCTCAATCGCGGCGCAGAGGCCGGCGATCTCGGCGCCGGGAACGCGGGCGCGGAGCGACCGCAGCGCCTCGGAGAGTGGCCGGCCACAGGAGAGCTCGGCGGCGGTCATCCGCAGCTCCTCCGCCAGCGGACCCTCGGCCCGCGCCAGTTCGACGAAGCCGGCCGCTGGACCGCGGCCCGAAGCGGCGCCGACCGCCAGCAGGTCGAAGGCATCGGGAAGCGCGCCGAGCAGGCGGCGGCCGCGCAGGCGCGCCCGCCGCTCCAGCAGCGCATCGGGGACGAAGAATCCGGCCGCCGGCATTCCGACGGCGACGAGCAGAGCGAAACGCCCGGGCGCCGCGGGGACCACGGCGAGCGCGGTAAGGCCACCGAGCGCCGAGAAAGCCAGTTTTGCCAGCAGGGCCACGGCGAGCGGTAGGCGCGACTCGAGCCCGGCGCGGGCGATGCGCTCGGGAAGGCCGAGGCGCAGCGCTGCCCTCGCCGCGCGGCCTCCCTCGCCGCGGCCGAGGTGCAGGCGCTCACCCTGCGGTCGGCGGGCGACGAGGAGCTCGTGGCCGCCAGCGCAGGCGGCGAGGACAGCAACTGCCGCGAGGGCGCCGGCCAGGCTCAAGCGGCCACCTGCGAGAGGCGGCGGATCGCGAAGAAGCCGACGAGCTGGAGCGCTGCCGCGAGCACAAGCAGGGCCGCCGACGCCGGTCCGCCCAGCACCTTGGCGAGGAACCCGGGCTGCAGCAGCTCGGCGAAGAGGGCACCGCCGCTCGGCATCGCGACGACGAGCAGGCCGGTGAAGCGCGCCTGCGATGTCGCCGCCCTGGCGTCCTCGGCGACCCGATCACGCTCCGCCGCTCCCTCGGCAAAGCGCCGCAACAGGCCGGCCAGATCGCCGCCAGCGAGGCGCTGACTGAGCAGGGCGGCGGCGAAGGCATCGACTCGCGGCGAGCGCATGCGATGGCGCCAGGCCGCGACCGCGTCGCCCGTCGCGGCACCGAGGTCGAGCTCGGCGCCGAGGCGGGCGAGCTCGACCGCGGGCGGACCCTCGAGCGATGCCGCCGCGGCGGGAAGCGAAGCGCGCAGCGAGCGCCCGGCGCTGAGCGAGTCAGCAACCGCCACGGCAACATCCGGCAGCGCTCGCTCGACCGCACGGCGGTAGCGTCCGCGCCTTGCCTTGATCGCCCAGGCAGCGAGCGCGGGGCCGGCGACGGCAAGGGGAAGTGCCAGCGCTGCCCCGGCGACGAACCAGCCGCTGATGATCGCGGCGCCGGCGCCGAGGACGGCAAGCCGGCGGCGCTCTCGAACCGAGGGCAGGTAGCCCTCGCGGCCGGCCCGGTTGAGCGGCTCCAGCGCCACCCTGACCCAGCCGGCGATGGCGGGACTCGCCAGCACCGCCTCGCGCGCGCCGACCGCGGCGAGGCCGCCCGCCGCGGCGCCGGCCAGAGTGAGCAGTGGCCCAGGCCCTGGGATCATCGCACCGGCGGGCAGTCGAGGGCCCGAACTGCCGTCGCCCCCGCCGCCCGCACCACCTCGGCGATCTCGACCACGCGGCGGGCACCGTCGCGGCCTCGCTCGAGCTGGACGACGAGGTCGATCCCGCGCTGCACCTGCTCGGTGATCGCCTCGTGCGGCAGCCCCACACCGGCCATCAGCGCCAGCGTCTCGAGCCGGCCGAGTGCGTCGACCGGTGAGTTGGCGTGGACGGTGGAGAGGGCGCCGTCGTGGCCGGTGTTGAGCGCGGTCAGCAGGTCCAGCGCCTCGGGCCCACGCACCTCACCGATCACGATCCGGTCCGGCCGCATCCGCAACGCATTGCGCAGGAGGTCGCGCACGCTCACCTCGCCCCTGCCCTCGATGCTGGCCGGCCGGCTCTCGAGCCGGACCACATGTGGCTGCTGCAGGCGCAGCTCGGCCGCGTCCTCAATTGTCACCACCCGCTCGGCGCCGCCGATGAAGCCCGACAGGGCGTTGAGCAGCGTCGTCTTGCCCGAGCCGGTGCCGCCGCTAATCAGGACGCTGCTGCGCCCGGTCACCGCCGCTTCCAAAAGCTCACACTGGGCCGCGCTCAGCGTGCCCAGCTCGACCAACCTGTCCGGACCCGGGCGCTCGACCCCAAAACGGCGGATCGAGAGCGCCGGGCCGTCGATCGCCAGTGGCGGGATCACCGCGTTGACGCGGGAACCGTCGGCGAGGCGCGCGTCGACCATCGGGCTTAGCTCATCGATCCGCCGCCCCAGCGGCGCGAGGATGCGCTCGATCGCGTTGCGCAGCTCCTCCTCGTCGCGGAAGCGCACATCGGTGGCTTCGATCTGTCCGGCCCGCTCGACGTAGACGCTCTCGGGTCCGTTGACCATCACCTCCTCGACCAGAGGATCGGCGAGCAGATCCTCAATCGGACCGAGGCCGACCGTGTCGCGGACAATGCGGGTCTCGACCGCGGCGCGGTCCTCGCCGCCCAGCAACGCCGCCTCCTCCGCGACCAGATCGCGAACCTCTTCGGAGAGCTCCGCGACGGGTGACCGGCCAGCCGCGGCCTCGGTGCGCCGCCGCTCGATCAGGCGCGCCCGCAGTGACCCGGCGAGATCCTCAATGTGCCGCTCCCTGGCTCCCACCGCTCAGCCCTCCGGCAGCAGAGTCAGCTTGCGAGCGAAGCTTTCGGCGGCGATCAAGCGAAGTGCCTGGCCCCTGGTCAGGCCCAGGGTCGCAGCCGCCGTGCCTCCCGGCCCTGGGCCGTCGGCTCCGGGACCCAGAGCGAGAAGTGGTACCCCGGTAGCGGCGACGTAGGTCCGACCCGGCCCGGTTCCGGTCGGTTCGGTCGTGACCACCACATCGACCTTCGTACCCCGCGGTGCCGCGCCGGCGGCGAGCAGCGCTTCGGCCCCGGCGACGCCGATCTCGACCGGGTGTCGCTGTGGCCCGAGCGCCGGCTCCACTGAGCGACGATGACCGGGCGGACGCAGCTCGGCGGCGAGCAGGTAAGAGCCGGCGGCGATCGGGGAGACGGGCACCAGGCCGAGCGCGTCCTCGGGCGCTTCGAGGGCGCCCGGGGGCACGAACCTGGCCGGCACCCGCCGCGACTCCAGCCCACCCGACAGCTGCTCGGACAACAGTGGCTTGCCGGGATCGAGGCCACGGGTGGCGACGACGACGGAGCGCAGCGGACCGTAGCTACGGGCGAGGCTCGAGCCGTAGCCGTCGGCAATCGCGGCCGCCAGCGCCGCGGCCAAGAGGGCGAGCAAGAGGAAGGCAAAAGCCCGCGCCCGCCTACTCATGCGACTTGCCCTGCTTCCCCCTCGGCCACCGGCAGCTCAAGCACGGCCAGCGATCCACTTTCCGCGCGGCGCAGGGCAAAGTGGCCGCCGTGGGCGGCGGCGACCCGCCGCACGACCTCGAGGCCGTGGCCGTGACGGTGGCGACCCGACAGCCGCGCGACGACCTCGGCCGGGCTGTTGCGCCGCTCCCTCGGACGGTTGGCGCGGCCGGAATCGACGACCGCGATCCGCAGGCGCTCCTCGCGAAGCCGCGCGGCGACGACGATCGTCGGCCCACCGTGCTCGATCGCGTTGACGATCAGGTTGTCGAGCGCCTGCGCGAGCGCGCAGCGATCGCCGCTGAGCATCGTCCGGCCGGCGTTCCAACGCAGCTCCAGCGATCCCTCGGCGAGCTTCGCCCGCGCCTGCCAGCGCCCGACCGCCGACTGAGCGAGGGAGTAACCCTCGATTGAGCCCCAGGCAGGCGGCAGGGACCCACCGTTGATCTCGCGATCCAGCCGTTCCAGCGCTACCGCCGCCAACTCGATCGGGTCCTCGCCCCCTGACGACGCCGCGAGCCTCGGGCCGGTGGCCAGCGCAACCGCCTGCAGCGGCCGGCGCACCTCGTGCAGGGCTTGGTTGAGAGCGCTGCGCCGCCTGCCGGCGCGCAGGCCCTGGGCGGCGGCGGTCGCCGCCATCGAGAGCACGAGCGGCCAGCCGGCGATGATCTGCCCTGGTTCGATCATCCGTCGATCAGCCTGTAGCCGTAGCCCCAGCAGTTGACGACATAGCGCCCACTCTCGGGATCGAGTTTGCGCCGCAGCCGGCTGGCGTGTGAGTCCAAGGTGCGCGTGCGAGCCGGGCTGCGGTAGCCCCAGACCGCCTCGAGCAGCTCCCGCTTGGTGAAGACGCGCGAGGGATCGCTGATCAGCACCCGCAGCAAGCTGAACTCCTTATTTGAGAGGGCGACCTCTTGCTCGCCGACCCAGACTTTGCGGCGGGCCGGATCGACCACCACCTCGCCGACGCGACAGGGCCCTTCCCGTTCCCCCAAGCCGCGCCGCAGCACCGCTCCGATCCGCGCCCGCAACTCGGGATGAAAGAAGGGCTTGACCAGATAATCGTCAGCCCCGAAGTCGAGACCGCGGACGCGGTCGGCATCGGCGCCGCGACCGGTGAGGACAATCACTGGCAGACCCGGATCAAAACGCGAGGTGACCCCGTCGGCCTCGCGGATCTCGCGCAGCACGTCCAACCCGGACGCATCGGGCAGGGTCAGGTCGAGGAGCAGGAGATCCGGGTGGTTGTAGCGACAGAGCCGCAGCGCGTCGGAAGCGCTCGGCGCCGGCAGCACCCCGAATCCGTCGGCGACAAGGTGATCGCAGAGCAGCTCCAGGGTCGCCGTGTCGTCCTCGCAGACAACCAAGCTCGCAATCTCTCGTCGCTGGGGAAGCATCTGGCCCCTCTAAGGGCGCAGCGGAAAAAATTCTCCCCCCTCTCCCGCAGGAATCTCGAGGACCGCGTTTGCCCGGTGGCACGAAATGACGCGACGTGCGGGGATTTCCCGTCGAACCGCGAGCAGCTCGCCGGCCTCCCCGAGGAAGTAAAGGTCGAGAGCGAAGCGCATGCCGAAGGTATGGACGCTTGAACAGCGCGGGATCAACAGGCCGGGACCAACCTCATCCCGGTCGAGGTGTGCGAGGCCAAGGAACCGGGCGCGCAGGCCGGTAGCAATCGGAACTTCGCGACCCCACACGACCACCCCCGGAAGGCCAAGCAAACGCGGAGCAGCCCTCTTAACCATGCACCCCCAAGGCAGAGCCCGCCCGATTTCTCCCCCCCAACCTTGACTTCGCACTTCGTAGCCCACTAGGACGTATAAGCGCGAGGTCAGCAAATCTGCTTCGGACGGTTAGCCTCTCCGGATGGCTACCAGCCCGAAGGTCACCGTCTTCGGCCCGCACCCGCTGCTGGCGATCACGATCGAGGCGCTGACCAGTGCGGGCGGCGACGACATCCACGCGCACGCCGCCGGGCAGGGGGTTTGGGTCGCGCGGATGGCGTCGGAGCTGGGGGCGAGCCCGATCCTCTGCGGCTTCATCGGCGGCGAGACCGGAGCCGTGCTGCGGCCGCTGCTAGACCAGATGGACGTCGAGATGCGCCTGGTCGAAACCGCCACCGCCAGCGGCAGCTACGTGCACGACCGCCGCAGCGGTGAGCGCGAGCCGGTCGCGCAGAGTGCCTCGATGCCGCCGTCCCGACACGAGATCGACGAGCTCTTCTCCAGCACCGTCGCCGCCGCGCTCGACTCCGGCGTGCTGGCGCTCTGCGGCCCCTACCCCAGCGAGGCACTGCCACTGGAGATCTACGGCAACCTGGTCACCGACGTGAAGGCGAACGGGACGCCGGTCATCGTCGACCTCTCCCCGCCGCGCCTCGACAGCGCCCTGGAGGGTGGGCCCGACCTGGTCAAGATCAACGACTGGGAGTTGGCCAGCTACATCGAGGGGCCGGTCGACAGCGAGGAGCGGATGCGCGCCGCCGCCCAGCGCCTGCTCGAGGCCGGCGCCGGCTCGGTGATCATCACCCGCGCCGAGGAGCCGGCGATGGTCTTGCGCGGCGACGATGCCTGGGAGCTGATCCCGCCTCGCTTCGAGCGCGGCTCACGCGAGGGCTGCGGCGACTCGATGATGGGCGGCCTCGCCGCCTGCATCGCCGCCGGGCTCGAGTGGGAGGAGACACTGCGGATCGGCGCCGCGGCGGGCGCCGCCAACTTCCTCCGCCACGGCCTCGGCAGTGGCTCGCGCGCGGTGATCGAGGACCTGGCGCAGCGAGTCGAGCTGCGCCGACTCTGAGCGTCGATCCCGGTAGGGGTTCCGCTTAACTTTTTCGGTGGAACGGGATCTGCTGACGCCGCAAGGTCGCGCCGAAAAAGTACAAGACGCTCCACCCCTACCGGGATCGACGCTCGAACGGGACCGAGAGCTTTTTACCTTCGACGATTGCCAGTGGGGCCACGTCGCGCATCCATTGCACGTGCGGAGCTACTGACCCGACATCTGCCAGCTGCTCGAATGCCTCGCTCATGTGGACGGGGCGGCCGCCGAGCGAGGAGTGCGCGTCGCTGCTGAGTACGTGGATCAGGCCTGCCTCGGCCAGCGAGCGCATGCCGTTGGCTGTGCGCTCGCGCAGGAAGAAGTCGGCCGTCGCCTGGACCAGCGCCCCGACGGCGATCAGCGCCGCGATCCGCTCGTACATGTCCGCCGAGAGGTGTCGCTCGGGGTGAGCGATCAGCGTACGGTGGCCGCGCTCGGCCAGGTGCTCAACCCGGCGGATCAGGCTGTCGCTGAGCGGACCCGGGGCCGGCTCGAGCAGGATCCATTTGCCGTTGCCGAGCGACACCCGGCCCAGTTCCTCCTCGCTGAGATCCTCGACCGCGGTCTCGGCAACCTCTCCCCCTTGCAGGACCGTCACCGGCACGCCCTCCTCGCGCAGGCCCCGGTTGACCGCGTCGACCCGATCGGCGAGCTGCTCGATGCGGACGTCATGGTCGTGGCGAATGTGCGGCGTCGCGCAGATCGCCTCGATCCCGTCACCCGCCGCCTGGCGAGCCATAGCGAGACTGTCGTGAAGGTCGAGTGCGCCGTCGTCGAGCGCCGGGAGGATGTGGCAGTGCAAGTCGATCACGGGGACATCGAGGAGGGTAACCGGGGTGCCAGCGGCTCAAACAGGTGCAAATGCTCTTTCAGGGCAGGGCGCGCGGGGGCATCGGACTACGATGATCGGCATGATCCGGCACCTGCTCCCGCTGGGCTGGCGAGAGCAGAGCGCTTCAACTCATGGATAAGAAAACGACCCGAAGAGGGAACTACGAGTCTGGCTCCGATTACGTGCTCGAGTACGGCGAGCTTCGCTTCGCCTTCAACGAGCAGGACTTCGGACAACGGGTCGAGCAGGCCGCGGTAAAACTCGGCTTCGTCGATCAGGGCCTCAGCCAGGAGGAGCTCGATGACCTGCTTGACCTCGCCGTCAGCGGCGAGATCGCCGAGCCCAGCTCACGCCTCGGCGAGCACATCAACGAGAACTGGGACGACCTCGTCGGCCCCGCCAACCGCAGCCTCGTCCACTGGCTGCGTCGCCTCGTCTTCCGCGGCGCCTGGCTCGACCAGCGGGTCAAGGAGGGCGAGCTCGACATCGTCTTCGACGAGCGCAACCAGACCTTCGGCTACATCCAGCCGGATCGCAGCGCAGACCTGATCGAGCTCAGCAAAGAGCCGAGCTGGCGCCGCATCGCCTACCGCCGCTAGGCGGGACGCCGCCCGCTACTGCTGCCGCTCGAGCGCCGCGACGACGGTCAGCGAACCGTTGCTTCCGCGGGTGAGGCTGAGGCCTGCGTCGAAGAGCTCTTTGGCTGCGTTGGCGTCGCCGAAGGCCTCCTCTAGGCGGCTCAGGGAATCGACCAGGAGGATCACGTCTTCGCCTCCCTCGGCGCGGCGGGCCGCCTGGGCCTGGGCGTCGCTGGCGTGGCGGGCCTGGCCGGCGGAGACGATCTCGGCCTGGGGCGCCTCGCGCTTCCAGTCGGCCAGCTCCTCGGGACTGGGGTCGATCAGCAGCGCGATCGGGTCGGGACCGTCGGAGGCGCCGGCCAGATCGGCGGCGATCTCGCGCAGCAGCGAGGTGCAAATCGCGCGGCTCTCGCCGTAGACGAGCGCCTGGCGCCCCGGCGGCGGCGTCAACAGGTCTTGGACGTGCAGGCCCTTGTCTTTGCGGCCGAAGCGCCGGCGGCGTCGGCGACGCGGGCGCGCGGGCTTGGACTCGGCCGGAGCAGCCGCGGCGGGCGCAGGGGCCGGCGCGGGTGCGGGTGTGGCGGACTCCGGCGCGGACGCGGCGCGCTCGGCTGCCGCCTCCTCGGCGGGGCGCTCCCGCGAGGCCCGATCCGCGGCCGGGCGCTCGCGACGCCGGCGGGGCGGGCGATCCCGTTTCGGCCGCTCGCCATTCGACGGCTTCTCGCCCTTGTCGGGCGCGCCGCCCGACAGCTTCTCGATCAGCTCCTCACGGCGCAGCATTCGGTAACGCGGCACGTCCGCCTTAGCGGCAAGCGCGTGCAGGTCTGCGAGGTGCTTGGACTCCAGCTCAGCCTTGGTCATGAGGCGGCAGGTTATTGCAGCGGCTAGATGGGTGAGCGGGCGGGGTCGATCCCGGCCGCCGCCGCCGCCGCGGGCCAGGCCTCGGCCTCGCGCTTAACCTGACGGCGGTTCCAGCCCAGCTCGGCTCCCATCACCGCCGCCACCACCCGCACCGAGTCGGCGTCGCGCAGCTGCGGCGCGGCGAGCAGGCCGAGGCGGGTGCGGCGCAGGATCACGTCAGCGACCGTGCGCGCCTGCTCGTGGCGGGCGGCGACCACGGCCTCGGCAAGCAGGTCGGGATGGCCGGGTACGATCGGCGCCGCCAGCTTCGGGTCTTCGCGGGCGAGGGCGAGCACGTTGCGCGCCGCGTGCCCGTAGCGGAAGGCGAGCTGGGCGAGCGACTCCTCCTCCACGCCCTCGGGCGCCTCGAGGTCCTCGGGCCGCGCCTGCATCCCCAACGGAATCTCGGCGGTGTGGCAGGCCGCCTCCCGACCCTCGCGCTCGACCAGCCGGTCGACGGTCTGCTTCGCCATCCGCCGCCAGGTGGTCAGCTTGCCGCCGGTGATCGTCAGCATTCCCGAGGAGGTCTCGTAGAGCTCCGCCTTGCGCGAGATATCGACCGACTTCTTCGGATCGCCGGTGGCGATCAGCGGCCGCACGCCTGCGTAGGCGCCGACCAGATCGGCCTCGCCGAGCGAGACGCCGAAGAACTCGTTGACCGCCTCGAGCAGGTAGGCGATGTCGTCCTCGGCCGGTCGCGGGTGGTCTATATCCCCCTCGAAATCGTTGTCGGTGGTGCCGATCAGGGTGCGGCCGTACCAGGGCAGGGCGAAGATCTGGCGTCCCGCGCCGGCCGGGACGATGCAGGCGGCGGAGCCGGTCGAGAGCGCCTCGCGATCGATCAGCACGTGGGTGCCGCGACTGGGCGATATCCGCGGCACGTCCTCCTCCTCGATTGTCTCCTCAGGCCGGATCCGGTCGGCGAAGACCCCGGTCGCGTTAATCACGCTGCCGGCCTTGACCTCGATCCGCTCGCCCGACTCGGCCTCGACGAAGGCGACGCCTCCGGCGCTTCCGTTTCGCTCGAGCACCTCGGTCACCTCTGCCCCGTTCAGCATCACCGCGCCGAAACGCTCGGCCTCGCCGAGGATCGTCAGGGTGAGGCGGACGTCGTCGGTCTGGCAGTCGTAGAAGAGATAGGCGTTCTTCGGGTCGCGCGGCTCCAGCGCGGGAGTTAGCTCGAGCAGCTCATCGCGGTCGATCGTGCGATGACGGTCGGGCGACCAGTAGAAGTCCTCGTCGACTTCCTTCGAGGAGCGCATCTCGCGGCGGCTGCGACCGACCCGGGTCGTCGCCATCACGTCGTACATGTTGAGCCCGATCCCGAGCCGGCGATCACGGCGCTCATCGCCCAGGGCCGGGACGAGGAAGGGCGTCGGGTAGACCAGGTGCGGGGCGAGCTGGACCATCAGCTGACGCTCAAGCAGCGCCTCGCGGACCAGGCCGAGGTCGAGGTTCTGCAGGTAGCGCAGGCCGCCGTGGACCATCTTCGAGGAGCGGCTGGAGGTGCCGATCGCGTAGTCGCCGCGCTCCAGCAGCGCCACCGAGTAGCCGCGCGAGGCGGCATCGAGGGCGACCCCGGCCCCGGTGATGCCGCCGCCGATCACGACGACCTCGAAGCTCTGGCCGGCGATTGCCTCGATCGCTGCAGCGCGGGAGAGCATCAGTCGAGGAAGTCCGTGACCTGCTCGACGGGGGGCCGTTCGGGGGGCTCCTTCATCTGACGCGGGCGCCCCAGGTGCAGAAGGCCGACGAAGCGCTCGTCGTCCGGCAGACCCACGGCGGCACGGCCCTTGGCCGAGCGCAGCAGGCCGGGGGTGCGCCAGTAGCCGGCGAGCCCGCGGGCGTGGGCGCTGAGCAGGACGATGTAGGAGGCGACCGCGGTGGCGTGCAGGTCCTCTTCGTTTTGGACCGGGTCACCGCCGAGCACGCAGGAGGTAAGAACGAGTGTGGGCGCGCGGTCGAGCTTCGCCGCTCCCTCGGGTCCGGCGACCTGCTTCAGCCGCGCCAACGCTTGCGGACCGACGACGCGGAAGCGCCAGGGCGCGGTCAGATGATGGTTCGGTGCCCAGCGCGCCAGCTCGAGCAGTTCGAGCAGCTCGGCGCGTGCCAGCGGCTCAGAGCCGAAGGCCTTGTGCGTGCGGCGAGTGCGAATCGCGGTCTCAACGTCCACCGCTGGAACATAGCCACCCAAGGCGGCGAGACGTGCATTTACCACGGTATAGGTGTCAAATGCACGTCGCGTCCACTACCAGGCATAGCGACGACCGAGTAGCCAGGGGACGCCGATCGCCAGCGCGGTCGCGAGTAGGCCGACTGCGATCGGGATCCCAGGCAAAGGGGCGCTGCCGCTAGCGGTGATCGGCTCGGGCGGAGGCGCGGTCGATTCCAATGGGACGGCTTCGGTTTCCGGCGCAAGGGCGCCACCGGTTTCACCCGGCACCGGGGTCGCTCCCGACGTCGCCGGCGGCAGGCCCGGCGTTGCCGCGGGCGGGACGGCCGCGCCGCCTTCTTCAATCCCGCCGTCCTTCGCTTCCGGCAGTGGTTCGGCCGGCGCCGGCGCGCCCGAATCGATGCCCGGTGGCGGCGGCACGGTCTTGGACGGCGCGACGGTCGTGACCTTCTTTTCGCGCGGCGGCGGCGAGATCGGCAGGGCCTCGCCGGCCGTCGCCACCAGCACCTCGCCCGTCACCCAGACCGGGGTCTGGTCGCTGGAGGCCGAGTAGCGATAGTGACCATCGCCGGCCTGCCGCGCCGCGAGGTAGTCGAGGGCGCTGTTGGCGCCGGAGGCGATCTTCGCTGGGTTGGCGCCGACCGCGATCATCCCCTCGACCGCCCAGGCGGTCGATTGCGAGTTGACCCCGCCCGAGCCACCTAGGGCGAAGCCACCGTCGGACCGCTGATGCTTGCGCAGGTAGGTGAGGCCGTTGCCGGCCGCCTTGGTGGCGGGCATTGCCTGCATCGCCGCGGCGGTCACATCGGGGTTACTCGGTAGCCCGGGCTCGTCGCCCCAGCCGCCGTCGTCGTTCTGGACGCCGCCCAACCAGGAAAGCGTCTTGTCGACGCCGGCGCCGGCGGTGCGCAGCGCGATTGCGCTGTAGGAGGTCGTCCCGGGCCAGCCTTCGAAGGAGCCGTTGTCGGCGCGGCGCTGCACCAGTTCGTCGACGAGGTCGTGGCCGGCAAAGGAGCGCGGGTCGACGCCAGCCCCCTCGAGGGCGACGATTGTGCGCGAGAGATCACCGCTGCTGGTGATTTCGCCGATGCTCGAGCGCAGGAAGTCGACCGGGGTCTTGCCGAGGCGGGAGACGTCGAGCGGGTTGCGACCGGCGGCCTCGAGCCCCAGCATCACCCAGCCGGTGATCGCCGCGCCCGATCGGTCGCCGGCGGAGGCGCCGAAACCGCCGTCGGCGTTCTGCGTTGATTCGAGCCAGCTCGCCGCGCGGTCAGGGCTGTCTGCCCTGGCGGGGCTGGGGACGATCGCGGGCACCACCATCAGCGCGACGAGCACGGCAGTCGCCACCGCCGGCGTGCGCCATTCGAAGCGTTGGCGGAAACGGACCAGCATCCGCACCATTGCCGGGCCGGCGATCAGGGCAAAGGCGATGTTGCCAAGCGCATGCGCAATATCGAAGGGGAGCGCGCGGCCCTCCAACACCAGGAAGTGCCTGACCGAGAGATCTCCGCCATAGATAGCCATCAGCGAGAAGTTCAGCAACACACCGTAGGCGATCCCGGCGAAGCCGCAAACCGCGGCGAGGGTGAGTCGGCCGGCGTTACGGGTACCGAGCGCCAGCGCCGCCCCCATCACCCCGCACAGTCCCCAGCCCGCCATCTGCCACGGCGTCCAGGGGCCCTGGCCGAACCAGAAATTGGAAACGAGGCCAGCGAAGGCGCCGACGGCGAAGCCGGGCGCGGGCCCGAGCGCATAGCCGGCGAAGAGGACGATGTCGGTGGTCGGCTTGACGTTGGGGAAGGCGGCGAAGGCGATCCGCCCGGCGATCGCCAGCGCCGCCAACGCCGCGACCAGCGCCACCACCTGCGAGGGCGGCCGCGACCGCTCGTACCAAGCGAAGCCGCCGAGCAGGACGGCGCCGAGGATGAGGAAGGAAGCGAGTTGCCACGACATCAGGCGCCAGCGCCCTTTTGAGGTCGTATTTCTTTCCGCATACCGGAGGGAACTACGACAGCACCGGCGCGATGGAGGGCCTCGGCGCCCTGCTCGGGGGTGACCACTCCTGGCAGGTTGAGGACTCGCGCTACCTCGGTGGCGAAGTACCAGCCGCCGGAGAGGACCTCGGCGGCGGGACCGTCGGCGATCACGACGCCGTCGCCCATCAGGACGACGCGCTCGGCGAAGGCGCCGGCGAACTCGACGTCGTGGGTGGCGACGAGGAGGCCGGCGCCGCGTGTTGCGAGATCGCCAATCAGGTTGACGAGGTCGCCCTTGCGGGCCCGATCCATGCCGCGGGTTGGCTCGTCGAGGGCCACGACTCCTGGAAGCTCGCCCCCCTCCATCCGACCTGCCAGGGCTATCGCAAGCGCCAAGCGCTGGCGCTCGCCGCCGGAGAGGTCACGTGGATCGGCATCCACCGCGTGCTCGAGGCCGACTACCCGGAGCGCCGCGAGCCCGGCATCTCCCGGAAGCTCATCGCCGACCCGCTCGCGGACTAGATAGTCACTTGGGTTCTGGGTCAGCAGCGCTATCCCAGCCGATGCCAACGCCTTGCCTCTCACCAACTCCGTCAGCCCAGCCAAGGTTCGCAGCAGAGTGCTCTTACCGGCGCCGTTGCGACCCATCAGCGCTACTCGCTCTTCCGGCTCGACCCTTAGATCAACGCCACGAAGAACGTCGCGCGTCGAGTCACCGCTGCTCAGCTCTACCCAAAGACTTCGCACATCTACGACCGGGCTTGGAGGGGATTCGGACCCCCTCCGAACGGCTTGTACTTTTTCGGCAATCCATCCACGGCCAGCCGCTTTCTCTCCACCGAAAAAGTTGAGAGAGGAGGGGGTCCGACTCCCCTCACCACCGCGCTCAGGGGTGTGGAGGATTCGGCGCGCATCGCGGACCCCGACCGGGAGAGGCTCGATGCCGCAGAGAGAGAACAACTTGGCGGCGGGCGTCTCCAGAGCTTCGTCGGCTTCCTGCGCCCAGGTTAGGAAGTCGCGGGGATTCCCATCGAAGGAGATCGAGCCCGAGGTCATGGCGATTACTCGGTCGGCGGCGGCTAGACAGCGCTCCAAGCGGTGCTCCGCGAGGAGGATCGTTACTCCCCACTCCTCGTTTAGGCGGCGCAGGAGCCAGATCAGCTCGTCGCCGGCGACGGGGTCCAATTGCGAGGTCGGCTCGTCGAGAAGGACCAGCCGCGGGCGGGTGACCAGGGCTGCCGCGAGAGCGACGCGTTGGAGCTCTCCGCCCGAGAGTGTGTCCACTGCCCGATCAAGCAAGTGCGGGATCGCGAGGGCGAGCGCCACCTCCTCGACTGCGCGGGCGCGAGAGCTTGGTTGGTCGCCGCGCATCTCCAGAGGAAGCTCGATCTCAGCTGCGACCGTGGTCGAGACGACCTGGGTCTCGGGGTCCTGGGCCACGTAGCCGACTGCGGCTGCCAGCTCTCCCGGGCCGTGGGCTATTGCGTCTATTCCTCCTACCTCGATGCGGCCGTCGATCTCACCGCCGTGGAAGTGTGGGATCAGGCCGCACGCGGCTCTCAGCAGGGTCGACTTGCCGCTGGCGGAACGGCCCGCCAGCAGGGCGAACTCTCCCGGGGCCAGGTGCAGAGAGACGTCTTTGAGCGCCGGCTGGGTTGCGTTCGGATAGGCGTAGTTGAGCCGGTCGATCGCGAGGGCCGGGGTGGCTTGGGTCCGGATCGCCAGGTCAGGCATCGCGGGTCTCCGGCGTGTGGGTTGGAGCTGCGTCCCCAAACTGCATCAAATTCCCCTTCCAGCAGGCAGGGAATTTGATGCAGTTTGGGAGTTGATCGGGAGGGAGCCGACAACCCGGCGGGGGCGGCGTCGCCAGGGGGCGAGGCCGCTGAGTACGAGCAGGGCTGAGAGAGCGAGCGTGCCTGGACTGAGTCCGACCTCGATCGAGGGGTATTCGCTGAAGGCGTCGGCGCCGAGCGCCTTGGCGCTGATCGCGACGATGAGAACCAGAGCGCCCGTTGCGTAAAAGCGGCGGTCGTAGCGCGTGCGGCGGCCGCTGCGGTTCTTGGCGCGCGGGGCGTCCAGGGAGTAGCCGCGCAGCTCGAGCGTCGCCGCTACGTCGACGGCGCGGTCGAGCGATCCGGCCAGCAGTCTGCGTGCCAGCGACGCCTTGCCGACCGGCGCCGCTCCCGGGCCGCGGAGCTTGGACGCGTCACGGAGGCGGGCCGCGTCGGCCGCCGCTACCGGGACGAGACGCGAGACCAGGGTCGCCGTCAGGGCCGAGCGCCCCGCCAGCGGCCGCAAAGCACGCAGGACGCGGTCGGGATCGACGCAGGCGGAGTAGACAGCGAAGGCGACCATCACGACCGCGGCGCGGAGGCCGAGGATGGCGCCGGCGGCTATCGCCTCGGCGGTGACGTCGACCTGGCCGAAGATCGGCCACTCGCCGAGCCGGGCCAGCACGGTCTCGCCGCGGCTGACGACCAAAGCGTTGACGAAGACGATCAGCAGGGCCAGGGTCAGGCTCATCCAGAGCGCCGCGCGGACCGCCGCGCGGGCGCCGGCGAGGCGTCCGGCCAGGACCAGGCCGGCGCCGGTCGCGGCGAGCACGATCGGGTTCGAGTAAAGGAAGGCAACCGCGATCAGCGAGCCCAGATAGACGACCGCGGCGGCCGGTGACGCAGCCTGCAGCGGCCCCGGCTTCGGCATGTAGGCGAAGGGCGATCTCATCGCAGCGGCAGTGGTGTCTCCTCCCCCCCTTCGACCGCGACCGCGTAGTGGTCGCGCAGGTCGTCGGCGTTGAGCAAGCCCGCGGCGCTCTCGACCCCCGCCGCGCTGGTGCCGCTGATGACCCAGACCGGCGGCGCGTCGTAGCGGCGTGTCGCCGCGACCAGGCCGGCGTTACTGCCGAAGGTCCGTCCCACCTTGCCGTCTTCACCCAACCCCTGCAGCTCGTATTCGTCGCCGCCCTGTTGAAAATCGGCGAAGACGCCGCTGGTCTGCTGCCCCTTCTCGATCTGGGCCACCGCCGGGTCGCTCCGCAGCCGCGCCCATGGCCCAACCAGCACCCGGATCGCACCCTCGGGCGAGCCCTTCGCCAGTGAGGCACCCGCGCCTTCGAGGCTGCCCCGCACCGCATTGCACGCGTCGCCACCGCCCATGCACTCGACCGCGACCGGGTGGCGCTTGCCGTCGTAACCGCCGAGGAAGGGCTGTGGCCAGGAGCCGACCACTGCCGGCACCCGCATCGTCCCGCTCCAGTCGCGGTAGTCCCACCAGACCGACTCTCCGCCGTGCAGCGGGTAGTCGGCCGCGCCTACCGTCGCCTCGACCCCGTCGACGTAGAAGAACCAGTCGAGCGAGTGATCGACGCTCTCCCGCGCTTCCAACCCCTCGATCGACTGCACGAAGCCGCCGCCGTAACGGGTCGAGATATCGGCGCTGCCTTCGAGCGCCCGCATCACCGTGTCGGATTCGTTGACGTCGCCAAGCCGGCGGTGAAGCACCGGCACGGTCCCGTAGTCCCGCGTCACCGTCAGCTCGACGTCGTCCAACCCCTTGCCGGGGCCGAGGCCGCAGCCGGCGGCCGCAAGCGCTGCCAAGAGCAGCAGCGCAATCGCGACCGCCGTGCCGGGCCCCCGCATCGGATCAGCCCCCGCCGCAGGCCCCGCTGACGCAGACCGCGACCTGGTTCGACGGGATGTCCGTGCCGTGGGTTGCGGTCAGTACGGTCGGTGCCGAGAGCGTCACCGTCGCCGTTCCGTCGGCAGCGGTCGGCGCGCTGGCGCCGGTCACGGTGACGCCGGCCGCCGGCGTCTTTTTCCCTTTGTCGTCATAGGAGAAGACGCTGACCGCAAACGGCTTGCCGAGCTCGGCTTCGTGCGGCGCGACCAGCGACAGCTCTTCGGGGTAGGGGTATGGCTCCAGCGCCCAGAGGACTTCGTCGCCCGCGTGCAGCTTGACCAGTTCGCCGCCCTTGTTCGGGTTCTTGTGGTTGACCTTGAGGTACCAGGAGAGCTTCTTGGTCGTCTTCGACTTGCCGATCCCGCACAGCCCGAGGCCGAATTCGGAAAGGAAGTGGTCGGTGAGCAGCAGAGGACGCAACGCCGGCGTCAGCTTCGAGGCCTGGCCCAGCACACCGAGGGCCGTCGCGCCTTTGATCTGCACCGACTTACCGCTGCCGCCGGTCCCGGCGCCGAGGCAGGTCGCCTTGGGGCTGGTCTTGATCGAGGTCGTCTTGGCGCCGATGAACTGTTCACTCAGCGTTTTGCCACCGCTGCCGACCACACGCAGATCGACGCGAGTTCCCTTGGCCCCGGCAAACGCCGCGGTCGAGAGCAACAACAGGAGAGCCAGCGCGCACGCGGCGGCCAGCCGGAATGGAACGAGTCTTGGCATTTAAGCCACCCTTTCCTCGAGGGTTGTCATGGCTGGCCGGGGACAGGTCTCCTGGCTCCCGGGGTGAGTCGGCCGCACCTTCCCGGGGAATCTGTGTCCTCCCCAGTGGCTGGCGCAAAAGCGCCCGCGACGTCCTTGACCCGGTCACAGTGGCGGGACCGCGCCGGCTTTTCACCGGACTTCCCTTGACCACCGACCGATTACGCCGGCGAGTCTATCCGCTGGGGCGGGACGCGAGGCGACCGAGGCTCCGGAGGTCAAGTCCCCGAGTGCTGAATTTTCGTCCAGCGGTCTTTTCTCTTCCAGTAGTCGTGGCTAGGCTCGCCGCCGCAAGCGTTCTGACCAAAGGGGGAAAGATGAGAGAGGGAATACGCCTACCTTCGCCGGCTCTGGCGGTTTCGGTTTTAGCGCTGTTCATCGCCCTCGGTGGCACGGTCTACGCAGCGAAGAAGGCGAGGATCGACGGCAAGACGGTGAAAGTGAAGTCCCTCCCCGGCAACCGCCTGAAGCTGCGCTCGATCCCGGCCAACCGGCTCAAGCCGGGGATTCTCGAAACCGCCGGTTCGAACCAGAAGGCGCTGATCACCGGCGCCGAAATCGACGAGCTGAGCCTCGGCCAGGTGCCCAACGCGGCGCACGCCGAAACCGCGGATTTGGCCAAAAGCGCGACCGACGCCCAGACCGCACTCAACGCGGTCAACGCGATCACGGCTCAATCCGTCAACGGCCACGAAGCCGGCTGCCTGCCCGGCACCCAGGCCTTCGCCGGCGCCTGCTGGCAGAGCTCCTCGAGCGAAACGGCGGTGAGCGCACCGGCCGCGGCCAACTCCTGCGCGGTGCAGGGCGGTGAACTACCCGAGGCGCTCGAGCTTGCGGCCTTCTCTCAACAGCCGGGCGTGGTGTTGGATAACGGAACAGAGTGGACGAGTGATATTCCAGTCTTCACTGACGAAAATATCTTCGCCGTCGTAACGGTTTCCGCAGGCGGGGACTTCGATTTCGCATCGTTCTCAAACTCTCACAAATTCCGCTGCGTGATCCCACTACTCAGGTAAGCGGGGGCACGCTCGTTCAGGTTTCGACCAGGCCGCGCTCGAGCGCGTAGCGGACCAGCTCGGCGCGGCTCGAGAGGCGCAGCTTCTGCTGGATGTGGGCGCGGTGGCTCTCCACCGTGCGGATGCTGATGAAGAGCTGCTCGGCGACCTCGGCGTTGGTGTGGCCGAGGGCGATCAGGCGCAGGACGTCGCGCTCGCGCTCGCTCAGCTCGTCGGCCTGGCGGGCTTCCGCCCCGGCCGCGAGCCGGGCGCCCAGCGCCGGCTGCAGGTAGGTGTCGCCGGCGGCGGCGCTGCGCACCGCCTGCACCAGCTCGGCGTCGGCAGCCTCCTTCAGCACGTAGCCGCGCACCCCCGCCTGCAGCGCCCGGCGGGCGAAGGCGGGCTCGTTCTGCATCGTCAGCACAACGATCTCGGTGCCGGGCGAAGCCGCGAGGATGTCGGGCACCGCCTCAAGGCTTGAGCGACCCGGCATGTTGAGGTCGAGCAGGAGCACGGTTGGTTTGTGACCGCGGACGTAGCGCAGCGCCGTATCCGCGTCGCCGGCCTCGGCCACCACCTCGAAACCGGGCTCGGCGTCGAGCAGCATCCGCAGCGCGTTGCGGATCACGGTGTGGTCGTCGGCGAGGACGATCGACGTCGTCGCTGACTCCGGCGAGTGGCGCGGTGCCGCTTCGGCGCTCACCCCAGCGAGGTTAGCGGCACTGGCAGTCCCGTAAACGGATGTCACCGTTTCATCTAAGCGCTCACAGGCCATCTCGCCATCGGTGTTTTCCCGCGAACCCTGCTCAGTCAGGATGAATTGAGCAAAACGGCGTAGAGCGGTAGCATGGGAGTGCCAAAAAGCTCGGAGGTGGGCTCGGTAAATGGCACAGGGAAATGAGTAGCGGGGCCCTTGATGAGCCGCGCCTGAGGGAGCTGATCGACGTCGGGCGCAGCCTCATGGCCGAGCTTGATCCCGAGGTCATCTTCCGCCGCGTGCTCGAGGTGGCCTGCGAGCTGACCGGGGCGCGCTACGCCGCGCTCGGCGCGCTCGACGAGGACCGCCACGAGCTGGAGCGCTTCATCACCCACGGCATCGACGAGGCGGGGCACCGCGCGATTGGCAACCTGCCGCGCGGCCGCGGCATCCTCGGCCTGCTGATCGAGCAGCCGCGGCCACTGCGGCTCAGCGACGTCGGCGCCCACCCTCGCTCTTACGGCTTCCCCCCGGCCCACCCACCGATGTCGACCTTCCTCGGCGTCCCGGTGTTGATCCGCGGCCACGCCTGGGGAAACCTCTACCTGACCGAGAAGGAGGACGGGGAGTTCGACGATGCCGACGAGCAGTCGGCGGTGATCCTCGCTGAGTGGACCGCGATCGCGGTGGACAACGCGCGCCTCTACCGCAGCGTCCAGCGGCGCAGCGATGAGATGGAGCGGGCCGTGCATAAACTCGAAGCAACGACCGAGATCGCCCGCGCCGTCGGCGGTGAGACCGACCTCGGCCGGATCCTCGAGATCGTCGTCAAGCGCGGCCGGGCGCTGGTCGAAGCCCGTTCACTGCTGATCCTGCTGCGTGACGGCGACGAGCTAGCCCCCGCCTCGATCGCCGGCGATCGCGAAGGACCGGTGGTCGAGGGACGAATCCCGATAGCCGGCTCGATCCCCGGCCAGGTCTTCGAAGCCCGGGAGCCGCGTCGGGTGATCGACCTCGACCCGAGCCTGATGGCGCGCCCCGGCCGACCCGAGGCCGGCGTCACCGCGATGCTCGTCCCGCTCGTCTTCCGCGGCCAGGCGCTCGGCGTCCTCGTCGCCCTCGACCCACTTGGCCGGGACTCGGGCTTCAGCGATGAGGACGAGCAGGACCTCGTCTCCTTTGCCGCCAGCGCCGCGATCGCCGTCGCCACCGCCCAGTCGATCGCCGAGGAACGGACTCGCGAAAGCATCGCCGCGACCGAGCGCGAGCGTGGCCGCTGGGCGCGCGAGCTGCACGACGAGTCATTGCAGAGCCTGGCCGGCCTGCGCGTGCTGCTCTCCGCCGCGCGGCGCAGCGACGCCGCGGAGACCGACCGGCTGCTGGAACAGGGAATCGGGCAGGTCGACGGGGCGATCGCCGAGATGCGCCGCTTGATCGCCGACCTGCGCCCGACCACGCTCGACGAGCTGGGGCTCGGCGCCGCGCTGGAAGCGCTCGCCGAACGCCTGAACGCCAGCGGCACGATCGAAGTCGACCTCGATCTCGATATCGCCTACCACTCCGGCCGTACCAAGCAGCGGCTGGTCGGCGAGATCGAGGACGCCGCCTACCGTTTGGTCCAGGAGGCGCTGAACAACGCGGCGCGCCACGGCGGAGCGGATCGGGCCAAAGTCGAGGTGATCGAGAGCGGCGAGAAACTTCGGCTGCGGATCTCCGACCAGGGCCGCGGCTTCGACCCGAGCGCAAGAACTGACGGCTTCGGCCTAATTGGCATGCACGAACGCGTCACCCTCGCGGGGGGAACGCTGGAGCTGCAGAGCTCGCCAGGAGCCGGCACCACGATCACCGCAATCCTCCCCGCCCGCCACCGCGAAGGCGAGAACAAAGGCGAAAAAGCAGCCTGAGAGCTCAGGCCCCGAGCATGGCTAGGTAGAAGCTGTATTCGCGGCGGTCGGGGCGCAGGTTGGAGGCGAGCGCGAGGTGATGGCGAGCGCGCTCGATCTCGCCCGTCTTGGCCAACGCCCGGCCGAGGCAGAAGTGGGCGTAGTCGTTGACCTGATGGCGCTCGACCACGGCCTTGAACTCGACCGCGGCGGCGGCGAAGCGGCCGGAGCGGAAGTAGGCGCGGCCCAACGCCTCGCGCACCGAGGCCTTCTCCGGCGCCCGCCGCGCCGCCTCCTCCAGCGGCTCGGCCGCGTGCTCGAAGTCCTGCTCCTCGAGCAACTCGATGCCACGCCGGTAAAGCGTGAAGGTGGAGTCGGCTTCTGGCTCCGCGGCCATCGACCAAGTGTAGGAGCCGCGCTCAGGCGGCTTCCATCGCTCCCGCCTCCGCGGCGAGGGGCTTGCCGTAGCGAATCAGGTCGGCGGCGCGCTCGGCGATCGCGATCGTCGGCGCGTTGGTGTTGCCGCGCGGAACCGTCGGCATCACCGAGGCATCGATGACGCGCAGGCTCTCGAGCCCCTCGACCCGCAGCTCGGCATCGACGACCGAGCCGATCGCGCAGGTACCGACCGGGTGGTAGATCTCGTAGGTGGTCGCGGCGATGTGGGCGCGCAGGGCGCCGTCGGAATCGTCGCTGGGCCCGGTGAAAGGTGCGGCGCAGTAGGGCTTGAGCGAAGGCTGGGCGCAGATCTCCTGGGCCAGGCGTTCCGCCTCGATCATCCGCGTCATGTCGGCCTCGGACTCATAGAAGGCATTGCGGATGATCGGCATCGCGGTCGGGTCGTTGGAGGCGAGCCGCACCGAGCCGCGGCTCTCGGCCGTGAGCAGGCAGGGCGAGACCCAGACGCCGTGGGCCTGTGGGTCGCCCATCCCCTCTTCGACGATGTGGATCGGGGCGAAGTGGAACTGCACGTCGGGCGCCTCGGCGCCGGCGCCGACCCGGGCGAAGGCCCCGGCCTCGGCCAGGTTGGAGGCGAAGGGACCTGTCTGGGAGGCTTCGAACTCGGCCATCGCCGCCGGCTCCAGCGCCGCCAGCAGGCTCTCCGGCTCGGGCGTGGTCCAGACCGTGTAGCTGGCCGGGTGGTCGCCGAGGTTCTCCCCCACCGCCGGCTGGTCGAGCAGCAGCTCGACTTCGCGCATCGCCAGGTGCTCGGCCGGGCCGACGCCGGAGAGCATCAGCAGCTTCGGCGAGTTGTAGGCGCCGCCGCAGAGGATCACCTCGCGCTCGGCGCGCAGCTCCTGCGCCTGGCCGAGCTGGGTCGCCTCGACCCCGACCGCGCGCACGCCCTCGAACAACACTCGATTGACGTGCATGTAGGGCATCACGGTCAGGTTGGGCCGCTCGCTCGCCGGGTGCAGGTAGGAGACTGCGGCGCTCGCCCGCATCCCACCGCGCTGGGTCAGCTGGTACATGCCGGCGCCGTCCTGCTCGGCGCCGTTGAAGTCCTCGTTGCGGGTGAGCCCGGCCTCGACCGCGGCCTCGACGAAGGCGGGTGAGATCGCGTTGCCCGAGCGCTGATCGGAGACCGGCAGCGGGCCGCCGACCGCGTGCCACTCCGAGGCGCCGCGCTCGTTGTCCTCGGCCTTGAGGAAGTAGGGGAAGAGGTCCTCCCAGGCCCAGCCCGGCGCATCCCAGTCGTCGTAGTCGCGGCGGTTGCCGCGGATGTAGACCATCGCGTTGGTCGAGGAGGAGCCGCCGAGGACCTTGCCGCGCGGCAGCGAGACGCGGCGGCCGTTGCAGTTCGGCTCCGGCGCCGAGGCATAGTCCCAGTCGACCTCGGTGCGGGCCAGGGAGAGGTAGCCGAGCGGCACGTGAACGTTCGGGTTGACGTCCGGCGGACCGGCCTCGAGCAGGAGGACGCTGGTCTCCGGATCCTCCGAGAGTCGCGCCGCGAGGACACAGCCGGCAGAGCCCGCGCCGACGATCACGTAGTCGTACATACCGCTCCTTCCCATTGCGGGTGCAACGCGTTACGGCTGTCGTGGAGCCAAAACGCGTTTCACCGGACACCCGATCCGGCTTGGTCGAGTGTACGCCGAAATTGCGTGCGCACCAGGGAGATTTAGCGCGGCTGCTACGGTTGAGGGGTCGGGTTAGGCGCTTCGCCACCCGAGAGGTTCCGTTCCCTCCTTGCGCTTGCTTTGCATTTAGGGGTCGCTGGATCTCCCTGAATCGCATAAAAAGGAGTCACAACATCGTGTCATTTGCCGACCTCGGCATCTCTAAAGCCGTGGTGCGCGCGCTCGCTGAGCGCGACATTACGCAGCCCTTCCCCGTCCAACAGCTGGTCATCCGCGACGCGCTCGCCGGCCACGACCTGCTCGTCCAGTCGCCGACCGGCTCGGGCAAGACCCTCGCCTTCGGCATCCCGCTCGCCGACCTGATCGGGCCCAACACCAAGGGCCTCTCCGCCCTGGTCCTGGCGCCGACCCGCGAGCTGGCGAGCCAGATCGTCGACGAGCTCGACGCGATCGTGCGCTCGCGCAACCTCCACGTCGCCGCCGTCTACGGCGGCGTCGGCTTCGGCCCCCAGGTCAAGGCGGCGCAGCGGGCCGACATCGTCGTCGCCACCCCGGGCCGGCTCGAGGATCTGATCGCGCGCGGCGCGATCAACCTGAAAAAGATCCGCGTGCTCGTCCTCGACGAGGCCGACCGCATGCTCGACATGGGCTTCAAACCGGCGGTGAGCCGGATCGTCGCCCAGACGCCGGCCGACCGCCAGACGCTCTTCTTCTCGGCCACGCTCGAGGGCGCGACCGGCAAGCTCGCCGCCGCCTACACGCGTGATCCGCGTCGTCACACCCACGCCGCCCCGGAGCGCAGCGAGGCCGAGATCGAACACCGCTTTGTCCACGTTGACTCGCAGGCGGCCAAGCTCGACCACCTGGCCGGGCAGCTGACCGGTCCCGACGGTGGCCGCACGCTGGTCTTCGTCCGCACCAAGCGCGGCGCCGACCGCCTGGTCAAGCGGCTGCGCAGCCGCGAACTTGAGGCGGTCGCGATGCACGGCGACAAGAGCCAGGGGCAGCGCGAACGCGCCCTCGCCCGCTTTGAGCGCGGCGATGTCGAAGTGCTGGTCGCCACCGACGTGGCCGCCCGCGGCATCGACGTCGCCGACATTGCCCACGTCGTCAACTTCGACGTTCCAGACGGACGCGATTCCTACGTCCACCGGGTCGGCCGCACCGGCCGGGCTGGGCGCACCGGTGCCGGCACCAGCTTCGTGCTCACCGATCAGGCCGCCGAGATGCGCCGCATCGCCAAGGACCTCGGCCTGATCCAGGAGTTCGAGCAGAGCCTTGGCCACGTGGCGCCGGAAAAGCAAAGGCAGTCCGGCCAGAGGCCGTCTGGCGCACCCGGCGGCCAACGACGCCGCAGGCGCAGGCGCAAGGTGGCGGCATGAGCCCGACCCAGACCATGGCGAAGAAATGGACCTGCGACCGCTGCGGCGTAACCGCCAGCCGCATCGACGGTGAGGCGACGCAGCCGCCTGACTCCTGGGCGATCACGGCCGCTGGTCAGCTCTGCCTGATCTGCAGGCGCGAGCAGGCGGCCGAGGCAGCGCTCGACTCGGCTCCCAGCGACAGTCCGGTCGCCGAGCGGGCAAAGCTCCGCCGCGCCGCGCTGATCGAATTCGAGGTCAGCCGCACCCCCGATCACGCCGACGGCGTGATCGCCCGGGCCTGCCGCACCTCGGTCTCGGCCGTCACCAAGGCGCGGCGCAACCTGCAGCTGCCCGACCCGCCGCTCCCGTCGAAAGAGGCGAGAGCTAAGCAAAGCGCCGCCGCGAGCCGATAGGACAAGCGTGGTGGCGCCCGCGTGCAAATAGGAATCGCCCTTGCCATCGCGGCGGCGTTGCTGAGCAACCTCGCCTCGCTGTTCAAGCACCGCGGCTGCCACCGCGCCGCACCCGTCTCGCTGCGTGCGCCGCTGCGCAGCGCCCGCGGGCTGGCGCGCTCGCCCTGGTTCGCCGCCGGCTGGGGACTCGCGGCCGTGGCCTGGATCGTCCACGTCGCGGCGCTCTCGATGGCGCCGATCTCAATCGTCCAGGCCGTGTTGGCCGGCGGCGCGGTCACCCTCGCGGTGATGGCGCAGCGAATCTTCGGCGACCCGGTCGAGCGGCGCCAGTGGCTCGCCCTGCTGCTCGGCGGCGCCGGCCTGGCGCTGCTCGTCCTCACCGTCCCCCACTTCAAGGGCAGCGACTCGAGCTTCACCGTCGGCGCCATGCTCGGTTTCGAGGGAGGGCTCGCGCTGATCGCCTCGGGCCTCGCCCTGGGCCACCGCTCAGAGCGACTTGCCGGTCATCACAGGGTCCTGCTCGCCGCGATCGCCGGAACGCTGTTCGCGATCGCCGGCGTCGCGATCAAGGGTTTGACCGGCATCGGGGACATCTCCGTCGCCGTTCTCGCGCCCTGGGTCCTGGTCACGATCCTCGCCGGCATCGGCGCCCAGTACGCCACGGCGGCGGCGCTGCAGCGCGGTGGCGCGATCGAGATGATCGGCCTGATCGGCCTGGTCGCCAACGCGGCGCAGATCACCGGTGGCATCCTCGTCTTCGGCGACCCGCTCGCCGGCAGTCCCGTCGGCCTCTTCCTGCAGGCCACCGCCTTCGCGATGGTCTGTGGCTCAGCCCTGCTGATCCCCTCGCGGCGCCCGGCGATCAAAGCGCTGGCCGTCGCCACTTAGCGAGACATCGAGCGAAGCAAAAGCGGCGGACCCGATGGCCCGCCGCTTTGCGCCGTAGGCGTCTCAACCGCCGCCCGCTAGCAGCCGCTCACCTTGAGCGGCAAGTGGTTGTTCTTGATCTTCTTGCCGTTCTGGCCTTTCATGCTCATCACCGAGGAAAGCGGGCCTTTGCAGAGACCCCTGGAATTGACCAGGAGACCCTTCTTCTTGCCGCCTTCCATGCGCAGGATGAACTTCTTCACCGGGACGTCCGGCAGGTTGTTGAACACGGTCTTGATCCCCCCGTTCTTGGAGCTGATCACGCCGCGCACCTGAATGTTCACCTGGCCGCGCAGGTCGGCGAGCAGGTCCGGCAATTCGTGATCGGAGGAGACCAGGTACACCGGCCCCTTCAGCGCCTTGCCGAGCAGCGGACTCTTTGCCTGGGCGTGCCCGTAGATCGCTGCCTTCGGGCAGGTCCCCGAGGCCAACTGCGGCCTCGTGCAAACGGTCCTGATGTTGCCTTGGTCGAGGAACAGCGCGTGTGGCAGGGCCACTGCGCTGCGCAGGACGTTGGCGTCCTTTTCGCGGGCTTCCAGAATCGCCCGCAGCTTCGGGTGCTTGCCGCGCGTAGTCGTGCTCTTGCCCCCGAGCAGCCGCGTGTGCAGCTTCGGCTTGAAACCGAGCTTGTTGCAGGCGGTTGCCTGGAACGGTGAGCTCACCGCGTAGGAGCTCCACACGGCCGGGTCGGTCGGGTTGGCGCCGCCACCGTTGAGGAAACCGGTGGTTGCCTGGGCGGCGCAGTTGGTCGGGTTGTGCATGAACTTCTTCCGATCGACGTCGACGTCGACCGAGCGGACGTCCAGCTTCACTCCTCCGTACACGTCGGGGATCGCATCGGAGACCGCGTGGACCTGGGCGGTTACCGGGTTGACGAACAGCGCAACCCTGACCACGACGGTGCCGAGGTCGAACGGTCCCGCCACGGCCGGCGTCACGATCGCCAGCGAGAGCGGCGCTTCCTTGTAAGGGCCGGCGAGGTAGGCCTTGCCGGCAATTTTGATCGGATTTGACCCGGTGCCGCTCAGCGTCGAGGCGGTGCCGATTTCGCTCTTACTGGAACAGCTCGGGTCAGTCTGCTCGGCCACGCCGCTGCCCGCCGCGGCCGCGTCCAGCGCCGACTCCGAGCAGTAGGGAATGCCGGTGAGGTTGCCGGCGTGCCCCTTGGGAAGGGTCACGTTGACCCTCTTCAGCTCCTGCTGGCCATCGGGGCGACCGATGTTGACCCGGAAGGGGCTGTAGGCGTTGGCTTTGGTGCTGTCCGATTTAGCTGTGTAGCTGGGAGCGAACGGCCTCCCGGCCATCGTCGTCGGGCAGGTTCCGCCGCCCGGGGCGGTCGAGAGCGTAAAGCCACTCGAGGGATGCTTGGTCGATTTCGGCGTCGACCACGGTTCCATCGTGCTGGTCGTCGTCGCCGGCGAACAGGTTGGCGGGCTGCTCAGCACGCCTTTGGCGTTGTCGAGGTGGACTTTCACCGAGGTGAACGGCACCTGCGGGGTTTCGGCGAAAGTTGTCGTCAGCTGTCCGGTTTTGGGATTGGCTTTGGTGTTGCCGATCAGACGTGCCGAGATTCCGTATTGCGCCGACTCCGCTGTGACAAAGAGGCGGAACTCATCGCCCGACTCCGGGTCGCGGCTGAGCTGCTGGCCAAGGTAGGCGGTGCCTTTCAGCGCTCCGGCGGGCAGCGGCGGGGTCTCGACTTCGACCGTGCCGATCCTTGAGCCGTTCGGGCAGGCAACCGGGTTGCGGGTGCCCTTGCCGAACTCGGCGTCGGTGCAGGACTGCAGGCCATTAGCCGCGGATGGGTTCAGGCCCATCCCCTCGGGGAGCGTGATGTGCGCGTTGCGCAGATGGGATTGAGATTGATCCTGTTCTTCTGTCGGTTCAAACGGCAGGGTGGTCTCGATCGTCGGCGTCGCCGGCGAATCGACCTGCGTCGTGCCGGGCGAGACGTTGAGGCCCACTTTGAAGGGCACGCTCACACAGCCGGTCTGGGTAAAACCTTCCGGCAGTGACAGGTCTGACGCGAACGGAGTCGTAGTCGCAGGAAAGCCCGGTTCTTCTTTTCCTTGTGGCGGTGCCGGCTCTGCCCGCAGGTACGTCGTGTAGATGCCCTCGTACGGAGGCAGCTGCGAGCTGAAGCAGGTGGTCGGATTGGTGATGTAGGTGCCGTTGCTGCCATCGGTGGTTTTGTTGCCAAAGTTCACCAAACGACTTTTCCAGCTTCGAGTCCCCGGATTAGGCGTCGGCAGGTGGATCGTGAAGCTCTCGTGGTAGTCGCTCTCCCAGGCGACTTCGGTATTTAGGTAGACCGTTTTTTTGCTGGTCGGCGTACTGCCGATTTTGAAACCAAATTTGGCCGGTTCGCCGAATTCCGGAACCATGTTGTAGAGGGGGACCTGGGTGACGCCTGGGATGGGCGCTACTGGGGCCCCGTTTGCTTCCACTTTGAGAGTCAAGCGCTCTTCGCCGACCTGACTCGAAGACGGGCAGCCGGGAAGTTCGGTGGGGCCGACCGGAGTGTCGAACTCCGCCTGCGTGCAACGGGTGGCTGTCGCTTGCGGATTGACAGTCAGACCGGGTGGAAGGTCAACCCGAATCGTTTTTACCGGCCCGATCGGGCGGAATGCTTTGACCATTGGAGCTGGTTCGAATTCTTCCTGCTTGACGATGTACTGCGTGAAGCCGATCGGTGGATGACCGGCAGCCACCCTGAAGAACCGCGTAACCGGATCTTCTGGCTTGCATTGGTCCGCAATTGGATCTTCAGTACACGTACCCGCCTGCCAGCCGTCTTCGGCGTTCGGGGGATTGTGTTGTTCTTGAATGATGTCTCCGGTGTCGGCCCGCGCGACCGGCACCGCCAGTACAAGCCACAACGACATCACCACGAAAGCAATCGAGCGCCTAGCCATTCATGTCTCCTCATTCGCATTGGACGTAACCCAGTCCCTGCGCATGGCGCTGATTCCTTCCGCGCCTCTACGGTACTCCCCCATACCCCCTGCAAGCAAGGGGGAAAACCCGCAACGCACGCGCGAGGGAAACGACGGAGACACCGATCGATGTCATCGACGTCCGCAATCGGCTCCAGGGGCCACCTTTTGCGCTCCCAGGCATAGGATTCGCGCGATGTCAGCTTGCGCCGATCTCCCACATATCGACGAACATTCGATCGCCATCGCGGCAACGCCGAACGCCACCTGGGACGCGTTGCTGCGAGTGGTCGAGGGCTCGTTCGCCTCGGGGGCAAGCACGAGGGGCGCGCGCTTGCTCGGCTGCGCTGACACCGCCGTCTCAGGCCCCCGGCCGCTGGCGGATGGCTCGGTCCTTCCCGGTTTCCACGTCGAGGCGGCACAGGCGCCGCGTGAGCTGGCGATCGCCGGCAGCCATCGCTTCTCCGACTACGCGCTGATCTTCCGGCTCGACGAAGATGGCGACGAGCGCACCGTGCTGCGAGCCGAGACCCGGGCGGCATTTCCGGGCCTCAAGGGCAGCGCCTACCGCGCGATCGTGATCGGCACCCGGATCCACGTGCTGGTGACTCGCCGCATCCTCGGCGCCGCCAGATACAGCGCCGAGCGCCATTGATCCCGCCCCGGGTGCGATCTTCGCCTGGACGACACTGCGCCTTCACTAGCATCAGGGCGTGCCCCTCTTCGGCCAGGAACACGTCGAACGCTACCGAGCCACCGATGGCGAGGCGGGTCACGAGTGGCGGGGCACCCAGACCCTGTTGCTGACGACGAAAGGGCGCAAGTCGGGTGAACCGCGCACCACTCCCCTGATCTACGCCCCCTACGGCGATGCCTACGCGATCGTCGCCTCGAAGGGCGGCTCCGACGCGCCGCCCGCCTGGTACCTCAACCTCTCCGCCGATCCGGAGGTCGAGGTGCAGGTGAAGGGCGACCGCTTCAAGGCCCGCGCCCGCACCGCAAGCAGCGAGGAGAAGCCGGGGCTCTGGCAGACGATGGTCTCCGAGTGGCCCGACTACGACAACTACCAGCAGAAGACCGAGCGCGAGATCCCGGTCGTCGTGCTGGAGCGCGCTTGACGAAGACCCATCTCCTGGAGCGCAGCCAGCGGGTCGAGGTGCCGGTCGACCTGGCCTTCGCCTTCTACGGCGACAGCCGCAACCTCGAGCCGCTGACCCCGCCCTGGCTCCACTTCGAAGTGACGACGCCCAAGCCATTGACGCTCGGCGCAGGCACGCTGCTCGATTACCGACTGAAGCTGCACCGCGTTCCGGTCCGCTGGACGACCCTGATCGAGACCTGGGAGCCGCCGCTGCGCTTCGTCGACAGCCAGGCCAAGGGGCCTTACTCACTCTGGGAGCACACCCACCTGTTCGAGCCGGACGGCGACGGCGCGACGATCATTCGCGACCGCGTCCGCTACGCGCTGCCGCTGGGACCGCTCGGCGTGATCGCCCACCGGCTCTTCGTCCGCCGCGACCTCGAGCGGATCTTTGACTACCGCCGCGACGCCGTCGCCGCGCGCCTCAACGCCGGTTAGCGGCTACGCGTCAGCGTCTTTTTTAGTCGGCGAGGCACCCGGCAGCAGGGTGAACGCGGCGATCATCTCCGAGCCGATCACCAGGTCCTCACCGTGGGAGTTGAGGCTGACCTTGCCGTGCGGCCCGGGAGAAATCGCCGGATCGGCCTCGACCAGCAGACCGTCCACCCGGTGACCGGTCGTTGCCTCGACCCTGACCGGCACGTCTCCCCCGCGCTCGTTGCGAAGCTGCTCGAGGACGTCGTGGAACCACGATGGCCCCTCCTCGGGCGGGCGCTCGTAACGGGTTCCGATCTCAAAGCTGGTCGTCATCGGCTGAGAATCTATCCACGGCCGGGGCCTGGCGCGGCGCCAGTAGGCTGTCCAGCCGATGAATGACGATTGGCGGCTCCAGGTCGACCCCGACGATTCGAGCCACATTCAGGCATTGACCAACCGACTCGAGGCCCGCGAGTTGCAGCACGACCTCAGCGAGGCCTTCCACGACCGTGTCATCGTCACCCGCAATGACGACACGGTCTTTCTCTACGCCGGCACCAGGGAGCAGGCCGAAAGCGCCCGTCGGCTGATCCTCGACCTCACCAAGGAGGACGACTGGGATGTCGACGTCAATCTCAAGCGCTGGCACCCGGAAGCGGACGAGTGGGAGGATCCGGACAAGCCGCTTCCCGTCGATGAGGACGCCAGGAAAGCCGAGCGCGAGGCATTGATGGCCACCGAACGCAAGCGGACCGAAGAGAACGGCTACCCCGAGTACGAGGTCCGCGTCGATCTCCCCTCACACCACGACGCGGTCCAGCTTGCCGAGAAACTGCGCGGGGAGGGCCTGCTGCCGGTGCACCGCTGGAAGTACGTCCTGATCGGCGCCACCGACGAGGACAACGCCAAAACCCTCGCCGAACAGGTCAAAAACGAGGCGCCGATCGGCAGTGAGGTCAAAATCGAGGGGACCTGGAAGGCGATCTACAACGAGCGCCCACCGAACCCGTTTGCGTTCATGGGAGGCCTCGGCGGCTAGCGGAGAGTTCGTCGGTGCGTTGAGTGGCCGCCGCATCCCCGGCGAACTCGACACGATCGTCTCGACCACGAACCCGACGGGCGGGCGCCTCGGCCTGGCCGCATCGGCGTGACGTGAGGGGGACGGTGGGTCCTCCGTCCAGGTGACGAGCGTCAGCTGCCCGCCGTCGCGACAGTGCGTCGCGGTTGACAACAACGGCGATGTTATGGCTCGGCCGACCGGCCGGCAAAAGCGGCGCCTGGTCGTGGACGAATCCGATCCCTTGCGTCGAGTCGGCCAGCAAACACGATCAGCCGAGAGACCATGCATATAGTTCCGCCGAAATCAGATCGGTAGCTCTTTGCCGTGGCAGGGCAGGCTAACCGCGACAGAGAAAGGTGAGCTTCATGGGTAGGGGCCATAGATGGCTGTTGCCAGCGGTGATGATCGGGCTCCTAATGGGCGCCTATGCCCAGCCGGCCCGCCGGGGCTACCTGGTTCTTCTCTAAACCCTGTCTGTGCTCCACAACCTTCCGAAGCGCCAAGGTCGCGAGCATCGACACGTTCTCCAAAAGCGAGCGGACAAGTGAGGGCGTGGGTCCTGGCAGCACCTTCGAACAAACAACTTCTGCCTACCCGGAAGCCAACTGCTATCACCCAAAAATCTATGGCCCAGCGTCCCAACTTTGCATAGTTCAATCGAGCTATAAGGGACGCGCAGCGAAGACAATCTTTGCCTTCTTCGAAAAAGACCTCCCGATGCGAGACGTGGAAATTCGCTGGCAGTAACGGTCGATTGGGCGTCCAAAGACGCCGTAGGTACAGCCGAAAAGCCGCATCTCATTGAAGGCCTGGGTCTATGCGGTCGCAGCCGAGAACGGCGGTGCCAGCAGCTCGACGTCCCGGAGTACAAGCTGGGGCATGGGCGGCTGATTAAGCCCGCAGGTGGCGATCGACCTAGGCGATGCTGGTGATCCGGGTCTCTCCGTTAAGGCCATACCGCTACGGGGATTCGAACCCCGGTTTCCGGACTGAGAATCCGGCGTCCTAGTCCCCTAGACGATAGCGGCGAGGGTCGGCCATTCTAGCGAGCGGGGCGGG
>Ga0157302_10000007_pt1 | contig 99279 bp, 77 predicted proteins | sample NitcycUS103311B2_FD_108381 | JGI IMG/M metagenome (GOLD analysis project Ga0157302, IMG submission 108381) | Soil microbial communities from Arlington Agricultural Research Station in Wisconsin, USA - Nitrogen cycling UWRJ-S103-311B-2 | ecosystem: Environmental > Terrestrial > Soil >... | reverse complement strand
ATTGAACTCGCTCCACTCCTTCCATCCCACCGCAGCAGCGTCCCAGTGCTTGTGCTGCGCCGCGCGGAAGTCGACCGAGTTGATCACCTTGGATCCCATGCTGGCTCTTCCTACCATCCCATTAGCAGTGCACGGGACGCTAGCCGACTCGCTGTCACCAAAGACTCGCAGCGACGATAGCGAAGCGCCGTAATCGGCTCTGCACCGGGAAACACGCGGGCTTCCGAGGAACAGCGAGGAACGCGCCTGACAGGATTCGAACCTGTGACCTTCGGTTTCGTAGACCAGCCAGCCGCCGCTTGCTAGAGCCGTTTGCGGCGTTTCTGTGACTTTTCTGCGACTTGACAGTTGCGGTCGTTTCGACCGAAGGTCAGCAACTCTCCGCGCAGACAACACCTATCATGGGCCCGTGGCATACGAGCGGATCAAGACCGAGCACGCCGGAGCGAAGAACGGTGGCGGCGCATGGATGACTCGCGCCGAGGCAAAGCAGACCGCAAAACACCAACGGCGGCAGGCAGGCCAAGCCGAAGCACAGAGAGAAGAGGGGGATGAGCCCGAGATGGCCGAGCTTCCGGAATCTTGGCGGCGATTCCCGTCGGGCGAGCCGGTCCCCAACTGGGTCGCTGCCCTCGATGAGGCTCGGCGGGGCCGGTAGTGGCTTCGGCGAGCGCGGAAGCGCGCGGTACCATCCGAGCGGTGACAGCGAAGGAAAAACTTCTCCAGCAAGCGCCTCAATGGAACGACGCGCAGGCAACCGCTGCGCTCCGCGTAGTCGAGGCGCACGATGAGCTGGCGTCATACCTCGCTGACAAGGCCCCTTCGGCCGACGGGCACGAGGATCGCTGGGCGACGGCAAACGCCCGCGAGGCAATTCGCGAGGAGCGGTGGTAGCCCGAGGCGAGGTCTGCTGGCTAGAGCTGGCAGAGGAGGGACGCCGGCCGGTTTGTGTGCTGACGCGCAATGAGGCGATCCCGAAACTGCGCAACGTCGTCGTCGCCCTGGTCACCCGCACAATTCGCGGCATCGAGACCGAGGTTCAACTCGGCGCAAACGACGGCATGCCCCGCGAGTGCGCGATCAGTCTCGACAATCTGAGGACCGTGCCGAAAGCACTCCTGGTCGAGCCGATCACGGAGTTGGGCTCCGACAAGATGACCGAGGTCTGTCGAGCCCTTGAGGCTGCGACCGGATGCCACTAACCCTGGCAGGAAAAGCAAGAGGAGTGCCCGGCGGAGGTTCTTCTTCGACCCTTGGTCTTTAGGCCACCTAGCGCCCTCTACAGAGCCGTTTGCGGCGTTCTATGACATTTCCGCGAAATGACGGGTTTGCGATGTTTCGATCGAAGGTCTCTCTCAACCTAATCGGACCGGCTGTTCGCCCCGCTAGGGTCGCGGAATCGATATGGCGGAAGGGAGAGCCAGCGGATGGCGGGTGACATCTGGGCAAAGGTCAACTACGACCTCGTTGAGAAAGACAACAGCGGCACCGGCATAGCTTCTCCCACCTTCGAGCGCAAAGACTGGCTCATGCGCTGGGAAAGGGTCCGACCCATTGTCGACCTCTTCGCCAGCGCCTTCTGGATCTATGCCGTTCTCCAAGTCTTTGTCTTCGACGTCGACCGCGCCGTCCTTGGATTGATTTCCCCAGGGGCTGAAACTCTCGCTAACTATCGGGTGCTGATCTTCCTCGCGCTGCTTGCCGGGGCAGCGTTGGTTGGTCGGCGACTAAAGCCTCAGGCGATCTTGCTCTACGTTCTAATTTTCCCCTTGGTGGTGCTGCTCTGGAAGCTCCCCAAAACTCTGATCAAGACTCGCAGTTGGCTCGCCTTCTTCGCGGTTGCCAACGTGGTCGTTGACCTTCTCGGCAGCTTCCGCTACGTCGCGATTGCCACCGCAGCCTGGATCTTCGCTGCGGTGTTCATCCTCGCTACCGACTTGAATGCGCTTCTAATAGCGAGCATGCTGGCCCTAGTGGCCGTCTTGGTCAGTTCTTTCTGGCGAACTATTCGCTTCTCGATTCGACCAGCTCGGTTTCTGAGCTTTCAGGCAACAACAATCGAGCGCGTAGTGGGGAGTGATCGCATGGAGGGAATAGCCGCGCTAAGTGAGGAGCTAAGGAGCGAAGACATCGAGATCTTTGATTCCGAGCAACAGCAAGCTTTTACGTCGAAGCTTGCCAATGCCGTTCTCATTCATCGAGTTCTCGGTTTCTGGGCCTATCAGCTTGACCAATATCGGCGTAGCTCCTTCGCGGTCCTCCTTAACTTTGTCGGGTACCTCGGTCTCTTTGTGCAAACTCTGGCCACTTTGACGTTGGTGAACTACGCGATATACAAGATAGATAGTGCCGCCTTCACCTACACGAACCCACCATCGCTGATTGATTTCGGCCGTTATGTACTCGCCTCTTTCAGTGGCAGCGAGATCGCCGCTGTCCAGTCTCATAGTGAACTCGCTGGCGCGGTCTCCATTGTCTCGGCCCTAATTGGCATCGTTTTCCTCCTCGGACTGGGCCTGACCCTCCTCGTCTCAATCCGCCAGGGACACCAAGACGAAGCGGCAAAAGAAACAATTGGTCGCATCCACCGCCAAGGCGACATGCTTGAGAACAAGCTCAGAGGCGAGTACGGAGTCTCCATGGAGGAAGCTGTCGAGCGGCTCAAAGAGCTGCGCTATGCCCTTATGGGCCTCATCACCTACTTCTCGCAACAAACGACTCGATACGGTCCCGGCGAGTAGACGAATCGGTGCGAGACAAGCCAGGCACCGACCCGAGCTCCTAGCGGCGGGACCTCAAACGAGAAAGCTCAGGGCGCAGGATGCGAGTGCTTCCGCCAGCGGCAGACTCGATCCCTGGCCCGCGCCGGCGGCCACCGCTACCAGCAGCGGGTGCCAGAGGAGGCTTCAGCCGCAGATCTCAAGGACGCTGGGCTTTACTTTCCCGGCGTCCACAAGCTCTGCAACTTGTCGGAGGAACTCCCCTTCCGAGACATCCAGCCGCTTGGCCCACTCGCTGAGCGAGAGGTAGATGCAGCCACCCCGGACTCGTGTTTCTCGCGGAGTCGCTTCTCGATTTCCAGCGCGATGATCTCTTGGTCCTTGTTCACGGTGCCTTCCTCCTCCAGCTGCATAAGCGGACCACGAAAGGGCCCCCTGTGATCGAGACAGTAGAAGTCGCCTACATCCGCACGACCCTGGGTATCGCTGAGAGCGCGTACGGCCCGGCCATCACAAATCGGGCAGCGAAAATGCGCTTTGCTCTGAAATCGTGCAAGGCCGTTCAGGTACCCGCGCCGAACCGGCATCACCTCGGTGACTTCAACCATCGCTCCAGCCACCGCACAAGCCTAACCCGCATAGACAGCCGGCGCCCGAAAGTTCTCCTAAACGGTGATCCTTGATGCCCCAGGCTATTTACCTAGAGGAGTCTCCGCCCGACAATTCGATGTCGCTTAGATCCAACTGAGCATCCTCTGGGGCTGCCTCTATCAGGCTCATGAGAGTCTCGTCCTTCTCCCAAGGCCAAGTCGGATCACCATGCTCCCGATAGAAGAGGAAGGAACGATCCGCTAGAAAGAGGCGGCGACGATCTTGGTTGTAAGTCAAGACTGGGGGTTGGACCCCAATCTTTACCTGTAGACGGTCGACCCGATCAAGGGCTTGCGTCAAATCACTACCGCGGATCGGGGGATCTGGGTAATTGTTCTGAATCTGTTGCAGCAGATCAGATGAATCAATTCCGTCGATCAGATCCTCTGTCTTGCTTGCGGTGAAAGTGCGCAACAGGTGCTTGTATACAGCCAATCCTTCTTTCATGCGCTTCATGCCTCTAACGAAATCATCGGCAAATGTGCGCGGATTGCTGTTCTAGGAGTCGGCGGGCTAGGTGGCTGGTCAGCGTTGGCGCTGGCCTGTTGCGGAATCGGCGAGATGCTGTTGGTCGATTTCGACACGGTTGAGATCAGCAACCTCAATCGCCAAGTCCTCTACGGAGAGGGCGACGTAGGCAGACCGAAGGCGAAACTAGCTGCCGAACGCCTCCGAACCTTCAACTCCGCGATGCGACTCAAGGTTCTGGAAGAACGGCTCGACAGCGAGGCAGCAGTTGCAGCCGCGATCGACGGCTATGACCTGGTCGTCAACGCTGTTGATTGGCCCGCCCACGACATCGAGGTCTGGGTCAATTCTGCCTGCTTTGCCTCTGGCATCCCCTACATCGCGATGAGCCACTACCCCCCCATTGCCCGGGTCGGCCGCTATATGTGCCGGGAGAAACTGGCTGCTATTCCTGCCAGGAGATCGGCTACAAGCGCTCCTACCCCCTCTATGACGTGGCGGTCAATCAGCAAAGAGCCAAGCCATCGCCGGCCGCGACGCTAGGGGGAGCCTGTGCGCTAATCAGCGGCCAAGTCTCCCTGGACATCATGCATCATCTCACCGGCCTTGCGAAGCCATCGACTCTTGGGGTCAGCCATCTCTACGACCTGCGAACGATGGAGGTCACACAGGAGCCGGTGGTTCCAGAGGAAGAGTGCGCGGTTTGTAGTCCTGCCGGGTAGCTGGTCTTCTACCTACACCCACTCTCAAAGGGAAGGTGAAGGGAAGGAGAGGGCCTGAAATCAGCCTTTTGCTGACTTTCGCTGACCTCCGTTGACCTTTCGCGACAATGAGGGCCGAGCTCGCGCAAACCCGCTTCAGATGCCGGATTCCGCTCTGCGAGCGGGCTGTGACCCAACGCGCCTGACAGGATTCGAACCTGTGACCTTCGGTTTCGTAGACCGACGCTCTATCCAACTGAGCTACAGGCGCGGGATGTGGGCTTGGAATGCCCGGACGGCGATTCTAGGGACTTGGGGACTCGGTTAGGCGGCTTCGGGCTCGGTGGGCTTGTTCAGTCGCACGTGCCACTGGACTACGGCCGTCGCCACTCGCTGGCCGTCGGCGTCGTTTAGCTCTACCTCGCAAGGGAAGACGACCTTGCCCTCGGCGTCGAGGGTGGCCAGGGCGACAGCCGAATCGACGCCGAGCTTGGCACTTGCCTCGATCGGGCCTTTGGCGATCTTTTCGTAGGAGATCTCGGCGCTGCGGGCCAGGGGCGTGACGTCGCCCATGCGCTCGGCGAAGGCACCGACGAAGGCGGCGCCCGATGCGGTCTCGGCTGCAGTGAAGAGGGCGCCGGCGTGCTGGGAGCCGACGTGGTTGGTCAGCTCGGGACGCTCCGGCAGAACGACGAGAGCCTCGCCCTCGCCGACGCTGGTGATCTCAAGGCCGAGGTAGCCCGCGAACGGCACGGCCTGGGTCATTCCCTGGGCGATTGCGTCGAAGTCGGTCATCGGCGCACCCTATCCCGTTCCGGTTGCGCTTTATGCCTCCATACGGTGCATTGAAAGCTCAGCGGCCCTCGAAGGTGGCGTGACCAGGCCCGCCGTGCTCGAGAAAGGTCTTTACCGCGCGCTGCAGGTCCTCCGTGGCGAACAGGTCCCCGGCATCGGTGCGGACCGTCTCGTCCGCCGCCGGTATCCCGCCCTCGCGGAAGCGGCGCAGGACGAGCTTGGTCATCGCGTGCGCCTTGGTCGGCCCCGCCGCCAGCTCGGCTGCGAAGGCGCGCGCCCGCTCGTCGAAGCCCTCGTCGTCAAAGACGCGGTTGACGACGTTCCAGCGCTCCATCTCCTCGGCACTGTAGATCTCACCGGTCATCACGAACTCGCGGGCGCGGCCGCTGCCGGCGCGCTCCGCGAGCCGCTGCGTACCGCCCATCGACGGCGTCAGGCCGACCACTTTCTCGACCAAGCCGAACTTGGCCGAGCGGGCGGCGAGGATCAGGTCGCAGCTGAGCGCGAGCTCGAAGGCCGCGGTCAGGGTCAGCGCGTGGGCGGCAAAGATGACCGGCAGCGGCAGCGCTTCCACCCGCTCGACGACACCGATCAAATCGTCCCAAAGATCGCTTGCTCGCTCGGGCGTCAAACCGTCGAACTCGGCGACGTTGACGCCGCCGGAGACGGCCCTGCCCTCGGCGCGGAACAACAGTGCCCGCGGCGGGTCGCCCTCAACCGCCGCGACCGTCGCCTGCAGCGCCTCGAACATCGCACCGTCGAATAGGTTCAGCGGCGGACTGTCGAGGGTGGCCACGGCCAGTCCCTGCTCACGCTCCAATCGAATCGACATGGGAAAACCCTATGCCAGTTAGGGCACGCGGTGGACCTCGAAGAGGTTCGTGCCCAGCTCCTGCTCGGGAAGGCCCGCCGTGATCGCGATCAGGTCGCCGGAGGCGGCGATGCCCTGTTCGCCGGCTAGCCCGGCGCAGTCATGGAGCAGGGTGCGGATGTCCGTCTCCTGCTCGTGCAAAACCGCCCTGACGCCGAAGAGCAGGTTGAGCCGGCGCACGGTGTCGATCCGCGGTGAGATCGCCAGCACCGGCACGTTGGGGCGGTGGGCGGAGACGAGGCGCGCGGTGCGCCCGCTCGTCGTCGGCACGACAAGAGCCGAGAGACCGAGGCGGTAGACCGCGCCGACGGCGCCCTGGGCGACCGAGTCGGCGACGTCCTGGGTCGCCTGGTCGGTGCGACCGAAGAGCCACTCGCCGTAGGGCAGGTCGGGCTCGGTGGCGCGGGCGATCTGGTCCATCACCCGCACCGACTCGATCGGGTGCTGGCCGACGGCGGTCTCCTCGGAGAGCATCACCGCGTCGGTGCCGTCGTAGATCGCGTTGGCGACGTCGGTCACCTCGGCCCGGGTCGGGCGGCGCGCGATCACCATCGAGGCCAGCATCTGGGTCGCCGTAATCACCGGCTTGGAGCGCTTGCCGGCGGCGCGGATCAGGCGCTTCTGCAGGACCGGTACCTGAGCCAGCGGTACCTCGATCCCGAGGTCTCCGCGGGCAACCATGATCCCGCCGGTCGCGGCGCGGACGATCTCCTCGGCGTTCTCCGCCGCCGCCTGCTTCTCGATCTTGGCGATCAGGGGAATGTCAGAGCCGAGCGCGCGCAGCCGCTCGCTGACTGGCTCGAGGTCGGTGGCCGTGGAGACGAAGGAAACGGCGAGCAGATCGATGCCCTGCTCGACTGCGAACTCGACCCAGCCGAGGTCGCCGGCAGTCGCGGCCGGGGTGACGATTCCGGGCACGTTCATCCCCTTGTGCGAGGAGAGCGTGCCGCCGACCTCGACCTCGCAGTTGATGCCGCCGTCTTCGGGCCCGCGCACGCGCAGGCGGATCGAGCCGTCAGCGAGGTAGACGGGTTCGTCCTGGCGCAGCGAGGTGACGCCCTGCCAGGTGACGGGGATCGTCTCGCGGTCGCCCTCGACCTCCTGCGGGGTCAATTTCACGTGCATTCCGGTCTCCAGCTCGGCGACGTCGTCGCGCAGCTCGCCGATCCGCAACTTCGGTCCGGGCAGGTCGCCGAGCACGGCGACCTCACGCCCGACCTGCTCGGCGGCAGCTCGGATCGCCTCCACCGTGCGCGCGTGGCGGTCGCGGTCGGCGTGGGAAAAGTTGAGGCGCAGGACATCGGCGCCGACCTCGATCAGGCGCGGCAGGATGTCGGCACTCCAGCTCGCCGGCCCGACCGTTGCGATGATCTTTGTCCGCCTGCTCGGCTGCATCGTTATGACTGTAGTGCGTGACGCATCGCACTCCTCGCTTGCCAACGTTTACACCGATCTCTGTGACAATGGGCCAGTGAGCAGCGTCGTCGAGCGTCCTGTCAGCGTCGAGGAACCAGCCTTCCCGGACCTCGTCAGCGAGGCGCCTCCCTCCCCCGCTGGCCCAATCGAGGCAGCTGAGCTTGCCAGCCTCGGCAAACCCCCGATCGTGCCGCTGCCGCGCACGGCGCAGATGCTGCGCTTCAGCCAGCGCCAGATCGAGTACGTCTTCGGCGCCCGGCGACGCATCGGCGAGACCTTTCGCATGCGCACGGCGATGCCCGGCGGCCCGGTCGTCACCAGCCATCCCGACCACGTCCGCTCTCTCTTCACGGCGAGGCCCGAGCAAGCGCCGTCGCTGACCGGTGAGTCACCGCTGCGGCCGATCCTCGGCACCGGCTCGGTCCTCACCTCGCTTGGAGAGCGGCATATGCGCCAGCGCAAACTGCTGCTGCCGCCCTTCCACGGCGAGGCGATCGAGCGCTACACGGAAATGATCAAGGCGGCGACCGAACGCGAGCTCGACCGCTGGCCGCTGAACCGGCCCTTCGCGCTGGCGCCGCGGATGCAGGCAATCACCCTCGACGTGATCATGGCCGGGATCTTCGGCATCGAGGGCAAGCCCGAGCGCGGTACGCCCGAGGACCGGATGCGCTCGACGGTCAAGTACTTGGTCAATGCCTCCACCTCACCGGTCGGCCAGGCCGGGGAACTGCTCGGCATCGGTCGCGAAGACGCCTCCGGCGTGATCAAGCTCGGCGTCGCCCTGCTCGACCGCCCGACCTACGCCGTGATCCGCGCCCGCCGGGCCGACCAGCATCTGGCGGAGCGCCGCGACATTCTCTCCCTGCTGCTGCAGGCTCGGGCGGAGGACGGTGAGGCGATGGACGACAAAGAAGTCCGCGACGAGCTCCTCACCCTGGTTCTCGCCGGCCACGAGACGACCGCCAACACGCTCTCCTGGACCTGGGAGCGGCTCGTGCGCAACCCGGGGGCCCACGAAGCCCTGCGCGAAGCGACCCGCGCCGGCGGCGAAAACGCCAAGGCGCAGATCGAGGCGACGATCATCGAGAGCATGCGCTCGCGCCCGGTGGTCCCGTTCATCGGCCGCCGCGTGACCGTCCCCTGGCGCTTCGGCCCCTACGGCGTTTCCGCCGATACCCCGGTCGGGATGAGCATCCTCCTCGTCCACCACCGCGAGGACCTCTACCCGCAACCTTTCGAGTTCCGCCCCGAGCGCTGGCTCGGCCGCAAACCCGGCACCTACGAGTGGATCCCCTTCGGCGGCGGCATCCGCCGCTGCCTCGGCGCCGCCCTGGCGATGGCCGAGATGCGCGTGGTCCTGGAGGCGACGGCCCGCCGCCTCGACCTAGAGGCCGCCGAGCCCGAGCCCGAGCGCGCCCTGCACCGCAACGTGACGATGATCCCCTCCCGCGGCGCCCGCGTAGTTCTGCGTTCGCGTCGCTAGCCCTCAGAGCCGTTTCACTTACGCAAGAGCAACGCGACGGACGAATCGTACTCGGGGTCAGAAAGAACCTCGAACCCGATGTCTTTGCATACTTTGCTCAGCGCGTCGTGATCGTACTCTCGAATTAGTCCCAGACGAACATCTTTGAATTTTTTCTCGAGGGTAACCGCCTCGTAGGTGGAGATGATGGTCTTTGTTTTCGGAATTGGGCTGAAGCGCAAGTCTTCGATCGCTCTGTAGTGGATCTTGTCGGGGTCGAGCGGCACACCGAGGATCTCAAGTGGGCCGAGATCGAACTCCTTATTCGCTTCCGTCTTCAGCAGCTCTGGATCGGTGTCCTGGTTCTTGCGCACCTCGAGCAGGAGCAAATCTCCCGACCCCATGGCGTTGCTGTAGAGCTGTTCAATGAAGGCTTGGTCTTCGGGCAGATTTCCGAGCGTGTTTCCGATCAGGGAAAGTACGTTGGGAGCTTTCCTGTACTGATAGATCCCCGAGAACTCGGGTAGCGAGGCGAGGTCGGCCAGGATCGCCTTGGCCCTTACTTTTCGCAATCGTTTGACCTTTGTGATGGCGGTCATCGCGTGGGCGATCATGCTCGCGTTGACATCGAACGGGTAGAAGTAAAGGGCGTCTGGATCGAACACTTTTGTGAGCGCCCTGAGCAAAACCACATCCTTACGGCCATCCCCGGGGCCAAGGCTGATCAAGTCGAGTTCATCGGTACCGACGGCCGTCTTGATTTTGTCAGCGAGATCATCGCCCTTTTTCGTAAAGAGGGTCAATGAGTCTCGGTAGTAACCGTAGCTTTGATCGTCGGTCAGGCTCACCCAGTTCTGGTATCCGGAACTAGTGAGATACGCATACACAGTCGGCAGCACTTTGCCACGTTCGATTGTGCGAGCAATCTCTTTTTTGGCGTCCTCTGTCACATACCCGGAACCGATGTAAAGGCTTCCGTCAACTATCGATCCGCTCCAATAGCCCCTGTCTTTCCAGCCAGGTATGTTCTCTTTGATCTGTTTGCGGCGCCTCTCGGCGGCCCGATGCTCAGCCGCCAGCCGTTTGAGGAAACCGTCGCGCTTGGCCTCCCAGCGATCGGTCCCAGGGCCAGTCCGGGTGATTCCGACACTGTCAATAACGCTGGCTAGTTTGGCGAGGGACCCTTTCGTATGTATTTTCTCAACCTGGTAGCCCTCGAATACGGCGCTGAGCTCTTTCCGATCGACATCTTGGGTGGTAAGTAGAAACATGTCTCGGTCGGCCGCCAGAGCTGCGCCGACCTCGACCCAGCAGTAGCTGCTCTCCAGAAAATTGAGCGACAGGACGAAAATGACCAGCTTGGCATCGAGCAGCTCTTTCTTGACCTCGTCATTGACAATCCCCATCCGTATGTCTTTGCCAGGGATCGAGGAGGCAAAGATCGTGTCTTTGCCATGGATCCCGAGACCCGTCTGCAAGAGGTCAACGAATTTGTCGACGAGATCGTGGTCGAGCGAAGAGTGACTGATGAATATCTGAGCCATTAGGGCGACCGAGGGTGCTAGAGACACCCCCGACGTTGCGCGGCAAGCTATAAACCGGTGAGGACGGAACCGGTACGCTGGGGTCTTCCGGGACGAGTGCCCCGAGCGCGGGATAGCGGAGAGGGAGGGATTCGAACCCTCGAGAGAGCTTGCGCCCCCTACTCGCTTAGCAGGCGAGTGCCTTCAGCCACTCGGCCACCTCTCCGGGTATTCGCCTCGATTGTAGGAACTCCCGGGGTACGGTGCAGTTAGTCTCGTGGGCGTGTCCGGCCGCTCGCACGCGGAGTTCGAGCAGATCTTCGAGGAGGTCGAGGCTCCGTTTGCCTTCGTTGACCTGGATGCGATGTGGTCGAACTCGGACGCGATGCTCGAGCGGGCGGATACGAAGCCGGTCCGGGTGGCCAGCAAGTCGCTGCGCTGCCGGGATCTGCTCGAGCGGATCCTGCGCCGCGACGAGCGTTTCGACGGGCTGATGACCTTCACTCTGCCGGAGACGCTCTGGCTTGCCGAGAGCGGCTTCGAGAACCTGCTGCTCGCCTACCCGACCGCCAACACCGGCGCCCTCGGGGAACTGGCGCTGCGCTCGGTCGCCAACCCCGAGGGGGCGCCGATCATGATGGTCGACTGCGCCGAGCACCTCGACGCGATCGAGTCGGTGCTGGGAGCGGGCGCGGCGCCGGTGCGGGTCTGCATCGACCTCGATGCGGGTTGGTGGGGACTCGGCGGGCGGATCAAGGTCGGGCCGAAGCGCTCTCCCGTTCACACGGTTGAGCAAGCTGTCGCCCTGGCCCAGGAGATCGAGCGGCGACCCCAAGTCAACCTGGCTGCGCTGATGTCATACGAGGGCCAGATCGCCGGCGTCGGCGACCAGCCCCCGGGGCGGCGCCTGCGCGGAGCGGCGATCCGGGCAATGCAGCGCCGCTCCGCCGCTGAGCTGGCCCAACGGCGCGGCGCGGTCGTCGCCGCGATCCGCGAGTTCGCCGAGCTGCCGATCGTCAACGGCGGCGGCACCGGCAGCCTCGAGCTGACCGGCGCCGAGGGCGCGGTCACTGAGGTCGCCGCCGGCTCGGGCTTCTACGCCCCCACCCTCTTCGACAGCTACAGCCGCTTCGTGCTCACGCCGGCCGCCGGCTTTGCCCTGCCGATCGTGCGCAAGCCAACGGCCGGCGTGGCCACGGCGCTCGGCGGCGGCTACCTCGCCTCGGGTAGCGGCGACACGGCGCGGCTTCCGTCTCCGTGGCTGCCTGCCGGCCTCGAGCTCGACGAGGAGGAGGGCGCCGGTGAGGTACAGACTCCGCTCAGCGGCGACGCGGCCCGCAACCTGCAGATCGGCGACCGCGTCTACATGCGCCACGCCAAGGCGGGAGAGCTCTGCGAGCGCTTCGACGTCCTCCACCTCATCGAGGGTAAGGAGATCGTCGACGTCGTCCCGACCTACCGCGGCGAGGGACAGACCTTCCTCTAGGGGCCGAGGACGCGCTGGGCGTACTCGTTTCCGAAGACGCGGCTCGGGTCAAGCTCGTCGCGTGCGGCCTGGAAATCGGCCCAGCGCGGGTAGCGCTCGGCCAGGGTCGCCGCGGTCTGGAAGTGGCGCTTGCCCCAGTGGGGGCGACCGCCGTACTCGTTCATGATCGCCTCGACCGCCTCAAAGTAAGGGCGCCACTCCATGCCGCGGTACTGATGGACGGCGATATAGGCGGTGTCGCGCTCGTGCGAGGGACTGAGCAGCGCATCGTCGGCGGCGGTAACCCGCATCTCAATCGGGAAGAAGACCGGGTAGCGGTTTGAGCGCACCCACTCGATCACCCGCCGTGCCGCCTCGGGACCGTGCTCGCGCGGCACCCCGTACTCCATCTCGGTGAAGCGGACGCGGCGCTCGTTGGCGAAGATTCGGTCGCTGCGGTCGGTCGACTTGCTGCCCGAGGCGAGCCAGGCGGCGAGGCGCGAAAACGAGGGAATCCCGCGTGGGAAGAGCTTGCCGGCGGCGGAGATCGCCTCCAGGGCCCAGTTCTCCAGGACGATGTCGTTGAGAAACGCGGCGCCCCGGCCGCGCGGGCGCGGCGGCCCGTCGGTGTGATTGCGCTCCAGGACCAGGGCCGAATCGGCGTAGGGGAAGGTGAACAGCTCGAAGTGGTCATGTTCGTCGGCACGCTGGTTGAAGGAGGCGAAGACCTCCTCGCGCGGGCTGGGGGTGTCGATCCGGTGCAGGGTGAAAGCCGGCACGCAACGCAGCGTCACCGCCGTGATCGCGCCGAGGGCGCCGACCCCCACTCGGGCGGCCTGCAGCAGCCTGGGCTCGCCGGTTCCGTCCAGCTCGCGCACGGAGCCATCGGCGAGCACCATCTCCATCGCCTCGACCTGGGAGGAGATGTTGCGCAGCTTCGCACCCGTACCGTGGGTGCCGGTGGCGATCGCACCGGCGACCGTCTGGCGATCGATGTCGCCAAGGTTCTCCATCGCCAGGCCGAGCCCATGCAGTTCCTCGTTGAGGGCGGCAAGCACCGTGCCACCTCCGACTTTGACCAGGCCGGACGAGCGATCGGCATCGATCACGCCACTGAACGCGCCGGCGTCGATCATCGTGCCGTCGGTGAGCGCCGCCTCGGTGAACGAGTGGCCGCTGCCGGCAACGCTGACCCGGCGCCCGGCCGCCGCCGCGAGACCGATCAACTCGGCCAGCTCCTCGCGGCTACGCGGCCGCAGCCGCTCAACCGGCGTGCAGGTCTGGTCTCCGGCCCAGTTGGACCAGACCCGGTGAGGCTGCCCCTGCTCTATACCGCTTGAAGACATGCTGAGCGAAGAGCCTAGCCCGGCTAGCCCTCGACGGCGGGGACGCCGGGTGGCGAAAGGGCGTGAAACGAGTAGAGGATGGTGCCCAGCAAGAGGGCGATGATCGCCAAGCTCGGCGCCGCGTTGCCGGCAACACTGGCAGCGGCGCCTCCGGCGACCCCCCCGACCACCTCCCCTATCGCCCACGCCATGTTGGAGAGCCCGGCGGCAAACCCCTGGTGTAGGCGACTGGCCTCGGCCAACTCGGAGAGCAGGGTCAATGCCGGCGTAAGACAGATCCCGCCCCCCAGAGAGGTGAGCATCAGCCCGGCCATGACGACCGCCTTGGTGTCGCCAATAGCCACAAGCGCCATCGCCATTGCGCAGATGCTGAGCCCAACCACGAAGGGCAGGCGGCGGCCCGCACGGTCTGAATATCCGCCAGCAAGGGGCGCGAGCACGGCCTCGAGGGCGGCACCGGCGATGAAGCCGCCAGCGATCAGCGCATTGCTGCCGCCCAAATCAGCGATCTGCAACGGCACCAGCACCTCAACCGCACCGAACATCACCGAGGGGATCGCGACGAAGGCCGTCGCGATCAGGATCGGCCGGCTCAAGATGGTGTCGACAACTTCGCGCATGTCCTGGCGCTCGGGCACCTTCGCCTCGGGCAGGCGAGAGGCGACAAAAGCGAGCACCAACGCCACTACAAGCACCAAGCTGAAGACCAATTCGGTACCGACCTCGGCAGCCAGCGCTCCCAGCGCCGGCCCGAACAGGGCACCGGCGACGGCGGTCCCCAGAGCCGTGCCGATAACCGAGCCACGCCGCTCCGACGGCGCCGTGGTGATCAGCCAAGTGAGAGCACCCGACCAGATCAGCGCGCCAGCGGCTCCTTGGGTGAAGCGAGCTGCGTCGAGCAGGAGAAACTCATTCGCGAAGCCGAAGGCGACGCTGGCAACCCCGAGCAGCAAGAGGCCGCCGATCACGGTGCGCCGGGGGCCGGCATGGGCGGCGAGCAAACCAGCCGGCAGGGAGAGAAGCAGGGTGCCGGCAGCGTAGGAGGCGGAGAGGACCCCGGCCTGGGCCTTGCTCAGCCCAAGTTCCGCCACATAGTCGGGCAACAGCGGCGCGATCGCCGAGAAAAAGACGACATCGAAGAAGACCATCGCCGAGGCGAGTACGACCAATCGACGCATTGCAGACAATACAATCATCTAGAGCGATCGCGGTCCTCGGCCGCTGCGTCTAGCATCGGATCGGCGCTTACTCCCCGGAGGGGTGGCAGAGCGGTTGAATGCACCGGTCTTGAAAACCGGCAGACATCGAAAGGTGTCTCGAGGGTTCGAATCCCTCCCCCTCCGCTTTATTCAGGCGCGGGTTCAGTGGAAGGGCGGCCACTGCGGCCGCCCTCCCAGTCCATCGAGCAGCATCAGCGCCGACCGGGGCCCATGCGAAAAGACCCCGTGGCAAACCTGATGCAACAGGAATGCTAAGGCTCCGGAAAATTGCACCAACTGGACGTCGGGTCAGGCAACGACAAGTGCGAGGTTGAAACCGTCGTGGCCCTTGACGCCAACGGTCTGAATCGTCGTCGCCTCGACGCGCGGCTCGGCGGCGATCATCTCGTGCAGACGGCGCTGAGCCGGGATTGTCGGATCGTCGCTGTCGGGATCCGCTAGGCCGCCGAACCGGACGACGTTGTCGCTGATGATCAGGCTGCCGGGGCGGGAGTGATCGAGCGCCCAGGCGAAGTAATCGGGCGTGTGAATCTTGTCGGCGTCGATGAAGGTCAGGTCGAAGGGACCGGCGCCCTCCGCCTCGAGCTGGGGGAGCTGGTCGAGGACAGGTCCGACCCGCAGGTCGACGAGATCGCCCAGCCCGGCGCGGCCTATGTTCTCGCTCGCAACCTCGGCGTTGCGGGGCTCCGCCTCCAGGGTGACGAGACGACCGCCGGCGGGAATCGCGCGTCCCAGCCAGATCGTGCTGTAGCCGCCGAGGCTGCCGAACTCGAGCACCTGCTCGGCGCCGATCGACTTCGCCAGCAGGTAGAGCAGCTTGCCCTGGGCGGGCGAGACTTGGATCTGCGGCAGCCCCGCCTCCTCGCTGGCTCGCAGGGCTGCTTGCAGCACCTCGTCGTGGGGCGCCAACCGGCCGGCCACGTACTCATCGACAGCGGTCCATATCTCGTCTGCCACGGACGAGGTCTATCAGGGAGGCGTGCAGCGGCAGGAAAGCCAGGGCGCTGCCCGAACGTGCGGGGATGGAGACAGCAGCGCGCCGGGCGCGTACGCGTGAGCGCTGGCTGCAGCGGGCCGAGAGGGCCAGCGACGCCTTTGGGCTGGTCTTCGTCCTGGTGATGATCACCTACGTGCTGGCGTCGCTGCTCGAGAATCGGGGCTGGGGCTCCGTTGCGCTCACGCTGGCGACGAGCGCGACCTCAGTGGTAGCCCTGGTCAGCTCGCACGCCCGGCCAAGACTCGTGCGTCTCGCCCTGACGCTCTCAGTGCTGACTGTGGTGCTCGCCGCGGTTGGAGCGGCTTCTGACAATCATCTGTGGCTCAACCTCGCGACGCTGATCCAGGTATCGCTCCTGGCCGTCGCGATGGGGGCGGTCCTGCGGCGGGTCGTGATGGCCCCCGAGGTCGGCTCGCGCACGATCCTCGGCGCGCTCAGCGTCTACGCGGTGCTCGGCATCCTCTTCACCTTTCTCTACGGCGTGATCGACCGGGTCCAGGGCGGGCCGTTCTTCGAAGGCCACCCCAACCCCACCGGCACCGACTTCCTCTTCTTCAGCTACACAACGCTGACCACCACCGGGTATGGCAACCTCGTCCCCGGGGGCCAACCAGGACGGTTGACCTCCGGCCTGGAGATGATGGCCGGCCAGATCTTCCTCGTCACCCTCGTCGCCGGGCTAGTCAGCCTCTGGCGCCCAGGGGAAGCCATTCGGCAACGGCGTCAACGTCGGAGCGGCGAAGGACCGCCTACCGACACCCCACCAGCTTCGCCTGAAGCGAGCTAGTCGGCGAGCTCGACGCGCTCGATCGCCTGGGGCTCGAGCGGCGCGTCGGACGCGTCGGTCTCGGTCCCCTCGATCGCGTCGACGGCATCCATGCCCTCGACGACCTGGCCGAAGACGGTGTGCTTGCCGTCGAGCCAGGGGGCCGACTGGGCGGTAACGATGAAGAACTGCGAACCGTTGGTGTTGGGGCCGGCATTGGCCATCGCCAGCGCCCCCCGCGCCACCTTGTGCTGGTTGAACTCGTCCTCAAAGGTGTAGCCGGGACCGCCGCGACCGGTTCCCTCAGGGCAGCCGCCCTGGATCATGAAGTCGGGGATTACCCGGTGGAAGACGAGCGTGTCGTAGAAGCCGTCGGCGGCGAGTTTGCGGAAGTTCTCGACCGTCTTCGGCGCGTCATCGTCGTGCAGCTCGAGCACGATCGCGCCAGCGCTGGTGTGAAGGGTCGCCTGCGACATCGCCTCAGCCTACCCGGTTACGCGAATGGTGAGCGGTCGCGACACCCCTGGCGCGTAGGGCCAGCGTTCCTCCGAAAGCGAGCAGGCGCGGAGGCGGATACTGGCCGAGCCGCTGACGTAGCGGAAGCGATAGCTGGCGTGAAAGTGGCCGCTGTGATCGCTGCGGGTGACGAGGACCGGGCGCCAGCGCTTTGCCGCCGTCTCGTAGTACTGGATCGCGACCAGCTTGCCGCGACGCGGCATCGGCGCGCCGAGCGTACGCACCCGACCGTTGAAGTGAATCGCCTCACCGGTATGCAGGGCTTGCGGGGACGCCCGCAACTCGATGCCGCCGCGCACCCTCAGCGTCAGCGGGCTGCGGCTCGCACTCTCGAGATGCGCATCACCGGGGAAAGAAACCGCGATCCGGCGCGAGGTGCCGGCCGGGAGCTGCAACTGAAAGCCGCCGTGCTGCCGGGTCACGACCTCGTTGACCCGGGGGTGCGCGAGCGCCCCGCGAGAGGGCCGCGAGACGACCCGCAGGGTGCGGTCGGCAAGGCCGGCGCCATCGGCGCTGAGCAGGCGGCCGCTGAGGTCGCCCGCCGCCCCGAATGGAACGGTCAACTCGGTACCGCTGCGCCCGCGCCAGGCGAGCCGAGCGAAGATCCGTGCCTTACTCCGCATCGCTTGCGCCGGCTCCGCCCGCTTGATCGCGGCCACCGCGCCCGAGGCGACCTTGCGAACCGTCATCTCGGTGCCATCGGAACGGCGAGTTGTCGTCGCCTCGTTGCCGGCGCCGTCAGCGGCGCGGGCGCGAAACACGTAAGTGCCTGGGCCGAGATCGCCCGGCAGGCGCGCGATCAGCTGAGCCGAGTCGGCGGCATCGCGTTGGAATTTCGCCGGCAACTCGGTCCACTGCTGGCTCTCGAGTCGCCGGTAGTCGATCTCTCCACCTACAGGACCCGAATGCGTGTCGGTAATTAGCGCGCGAATCTGCTCGGGAACGCTGCCGGCGCCGGCGGGATCAAAAGCAACACCGGGCGGCACGTCATCGAAGCGCAGCGGCACTGAGACGGCCGAGGACGGCGCCTCGTTGCCGGCCTCGTCGCGCAGCCAGATGCTGAGCGAGAAAAGGCCGGCCCGCGGCACGAAGAGATTCTGCAGCGCACTCAAATTGTGTCCGGGGGCGAACTTGACTCCGCTGTCGTACCCATTGGGCCCTTCGATCCGCCAGGAGGCGCCGCCGATCGCGCTCGCCGCGCCCTGGTCGGGGTCGACCCAAGCGGGATCGAAGTCATTCGTGCGGCGCCAGACCTCGCCGCCAGCAAGGGCCAGGTTGCGAGGATGAGCCGGCGGGTTGTTGTCGACGTAAAAGGCCTGGTCGGGAGTGCAGCCAACGTTGCCGGCGAAATCCGTGACGCAGTGGTGGATGCCGTGCGGGCCATCGCTGAACCGAGTGGTGTCAAGCGGAGCGCTGGCGGAGACACCGAGGCTGCAAGGACGCATTTGCGTCGCCTCCCAAACCCCGCCGATCAGAGCCTTGGCGCAGCCGTACTCAGTCAGGTTCACGCGGGCGCCATCGACCGCCGTTTCGCCGAAGCGGACGCCGCCGCCCGTGTCGCTTCCCCAGAAGCTAACGCCCTGCACGCCGCGGCGCCAACCGCCGGCCGTGACGTCGCCGCCGATCGCCGCCGCCGGCCCGAGATCGTCCTGGACGGTGATGGTGAGGGCGCGTATCGCCGACCAGGAGCCAGGGTCGATGCTGCACCATTTGCTCTCGGCCCTGGCGCAGAGCAAGCGATCCTCCAGTGCGGGCTGGGCCGGATTGAAGCCGGCGACGAACTCGCGCGGAGTGGTGTCTGTGCCGCCAGCCGCGGCGAAGACGTCGAAACCACCGTTCCAGGTGCCAACCCCGATCCGCTGCTCCATACCGTCGTGCAGGGCGTGCCACCAGGTGCCGCGAACCTGGGAGATCCCGGTCCCGGCCGGGGCATCCCAGCGCCAACGGGCGTAGCGGGTGCCGGAGATGGTCGCCTGCCCATCGCGAGTGAAGCTCTTCAGGTGAGCGCCATCGAAGGGGTCCTGGCCGGCTGGCGGAACGCACCAGCCATCGGGGCGGAACTTGGCCCCGCCGGTCGAATCGGCCCAGCTTGCGTCAGCGCCGATGTACCAGCCGCACTGGGCGACCGCGTACTTGCCCGCGGTCGCCTCTTTGGCCGCAAGCAACAGCAATGCAAGCGCCAGCGCCACTCCCATCGCAAGCAACCGCGCCAAACCACCGCGCGTCCCCGACATGAATCCTCCTTTGCTCGACAGCATCTGGAGGGCTAAGGGCGCAGCGGAGAAATCTCTCCCCCCTGTCCGTCGAAACCCGGCTGCCGCTGCCGCGGTGGTGCCTTTGCCAGAATGGCCTCAATGCCACTTCCCACACAGGATCAGATAACCGAGAAGCTGCGCGCCGTGATCGACCCGGAGCTGCGGCGCTCGATCGTCGAGTTGGGCATGGTGCGCTCGATCGAGGTCAAGGACGACGGGCGAGTCGACGTCGTGGTCTCGCTGACCACAGCCGGCTGCCCGATCCGCTCCCACTTCGAAGATGCGGTTGCCAAGCAAGTCTCAGAGCTGGATGGAGTTACCGCGGTCGCGGTCGGCTTCGACGTCCTCTCCGACGAGGAGAAAGGCGCTCTGCAGAAAACGCTAGGCCGCGGCAAGCTGCCGGCCGGCGCCCTGGCCCAGGTGAAAAACGTGATCTGCGTCGCCTCCGGCAAGGGCGGCGTCGGCAAGTCGACGATGACCGCCAACCTAGCCGCAGCGCTGAGCGCCGAAGGCCACCCGTCCGGTGCGCTCGACTGCGACGTCTACGGCTACTCGATCCCGCGCATGCTAGGTGTCAATCGCAAGCCCGAGGTCAACGGCGAGCGCAAGATCCTGCCGCTGGAGGCGGCGGGGGGGGTCAAGGTGATGTCGATCGGCTTCTTCGTCGAGGAGAACTCCGCCGTGGTCTGGCGCGGGCCGATGCTGCACAAGGCGATCCAGCAGTTCCTTGAGGACGTCGCCTGGGGCGAGCTGGAGTACCTGCTGCTCGACCTTCCCCCCGGGACCGGCGACGTCTCGATGACGCTCGCCCAACTGCTTCCCCAGGCCAAGTTCTTGATCGTCACCACGCCGCAGCCGGCGGCGCAGACGGTCGCTAAGCGCGGCGCCGAGATGGCGCTCAAGTTTGACCTCGAGCTGCTCGGCGCGATCGAGAACATGTCGGGCTTCACGACTCCCAACGGCGATCGCTTCACGATCTTCGGCGAGGGCGGCGGCCAGCTGCTCGCCGACGAACTCGACATCCCGCTGCTCGGCAAGGTCCCGCTCTCCGAGGCACTGCGCGAACACGCCGACGCCGGCACGCCGCTGGTTACCGCCGAGCCCGACTCGCCCGCCTCGCAGGCGATCCGGCAAGCGGCTCGCGGCATCGTCGCCACGACCCCGCAGGAGCTGCCGGTCCTGCAGGCGGTGCCGGCAATGGCCGAAGCGCCGCCGGTCGGCGGTATCCCGCTTCCCGTCGTTCAGGGGTAGAAAACGGGCGGCCCGCTGGGGCCGCCCGTCTAAAGCTGGCTGAGCCGAGCTGGCAGCCTCAGGCCGCGCTCTTGCTCTTGTAGTAGTTCGCGTTGATCTCGGCGTATTTGGCCCACTCGGCCGGAAGCTGGTCCTCGGCAAAGCAGGCGTCAACGGGGCATGCCTCGACGCAAGCGTCGCAGTCGATGCACTCGTCCGGGTCGATGTAGAGCATCTCGACCGAGTCGTAGTCGGGCTCGTCGGGCGTCGGGTGGATGCAGTCGACGGGACAGACCTCGACACACGAGTTGTCCTTGGTGCCGATGCACGGCTCGGCGATGACGTAGGTCATTCGAGACTTTCTCCTGGGTCGTCTTTTCGGTGCGCGGCGGGAGGCTTGGCCTCCACCAAAGCGCGGACGCACATTTTAGGGGTTGGGCGGCGGCAACGTGCTCGACAGCCGAAATTCGGCAAGGTCGATCTCATCGCGGCTCCCTGGCCGAAGGCCCTGAAGCACCATCACTAGCATCGGCCTCGATGCTGCTGCTGACCGGGGCCACTGGAAGCGTTGGATCGCGATTGCTGCCGCTGCTGCTCGAGAGCGGCGAGGACGTGCGCTGCCTGGTCCGTGAGCCGCGCCGCCTGGGCCCGCGCCGGGTCGACGTGCAGATCGCCCTCGGCGACCTCGGCGAGATGTCGGATCCCTACTTGGTGCGCCAGGCGCTGCGAGGTGTCGACACGGTGATCCACCTGGCGGCGACGATTCGCGACCAGCCGCCGCGCCGGATCGAGGAGCTCAACGGGCTGGCCACGGTGCGGCTGCTGCGCGCCGCCGAGCGCAGCGGCGTCGAGCGCTTCGTCTTCTTCAGCGCCCTCAACGCCTCGGCCGCGCAGCGCACCCGCTTCTTCCGTGCCAAGTGGCTGGCCGAGCAGGCGGTCGATTCCTCTTCGCTGCAGACGACGATCTTCGCTCCCTCGATCGTCTATGACCACTCAGACCCCTGGATAACCCTGCTGCGCCGCTTCTCCTTCCTGCCGGTGCTGCCGGTCTCGGGAGACGGCCGAGCTCGCTTCGAGCCGATCTGGGCTCAGGACGCGGCTCGCTGCGTCGTCGCTGCCCTCAGGCAGGGTGACCGCGATCGCTATGAGCTCGCCGGCCCCGAGGTGCTCAGCTATGACGACATGTCCGATCTGGTCAGCCGCATTGCCGGGCGCCCTCGCGCGCTCGTCCACATGCCGCTGCCGCTGATCCGCGCCAGCCTGATCGCGGCCCGCTCCATCGTCGGCGAGGCCGTGTTTGCTACCTGGGAGGAGGCGGAGCTGATGGAGGTTCCGATGGTCAGCGAGCGTGGCACGGCCGATGCCGAGGCGCTTGGAGTCGAGCCGAGGAGGATGATCGATGTCCTGGATGATTCTTAGGCGGTCCGCGGCCCTGGCGCTCGCCGTAGTCACGATCGCGGCTGCGGGGCAGGCCTCGGCGCTGACGCTGGTCCCGCCCAAGCCGAACGTCCTCTTCGGCATCAGTGACAAGGGCTCGACCCAGGAGTTCAACGAATTCACCGAACTGATGGCGAAGCATCCGGCCCTGCTGGAGACCTTCCATCCCTGGGGCAACAGCCTCAACCAGGCCTATGAACGCTGGCGCGAAACCTCGACCAGGCCGGTCCTGGCGATCTCGACCGCTGACGACCAGAACCTGACCGAGCTGATTACGCCGGAGCAGATCGCGCTCGGGGCGGGCGACGACTACCTGTTGCAGCTCAACGACTTCTTCGCCAAACGCGGCCTGCCCGCCTACGTCAGGCCCCTCGGCGAGCCCAACCGCTGCCTCAACGCCTGGTCGGCGGTCAACTGCGACGGCAGCCAGAAGGGCGGCGAACACACGACCGGCTGGTACAAGCAGGCCTTCCGCCGCATCGTCGCGATCGTCCGCGGCGGCCAGACCCTGGAAGGGATCAACGCGACCCTGGCCGGAATCGGGTTGCCGCCGCTGAACCGGACCAAGGGCCCGAACCCGACGGTTCTAGCCGCGGCCCCGGTGAGCATCATCTGGAGCCCCCTGCCGGGAGGATCGCCGCGGGTGAAGGGCAATTTCCCAGGCAACTACTGGCCGGGGAGTCGCTGGGTCGACTGGGTCGGGACCGACTTCTACTCCGAATATCCGGTCTGGGAAGACCTCAACCGCTTCTACATCGGCAAACAGTGGAAGGGCAAGCCGGTCGCGATCACCGAGTGGGCCGTCTCCGGCAAAGACGATCCCCGCTTCGTCAAAGAACTGATCGCCTGGACCGTGAAACATCCCCGCGTCCGCATGCTCGTCTACTACCTCGGCTTCGGCCCCGGCGCAAACCCCTATGACCTAGGCCTCTACCCGCGCACGACAAACACCCTGCGCCTGAAGATTCGTCGCCCAAGCTTCCTCCAATACGCCGAATACAACGCCGGCCTGTTGCCGCCGCTCCCCCCACCGCCGCCAAAAACCGCCAAGGCTTCGTAGCGCCCGCGTCACTGGGGTCGACGGGACTCAAAGTGGTCTATATCTCTACTTTGAGTCCCGTCGGCGCGGATTTGTCTGAGCTAGTATGGCCTTGATTGTCTGGGCTAGACGCTGGGGTTCTCTTTCGACCTGCTCCCATGTACAACGGGAAACACGCCAGCCGGCCAGTTGCAGGAGCTGCTCTCGCTGACGATCGTTCTGAAAGGCAGAATCGGTGTCGTGAAAGCGGCGACTATCGGCCTCGACGATTAGCCCCGCGTCGCGCCAGAGGAAGTCCGGCTTGAGCCGCCGGCCGCCGGCGCTCAGGGAAACATTGACCTCGGGCGTCGGAAGCTCGCCATGTCGGCACATGCCAAGGAACATGCGCTCCAATTCGCTACGAGTCCTCCTTGTCTCGGGATGAAGCTCGTCGAGGATGAGGCGAAGGCGCGCAACCCCGCGGCGACCACGACTGCGCCGAAGTAGGGCGCGAAGGGCGGATAGATCGACGTTTCGCAGCACCTCAGCCTCAGCAAGCGCCTTCCTCAGCTGCCACATCGGGATGACTGCTGCCAAGTCGAGCAGCGTCCGCTCCACGGTCGTACAGGGAATTCGACGCAAGGTCGTCCAATCGCTCGCGGGCAACGAGTAGCGATGCGCATCTATGCCCGGCGGATGTCTGCCCCGACGATTAGGCGCAGTCACATCGACTGAACCACGATCGACATCCCGTATGCCCCACAAGACAGCTGCAGAGCGATGCGACAGGACCGCGTCGGGACCTCCGGCCAGAACGGCCGCCATCCAACGTCCTTCCCGCGTGAGCTGCGAGTAGCCCACCGCATAGACGCCCTCATGAACCCGGTGTAGGCGACCGCCCCTTGCTCGCTGATAGACGGCGCTCCTAGAGATACCCAGCTCGCGTAGCTGCCCAAGTGTCACAAGCCCGTGCTGGTAATCGGCAATGCGGGCAATCTCACCGTCGACTCCCGATCGACGGGACTTAAAGTGGTCTATATCTCTACTTTGAGTCCCGTCGGCGGTGGGGGTGGGGGGCACTGGTGGAGCGTGGCGGAGTTGGGTGCGCGGGTGGTGCGCGGAAGCTCGTGAGCGTCGCGCGGATTCGTGTCGTAATACGCGAGAGGCCCGGCTGTTGCCGGGCCTCTCGTCAAAGTCACTCGCCTGTTGAGGCGAGGATACGCCTGGGCGGCGTCGTTTACATCATGCCACCCATATCTGGCATACCGCCGGGCATTCCGCCGCCGCCAGCGCCTTCCTTCTCGGGCGGCTCGGCGATGATCGCCTCGGTGACGAGGATGTTCTTCGCGATCGAGGCTGCGTTCTCGAGCGCCGACCGGGTGACCTTGGTCGGGTCGATCACGCCGGCTGCGATCAGGTCGCCGTACTCGCCGGTTGCCGCGTTGAGGCCTTCGCCGGCCTTCAGCTCGCGGACCTTGTTGACCACGACCGAGCCCTCCTCGCCGGAGTTCTCGGCGATCTGGCGGACCGGCTCCTCGAGCGCCCGGTGGACAATCCGTGCTCCGGTCGCCTCGTCGGGGTCGGAGAGCTTGTCCGGATCGAGATCGGCCTGGGCATTGAGCAGGGCAACGCCACCACCCGGCACGACGCCCTCCTCGAGCGCGGCGCGGGTCGCCTGCAGCGCGTCCTCGACGCGGTGCTTCTTCTCCTTCATCTCGGTCTCGGTGGCAGCGCCGACCTTGACCACGGCGACACCGCCGGCCAGCTTGGCGAGGCGCTCCTGGAGCTTCTCACGATCGAAATCGGAGTCGGTGTTCTCGACCTCGTTTTTGATCTGCTTGATCCGGCCTTTGATGTCGTCACCCTCGCCGGCGCCGTCGATGATCGTCGTCGTGTCCTTGGAGATGACGACGCGGCGGGCTTTACCGAGCTGGGTGAGCTGGGTGTTCTCGAGTTTGAGGCCCATCTCCTCGGTGATCACCTCGCCGCCGGTGAGGATCGCGATGTCCTCCAACATCCGCTTGCGGCGATCGCCGAAACCGGGTGCCTTGACCGCGACGCCGGTGAAGGTGCCGCGGAGCTTGTTGACGACGAGCGTCGCGAGGCACTCGCCCTCGACGTCCTCGGCAATGATCATCAGCGGCTTGCCGCCCTGCATCACCTGCTCGAGAATCGGCAGGATGTCGCGCACGGAGCCGATTTTCTGGTTGGCGATGAGGATGTAGGGATCCTCCAGTACCGCCTCCATGCGGTCCTGGTCGGTGACCATGTACGGCGAGATGTAGCCCTTGTCGAACTGCATCCCCTCGGTGAACTCCAGCTCCATGCCGAAGGTCTGGCCTTCCTCGACGTTGACGACGCCGTCCTTACCGACCTTCTCGATCGCGTCGGCAATCACGTTGCCGATCTCGTCGTCGCCGGCGGAGATGGCGGCGACGCGGGCGATCTGCTCCTTGCCCGCAACCTCCTTGGACTGCTTCTCACGCAGGGTCTCGACCACATCTTCGACAGCGGCCTCGATCCCGCGGCGCAGGGCCAGCGGGTTGGCGCCGGCGGCGACGTTCTTGAGGCCCTGGCGGACGATGATCTGGGCCAACAGCGTCGCCGTCGTCGTACCATCACCGGCGACGTCGTTGGTCGCCGTGGCGACCTCGCGGACAAGCTGTGCGCCCTGGTTCTCAAAGACGTCCTCGACCTCGACCTCGCGGGCGATGGTGACGCCGTCGTTGGTGATCGTCGGCGCGCCGAACTTCTTGTCGAGCACGACGTAGCGACCCTTCGGGCCGAGGGTGACCTTGACCGCGTCGGCAACTGCGTCGACACCGGCCTGCAGGGCCCCCCGTGCTTCCTCGCTGAACTTCAGCTCCTTATGAGCCATCTGTTTTCAGTCCTCCTTGGTTCATCTAAGTCCTGGTTGGCGAACGGTCAGCCGAGCTTGGCGAGGACATCTGACTCGCGCAAAACGAGCAGCTCCTCATCCTCGACGGTGACCTCGGTGCCGCCGTATTTGGAGTAGAGGACCTCGTCGCCCTCGCCCACGTCGAGCGGGCGGCGGGTTCCGTCCTCATTGATCGCACCGTCACCGACGGCGACGACCTTGCCCTTTTGGGGCTTCTCCTTAGCGGTGTCGGGAAGGACGATGCCGCTGGCAGTCGTCTCCTCCTCCTCGATCGGCTTCACGATCAGCCGGTCCCCGAGGGGCTTCAGCTTCATCCGTATACCTCCATTTGTGGGTCAGGGGTGGGTCAGAAGTTCAAGACTGTTTGGCACTCTTCAGGTGAGAGTGCCAAGGCACGAAAAGATAGCGAGTCAAGCGACTGTAGGGGCCGATGGGCCTAAAACGGGTCTATATGTCCCGTTTTAGGCCCATCGGCGGGCTGTTCAGCCGTTGGCGAGGAGCTTGCAGCCGAGGAGCTTCGCGATTCCCTCGCCGCCGCGGGCCATCACCCAGTCGTGGTTCCACTCGAAAATCGGGCGTGCGACTGGTGCCAGCAGGTTCATCCAGGCCTTGCTGGTCGCCACGTTCCACTCGTAGAGCACCGCAGTGATGCCGTCTTGCTCGTAGAAGCGCCAGCGGCCGACCCCGCTCAGCTCGCCGACGGCGTCCGCCTCAAGTAGCTGCAAGTGCTCGACCCGGGTCGTTGTCACCTTGAACTCGACCCTGTAAGGGAGCAGGCTCTTCCAGACCAGCCGCGAGACCGTGCCGATGCCGTTCTCCTCACCGCCCCGCACTTCCTCGGCCTCCTCGACCCCCCGCCACCATTGCGGCCAGCGGGCCTGGTCGTAGACCGCCTCCCAAACCGGCTCGCGCGGCGACTCCAACAGCCAGGTGGTGAGGAACTCGTAGTTAGCCATCGGGCCTGGACACGGACGCGAAGGCCTCCGCGATCAATTGTGGTGCGGGGTCTCTCCGTTGCCGAAATGCGCCCCCGGCGGCTCGACAATCTGCGAGAAGCGGATCACGGTGACGGTTTCGTCGGGGGCCACGGGGCGGCCGTAGATCTGTTCGAGGAACTTGATCTCGTCCTCGAGCCGGCGAAACTCAGGGTTGTCGTGCTCGATGTCGCGCGGCGAGAGCTCGGAGATCCGCTTCACCTCGACGTCGTCGATCACCGCGGTGAAGATCTTCTCGCGCGGGCTGTGGCGAAAGCCGACCGTGATCCAGACGACCTGACCGCGCTCGTACTTGTTGCTCTTGTCGCCGAGCCGGATCGTCGCCGTCTTGCGGCCGCGCTTGAGCTGGTCGACGAAAATCGGCGAGTAGAAGTTGAGTACGTAGATGCCGCCCCTCATGCGGAAGCGAGCGTATCTGACCCAGGCAGAGGGCGGTCCCCGGCCAGGCAAAACCGGATCCAGCCTCGGTTTGAAGAACTTGCCTGTTTGTCTATGGAGCCGGCTCAAGCGGATCTTTACCCTGGACATTTGTTCGATCCGATGTGTAGAGCCCAGGGAAACGGGTCGATGGGAGGGAGATGCAACGAGCGACGATCCACCGCGGGAGATCCGTGGCCGTGTTTGCGGCCGCCGTGGTCGCCGTGCTGCTTGCCTTCGGGGGCGTAGCCCAGGCCGCAAGCTGCGACGGCAAGCACGCCACGATCGTCGGCACGGCCGGCAACGACGTGATCGTCGGCAAGAAGGCAAGCGACGTGATCTACGGCGGCGGTGGCAACGATCGCATCAGCGGCGGCCCGAACGGAAACGACACGATCTGCGGAGGCCCGGGCGACGACAAACTTCAAGGCGGCCGTGGCTTCGACAACCTTAACGGCGAAGCTGGCGATGACCGGCTCGCTGGAGACACGGGCTCCGACCACCTCGATGGTGGCGGGGGCAATGACGACCTCAGCGGCGCCGAGGGCAAGGACAGCCTGGTGGGCGGCGCCGGCGACGACGACCTTCTGGGCGCCAAGGGCCCAGACACCTTGATCGGGGCGGGGGGAAATGACTTTCTCAACGGCGACAAGGGCAGCGACCAGGAGGACGGCGGGGGCGGCGACGACAGGCTCTCCGGCGACAAGGGCAACGATGAGATCGACGGTGGGCCCGGCAGCGACCAGATCGACGGTGGCCCAGGCGATGACCCCAAGCTTGACGGTGGCGCCGGCAACGACTTCGTCTTCGGGGGCGCGGGCAGCGACAGCGCCACCGGCGGTGAGGGAGACGGCGATGTCGTTCGCGGCGACAGCGGCGAAGACATGCTCGACGGCGGACCGGGCAGCCTGGACATCGTCTCTTACGCGAGCGCAACTCGCAGCGGCGTCATCATCGACCTCTCCTCTGGACGCTCCAAAGGAGATGGCCACGACGCCCTACAGGGATTCGAGGACGTGGTCGGCTCACCCCAAGGCGACCAGATCTTCGGCGACGGCGACGTCAACCGACTCGACGGCGGAGTCGGCGACGACGACCTCGACGGCGCCGGTGGCCCCGACGAAGCCTTTGGCGGTGCGGGGACCGACGAGTGCGACGGCTTCGCAACCGAGCACTCCTGCGGCGTAGAAGCCAATCCGCCCGGCAGCGGCACCTTCGTGATCCTCAACCAAGGCCTCGACGGCGCCAGCCTGATCGTGCAGGGTGACGCGCGCGCAAATGACGTGCACGTTTCCTTCAACGCTGGCTGGGTCGTCTCCGACAGCAGCGGCGTCTATCCCGGCGACGGCTGCTCCCTCGTCGGCGGTAACACGGTCGTCAATTGTCCAACGAGCGTGGCTACCGGTCTGGTGGTGCTTACGGGCGGCCTCGGCAACGACACGATCGCCGTCGACGACAGCGTCCCGGCCGGCGAGAGGGTACGGGCCAACGGCAACGCCGGCTCCGACACGCTCAGCGGCGGTCTCGGCGACGACGTGCTGGAAGCCGGCGAGAACTACAACAGCCCCGATAACGGCAACGACACCCTGATCGGCAACGCCGGCAGCGACGTCCTCTACGCCGACCCTGGGTCCGACCAGCTGGCCGGGGGGCCCGGGAACGACTTGCTTGTCTCCTCCGTAGCGGTTTGCCAGGGCCACACGTACAACGGTGGGCCAGGCGACGATACGGTCTCCTACGGGCGCTCCAACGCGGACCTGACGGTCGAACTAGGCGGTACCGGCGGTCCGGCCGGCTGCGGTTCTCCGGACCGCGTCTTCGGCGATAACGAGAGCCTCGAGGGCTCGGATGGTCCCGACGTACTGATCGGTGACAACAGCGCCAACAGCATGATGGGACACCTCGGTGCCGACACCTTCATCGCTAAGGGCGGTGACGACACAATCGACGCGGTTGACGGCCAACGGGACCGTTCGATCCGGTGCGGTGGGGGCGACGATGAGGTCGGCAAGGATCGCTCCGATCCCGATCCAGCCGGCTGCTGATCCCAGCTAGAAGATGTAGTTGCGCAGCTTCTCCGGCGCGAGCACGGTGACGCGCCCGCGGCCGGGACGGACAACCCCGGCGCGGTCGAGATCGGCGAGGAAGCGGCTGACGCTCTCGCGCGAGGTTCCCGCCAGCTGCGCCAGGTCGGCCTGGTTCATCCGGATCGTCACCTCGGCGCCTTCGCCGTTGCGCGGCGACTCCTCGGCGACGAGCTGTGAAAGGACGCCAGCGACGCGGCTTGGCACGGTCTGGAAGGACTGGCGTGAGATCCGCTCGTTAGCGCTGCGCAGGCGCCGCACCAGCGCCGCGATCAGCTTCACCGTGATCTCTGGATGGCGGGCGAGCAACGCCCGCACCTCGCCCGCCGGCAGGGCGAGCAGCTCGCCGTCGGTCAGTGCTTCGACGCTGGCCGAGCGCACCTCGCCATCAAGCATCGCCAGCTCGCCGAAGATGTCGCCGTGGCCAAGCGTGGCCAGGGTGATCGCGCGGCCGTCGGAGTGCTCCCTGGTGACCCGGAAGCTGCCATCGCGGACGATGTAGCAGGCGTCGGAGTGGTCGCCCTCGTGAAAGACGCGGGTCGCGGCGGGAAAGGAACGAGCGACGGCAACGCGCGAAAAACGCTCCAGCTCGCCTTCCTCGAGGTCGGCGAAGAGCGGCACGCTGCGCAGCAGCGCTACCGGGCCCTGCCCCTCCTGGCCGTGTCCCATTGCCCGATTATCGCAATGCGTTCTGGTAGGCGTAAAAAGAGGGCTTGGGCACGCCGTTGTACTGCATCAGTCCCCAGGCGGCGCTTTGCGGGCTCCAGGGTTCGTCAAGCAGGGTGAACCAACCGAGACCGGCCACGTAGTTGGTCTGATCGGCGATCTGGTAGGCGGCATTCAGCCGCAGCGCCTGTTCCTTGCGTGAGACGAAAAATCCGCTGAACAGAGGAATCGGCTTGTCCGAGACGATCGTCCACTCGGAGAGCCAGAGGCGGGGCACCTTACGCCCCCCCTTGCGATACACGGTCTGTATTTCGTGGTACAGGGTGTCGATGTCGTTGAAGCCGCGGAAATTGCCCAGCGGCTTGTCATGCAGGCGCGGGAAGCGAGCGTCAAACGGATTGTGGCCCCAGAGGTCCATCCGCGGCGGTCGCCCGTTCTTCAGCTTCATCCAATCGAGGAACTGTGGCGGGGGAATCGTCCCGCCGTTAAGGGTCATTCCACCGATCACGACATTGCCCTTACTTGCCTGCTTCAGAGCGACATAGGAACTGTCCAGCAATTCGGCATAGCGACGGGGGCCCTCCGGCTGTCCTCGCCTCATCGGCTGGAAACTTTCCCCACGACTCGGCTCACCCCAGATCATCCACATGCGAATGCTGGGATAGCGCTTACTGGCGGCAAAGGCGAAGTCGGCGTACCACTCGGGCTTCTTTGGCGCCCAGAAGGGAACGCGGTGGCCGCTCGCCCAGGTTGGAGAGTGCTGGATCAGCGCGGCTGGGCGAATTCCGCTTGCCACCGCTGCTTGAACGATCGGGTCGATATCGCTCCAATCGTAGGCCGGATCATTGGGGTTTCGCGGTTCGGCCGGCCGCTTCGGGGCCACTTCATCCCAGTGGATCTGGAACTGGTAGACGTCGACCCCGAGCGCTTTGTAGGTGGGAAACGCGGAACAGGGGGCGGTGGGAGTTGGGCAAGCAACACTTTCGACCGGCAGTTCGGCGGGGCCCCAAATCGCCTTCAGCATGTGGGCCTGCACCGGCGCCACGATCGCGAGTGCTGCCACAGTGCCGATTAGAACCGCTCCCGCTAGTTGACGCTTAAGTCTCATTTCATCCGTTCATTCAACGTTCGACGGCTCAACTCCCGCAGGCCGATATCTTGAGGATTCAACTCAAGCGAGGCCCGATAGTACGCATGGGCCCGGCGGTCATCGCCGGCCCGCACTTCAAGGTCACCCAACAGCCCCAACGTGGCGAAGTTGCGCGGCTCCTGCTCCAGCGCCTCTCGCAGTGCCGCTCGTGCACCCGCCCTATTCCCCTGCGTCTCCAACGCTGACGCCTCTAGGTATAGCGGCGTGACCGAGACAGGATTGAGCCGCTCCGCAATGCGCGCGGAGTCGAGCGCCGCCTGCGGCGAGCTCAGCGCCTCCACCCGCGCCTTTCGCGCATACAAATCCGAGAAGAAGAGGAGGGTGACGCTCGCAAGGGCCGCGCCGAGGACGAAGACGACCGCAAGACGACCGATGCGAGACCCTCCACCACGCGTTTGCTGCTCCCTGATCGCGCCGGTGCCGCCGCTCGCCGCGAGTCCAAGGGCCAGCACAGCGAGACCGAACAGACCGGGTAGCAGCCAGAGCCAATCGACAAACGACTGCACTATGACGGTCGCTGCCGCCGCCGCCAGACCAGCAATCCAGACACGCTCGGAAACCGTCCCGATCCGAGCTTGACGCGCAATCGCTATGCCGGCGCAGATCAGCCAGATCGCAAAGAGGGCGAAGCCGATCAACCCCGTGTCCGCGAGCAGCAGCAGCGGGGCGCTGTGGGGATCGCTCAAGTTCCTGTCGGTGTGGCGATCGCGGTAGTAGGCGAACCTGTAACTGCCCTCGCCGGCGCCGGCGAGGGGATGCTTGAGGAACTGCTCCCAGGCGATCGAATACAGGTCGTAGCGCTGGCCGCCGACTGTGCCGAGCCTGAGGCCGTTGGCACTGGTTGTTTCGGCTTCGAGGTCGGTGAATTCGTCCACCTTGTCGCTGGCATAGGAGACCGGGTTGCCGACCTTGGCAATCGCGACCGCCCCACCGGCCAACGCCAAGGCGAGCAGCCCCGCGATGGCCAGCTGTCGCACCCGAATCCTGGCGGAGACATCCGCCCGCAGGCCGTTGTCGAGCACGGAAAACAGTAGTCCGGCGAGGAAAGTGCAGCCGCTCAGCACCAGGAGGGCCACCGCGGCGCCGTGAATATCGGCCTCAGTCGCGTTGCCGAGACCGCCATCGAAGGCATGGAAGGGGCCCAGCAGTGCCCCGGAGGCAAGCGCGACTCCGGCGAGCGCCGCGGCGCACAGCCAGGCGCGTCGGACCCGGTCGGAGCCGATGAGGAGCGATACACAGCCGCCGGCGACCAAGCCGAGCAGCACCCCACGTGACTGGGTGAGGAAAGCGAGGCCGAGCATGAGCACCGTCGCCGCCAGGGCGCTGGCGCGAAGGCCGGACTGCACACCGCGCCTGGCCGCGACACCGATCAGCGGCCAGACCGCGAACGCGAACAGGGCGGCGGTGCCGTTGCGGTAGCCCACGGGCTCGTTGAGCCGTCCGGCGAGGAAGAGGTCCTCGGCACCACCCAGCAGCATCCGCACCAGGGTGATCCCGGCGACCGTGGCGGCGCCGATCACCAGCCACGAACCGAGCCGCGCCCGGACGGCGCCGCGCCAGGGAACTCCTACCGCAAGGGTGAAGATGGCGGCAAAGAGGATGGTCCGCGCGGCACCTTCCCAAGCCTGAGCAGCGCTTTCTGACCAGGCGGCCGAGAGGCAGGCGAAGGCGGCGAGGACCCAGATCGCGAGGACCGCGGCCAGCAGCGGGCCGCGGCGGGGAAGTGAAATGGCCCCGGCAAGCGTCAGGGACGCCAGCATGGCCAGGCAGAGGATCGTCAGCGGCGCCCAGTAGCGCAGGTCGAAGGCGCCGTCCCACCACAGCGAACCGAGCAACAGCACCCCAACCAACACGACTGGGATCACCGCCACCAGCTCACTTGCGCTCGATGCGCCTAAGATGACCCCCGGATGGTCAGACGCATAGCCCTGATTTGTGCCTTCTCGCTGCTTCCCCTGCTCGCTCATTCGCTGGCAGCATATGCAGCGCCGGGAGATCCAGCAGCCGGGAGCCCGTCGGGCTCCGTGTACGAGCTGCCCTTCGAAAAAGCACGCGCCGAAGCCGCGCCCAAGGTCAGCGGCGGCACCGAAGGTCCCACCAGCACTCCTGGCACGGTTGGTGAAGAAGACGAAGGCAGCGGCTCCTACTACCGCTCGGAGAACAACTTCGGCTCATCTTCAGAGGTCCCTGGCACGGAGGCCCCGTCCAGCGAGTCAGCCGGCCGTGGCGAGGCCGCTGGGCAGGGTGATTCGAGTCAAGGGGGCTCAGGTCAGAGCGGCGAGACAGGCTCCCCGGGCGACCGCAGCGTGACCGGCACGACAGCCAGCGCCCAGATTGCCGACACGGGCAACACCTCTACCGGCGCGAGCATCGCGCTGCTTGTCGGAATCGGGATCGTCGCGGCCGGGATCGGAGTCTTCGCCGCCCGCGGGAAACGGCTCAAGGCGCAGTAGCCGCAGCCCAGGCAAGCAGCTCGCGAACGCAGCGCTCGCCGGCGTCACCAGCTCCGTAAAGACTCTGATCGGGCGCGCTATCGAGGCTGCGGCCAAGCAGCTCCCCCAGCGCCGCGACGGCGAGCTCGGCGTCTAGACCGACCAAGCGGTTCCAGCCGCTTGCGACCGTCTCGACCCACTCGGTCTGCTCACGCAGGGTGAGACAAGGCACTGCAGCCAGATACGCCTCCTTCTGCAGGCCACCCGAATCGGTCAGAACTGCCCGGGCACGTCGCATCAGGCAGGTGAAATCGAGATAGCCGAGCGGCTCGCTCAGCATGATCCTCGGGTTCGACTCGAGCCGCGCCAGCAGCCCGTTCTCAGCGAGGGCCAGCCGCGTGCGCGGATGAGCGGGAAAGACAAGTGGCCCGTGAAGATCGGCGGCGGCAATCAGTACGTCCGTAGCGCGCCGCAGAGCGCCAACGTCACCGACGTTTCCGGCGCGGTGCAGGGTGGCGACCAAATAGCCGGCGGGCTGGAGGGCGAAGCGCTCGAGGACATCCGAGCGCCGCTCGGCGATCGGGCCGAACTCGAGAGCGATGTCCGCCATCACATCGCCCACCAGGCGAGCCCGATCGCCCAGCCCCTCGGCCCGTAGGTTGTCGACGGCAACCGCGGTCGAACAGAGCAGCAGGTCCGAGGCTCGATCGGCGATGAGGCGGTTCACCTCCTCCGGCATCGAGCGATCGAAGGAGCGCATTCCGGCCTCGACGTGGACGATGGGAATCGACAGCTGGGCAGCGACGAGGGTGGCGGCGAGGGTGGCGTTGGTGTCTCCGTAAACCAGAACCACGTCGGGAGACTCAGCAAGGGCCAGCGGCTCCAACCGCTTCATCGTCGCCGCGGTCTGCTCGGCATGGCTGCCGGAACCAACCGCGAGGTCGTGATCTGGCCACGGCAGACCAAGCTCCTCAAAGAAGACGGCCGAGAGCTGGCGATCGTAGTGCTGCCCCGAATGCACAAGGATCTCCGTCGCCTGCTCGCGCAGATGACGGGAGACTGCCGCTGCCTTGACGAACTGCGGCCGGTTTCCAACGACAGTGAGGACCCTCATCGAAAAGCCGACCAGATCACTGACCCGCCGTGCATTTACGGCCGAGCGGCGCTCGGCGCCCCCAATGCCACCGAGACCCCGCCGGCCTCAAGCGACAGCTGAAGGGCCTCCAAGACGCGCACGACGCGCACCCCGCTGGCACCATCGCTGTGCGGCCGGCTGCCCTCGCGGGCGCACTCGACGAAGTGCTCGAGCTCAAGCCACAGGGGCTCATCTGCGACGATCGCCGGGCTGCGCGCGCCACCGGATCGTGTGACGTAGGCGTCTCTGGAATCCACGTCCTGGTCGAAGCCCTTGTCGAAGACCGTGAGCTTGCGCTCCGTCGCCATGTCGTCGAACACCGCCATCCGCTGCGAGCCGACCACGGTAAGCCGCCGCTCCTTGTGGGGATCCAGCCAGGACAAGTGCATATGGGCGACCATCCCCGAGGGAAACCGGAGGTGGCCGAAGACGACGTCCTCCACCCCCTCGCGAACGTAGCTCTCACCATGGGCGCTGACCTCAAGCGGGAGTTCCCTGGTCAGATTCAAGAACGTGGAGACGTCGTGGGCGCCGAGACTCCAGAGCGCGTTCTCGTCGGCCCGGAGCTTGCCGAGATTGAGCCGCTGGGAGTAGATGTAATGGAGCTCGCCCAGCTCGCCGGTGGCAATCAGCTCCCGCAGAGCCTCCACCCCTGGGTGAAACTCGAGCAGATGGCCGACCATCAGAACCACCCCACGCTCCTCGGCGAGGGCCGCGACCCGTTCGGCATCAGCAGCGCTCTGGGCCAGCGGCTTCTCGACGAAACAGTGCTTACCGGCTTCGATTGCGCGCTCGGCCATCGCCGCGTGGGTAGGCACCGGGGTGGCAATCGCCACCGCATCGAGGCTCTCGTCGGCGAGCAATTCCTCGAAGTCCTGCGAAAAACGCGCATCGGGAAATAGCGACGAAGCACGCTCGCGACAGGCGACATCCGTATCGCAGCACCACAGCAGCTCGCAAGCCGGGATGCGAGCGAGGTTGCGGGCGACGTTGGACCCCCAGTAGCCCACCCCGGCGAGCCCGATGGCTACCCGACGGCGCCCTTTCAGCAAGGCCACAATCCGATCGCCTCTAGCGCGGCGATCCCAGGCCCACTGCGAAAAGCAAGGGCAGGGCAGTGATCGCCATCGCAACCCCGACGTAGGCGACCGACCGGCCGCTGCGGGGATTTGAGGCGTCCCCCTCGAGACGCTGCCAGGCCAGGATGGCGGGTAGGGCGAGTGTCTCCAGCAAGACAAGAAGATCGCGACCGTAGGAGTGCGACCGCACGTAGGCAAGGTCGAGCGCGACCTTGTCGGGAAGCAGTCGATCGCGGTAGTAGGCATCCGGGTCCTGGTGCAAGCTGAGCATCCGGGCCTCCACCCCCGCGTAGCGGAGCTGGGTCGGACCGGTTATTCCGGGCGCAACGGCCAGTATCTCCCTGTAGTCCTGTTCGTGGAGCTCTACGAACTCCTCGAGCTCCGGCCGTGGTCCAACGAAGCTCATCTCCCCACGCAAGACATTCCACAGCTGGGGCAGCTCATCGAGCCGCGTGGTGCGCAGGAATCTGCCGACAGGGGTGATTCGCTCGTCTGCCGCACTGGCGATGGCGTTACCGGGTAGATCGATCCGCATGGTGCGGAACTTCAGCATCACGAAGGAATCGCCCTTGTAGCCGATCCTGGCGGCGCGGAAGATGGTCGGACCCGGAGAATCGAGCAGCACGGCTACCCAGATCAGTAGGGCAACGGGCAGCGCAAAAGGAACGATCAAAAGAACGGCGAGGAGATCGAATGCGCGCTTACCAACCAGCTTTTTCCGCAAGACAGCGCCTCGGACTTTTCGCGAACGATTGAGCAGCATCGGATGCCCGTCCAGAACTCAGGCGTGCTTACGATAATCGATAGGGTCTAAATAAGTACCCAAGCATTGGAGACGCGATGAACTGGCAGGTGCCTCTGTGCCGACCAACTTTCCGGGACGAGGATTTGGAGGCGTTGCTCGACGCATATCGTTCGGGCTGGTTGACGATGGGCCCACGCACTGCCGAACTCGAGCAGGCATTTTGCGAGTACACGGGTGTGCGCCACGCGGTTCCCGTCAGCAGTTGCAGCGCCGCCTTGCACCTGGCCTGCCTCGCCGCTGAACTTGGCCCCGGCGATGAGGTCATCGTCCCGGCGCTGACCTTCACCTCAACGGTTAGCGCGATCACCCACGTCGGCGCCACCCCCCGCTTCGCGGATATAGCCGGACCGGAGCAACCTTGGCTCTCCGTCGCCAGCGTCGAAGAAGCGATCGGCGAGCGCACCAGGGCAATCCTCACAATGGCCTACGGCGGGCATCTGGGCGAAACCGCTGAGATCGCTCGACTCGCCGGCGAAAGGGGGCTAATCCTGATCGAGGACGCCGCCCACGCGGCAGGATCGCGGCTAGGCGGGCGCCACGCCGGCAGCTTCGGCCTAGCGGGAGCGCTTAGCTTCTCGGCCAGTAAGAACCTGGGCATCGGCGAGGGCGGCATGCTGATCACCAGCGACAGCGAGCTCGCCACCCGAGTGGCCCGACAAAGCTGGCATGGGCTCGGTTCTCAGGCCTGGACCCGTCACCAGCAGGCAGCGCCTCAGTACGAGCTCGGAGCATCGGGGTTCAACTACCGATTCGATGATCCGCGGGCCGCACTTCTGCTCAGCTGCCTGAAGCGACTCGATGAGGACAACGGCCTTCGCCAGACCATCGATGCTGCCTACCGAGAGGCCTTCCTTGAGCTGGAGACCCTCGAGCCGACCGCTGCCCCACCGTCAGAAGAACCCTCCAGCTACTGCCTCTTCACGGCAACGCTCGACCCGTCCATCGACCGCGATGCATTCCGCAAATCGTTGGCCGCGCGGGGTGTCCAGACAAGCGTCCACTACCCCCTGCTTCACAAGAGTGGGCTCCATGCCCAACCCGGAGTCCAGCTTGCCAACAGCGAGGACTACGCGAACCGCTGCGTCACCCTGCCGCTGTTCCCCCAGATGGAGCAATGGCAGATAGAGCTGGTCACCAGCGCGATTTGGGATTTGCTCGGGGACCCGGTCCGAGTCCGTACCGCGGCCTAGCCGACCATGACAGCGGCGGAGAGCGGCTCGCAAAGAGATCGAGAGGCCGCCCGCCTGACGCAGACCTACCGGGGGTACGCCGAGAGCGCTCGCAAGCGCCAGGGCTGGTCGGCCACCAACCGGGGGAACATCGCGATTCGCCAGGAGCTACTCGGCGCCGTTCTCGAGCTTGCCGAGGAGCCGCTCAAGCGAGGCGGGAAGATCCTCGACGTCGGCTGCGGCTCGGGCTGGCTTTTGTCCGAGCTCGCGGCACGCGGTGTCGAGCAGCGGCTCCTGCACGGCGTCGATCTAATCGAGTCACGCCTCGCAGGGGCAAGGCTGCGGCTGTCCAATGCGGATATCCGCTTTGCCGACGCCCGTTCGCTGCCGTTCGAGGACGGACAGTTCGAATTGATCGCCCTGCTCACCTCGCTCTCGTCCATGCCCGGCGACGATGCCGTTGTGCGCGCGCTGGGTGAGGCGACCCGCGTGTGCTCACCGACCGGGATCGTCCTCTGCTACGAGCCTCGACTACCCAACCCCTTCAACCGATCGACCGTGACAATTTCCGCCGATGAGCTGGCGGAAACGCTCGGTCCGGCTTCGAGCACTCGAACCCTTACTGGGTTCCCACCGATTTCCCGACGGCTCGGTCCGCTCACCGACCGCCTCTACCCAGCGCTGGCGGCCCTCGCACCGACGCACCGGATCACGGCGCATGAACCAGGAGCCTTTCGGAAATCACGTGGATGACGATGTCGGGCATCTCCAACTCGATTGCCTCCAGCGGAAGGTCTGGGGTCCAGAGGAATACAAAGCGGCTGAAGTGCTCGGCCAGCCACTGGATCAGAGATAGGCAACAGGCGTCACCGAGGAGGACCGCCCGGGGAAGCTCCGGGTTGCCGGCGATCTCATAGAGGTGCGGTGCCCTCCCGGGGGTCACCTCGAGGTGCTCCGGGGCAGGCATCCGCACCGAGCGCAACCCCGAAAGAGAGGCGACCTTGATCTCCTCGTCCCACTCACTGTCCTCGGTTTCGACCGACACCCACTCGCCGGCGGCGAGCGCAAACTTCGGCTTCTCGGCGAGATCACCGCGAAACCCCTCTCGGTAGACGAAGTCCGTCTCGTCATATGGAAGCGGATCGCCCAGGGCTATCACCCGCTTGCGCGCCTCCCTCATCAGCTCGCGATAGGCGAAAAACGCGCCCCAATCACTCCAGGTGCTGGCAGTTCGGGAGAATGCCTCCCCGCCATCGCGGCTCTCGCGGAGCGTCGGCAAGAGGTCAAGGATCTCGCCGTCGCTCTTCCCCCGAAGGGCCCGATTCACCTGCTCTGTGGGGGAGTGCGGGTCAAGTACAAGCCCGTCGGGCAGAAGCTCTTCATAGAGACGCTCCTTCATCGGCGCGATCGCGAAGAGATATGGGATTCCGAGCTCGCGCAGGGATCGGTGGCGCTTTGCCACCATTTCCGCCCGCTGCTCGACCTGCTCCGCTGAGAGCAACGGCCCGCCGCCGAGCTGGTCACGCGTGAGATTGGCGTCGTCACGCAGGAACAGCCAGTCGCGCCGGCCCACCAGGGCCGCGGCGCCAGGATCTGGCGGCGGCTCCTGCTCCGGGACAAAGGGAGCCTGGAAGTCGGCGGCGTCCTCGGGGATGAAGGTGGTCTGGCTCCAGATGCCACCGGCAGTGCGCGCGACGGTTTCGAATTGCTCGACGGCAAGCACCGGGAGCCCGCCAGGGCCAGCGGTGACCCGGATCGTGTGCGACCGCTCGTCGCCCAGTTCCTGCGGGAGCGCGACGTCGAAGCCATAGCGACCCTCGCCCATTCCCGCCGCCGCGAGCACCTGGCGCTCGACGTCGGCGACTCCCGAGGCGACCCCACGACCGTCGACCAGGACCTCCACCTCGACCGCCTCATCGGGGTGCTCAGGGTCCCACGCCCAACCGATCGCCCGCCCGTCGACTACTGACTCGAGGCGCCCCTCTACCTTGCCGTTCACCGCTGGATCGTACGTTCGCGCCCGAAGCGCCGCGTGTGCTCTTGGGAGAAGACGAGGTACTCGGAGACCGAGGCCCGACCGATCGAGTAGCGCGCCGCGGTCTGAAGCGCGGCAGCCTGGAGGGAGTGCACATGGTCGCGGTCGCCAACGAGACCCGAGAGGACCTCAAACGCCTCATTCACGTCGCTGGTATTGACGGCGAGCGCGTTGACCCCGTCCTCGACGAACTCCCAGACGCCGCCAAGTCGGGGCACGACCGCGGTGGCGCCGCACGCCATCGCCTCCAGGGCGGTGCGGCCAAACGCCTGGTACATCGACATGTCGAGGAAGACGTCGGTGCGGCGCAGCAACTCGGCGACCTGCGGCCGCGTCAGCACACCCCGGTGGCCCTCGAGCCGGGTGGCGGAGCCGGTCAGACCGGCCAACTCCTCGCCACTGCAACCGAAAGTGACCAGCTCCACCTGATCTCCGCAGCGTTGCTGCAGCGCCTCGAGAACCGCCAGCGTGGCGCTCGGCTGGCGGCGCGGGGTACGCGGGCGCACCATCGCCGCGATTCGCAGTGGCCCGGCCTCTCGTGAGGCCTCACCGGGCTTAAACAGCCTCTCATCGATGCTGGGCTCAACTTTGGCGACGTGGCGATCGTGGCGATCGCCGACGATGTTGCAGAGCCAGTGCGACTTTGCGAAGAGGAGAGAGTCGGGAACGGCTTGATAGGAGGCAATCGCCTCCTTGAAGTCCTCCGAGCCCGGCGCGGTGAAGAAGGGCTCGTAGTCCTGGACGTAGTAGGCCGGGAGGAAGTTGTCCCGCCTCGACCGCAGGTCGGCGAGCATCGCCACTGACTTGTAGTGCGTCGCCGAGATCACATCGGCGGCCCCCGTCTTGGCCGCGAGCTCGTCGAGATCGGAGAAGGTCTCGAAGACCTCATCGTCCTCGTAGGCAGCGGCGACGCGCGGCAACGACGCGTCCGGGATCAGGATGCGGGCCGGCACCCCCAGCTCTCGCAGGCCGACCACCTCCTGGTAGACGGAGTGCGCGCCCCCCGATCCGCCGCTGCTGAACCCCGGCAGGATGAAGGCAACCTCGAGCGGGTCCTCACGGGCGACATCGAGGGCAGCCGCCAGCATTGCCGGGCTCGAGATCGCATCGCCGACGGCTTCGCGAAGCGGACTCAGTGACGTATCAGCCTCCATTTCGCCGACCAGCGCTTCGATCTCCTCGGCGCCGTGCTTGCGGAGGAAGACCTGGTAGTTGCGCTGGGCGATCGGCTTGCGGGCCTCCGGGGTGAACGATTTCGACTTGGCATGGAAGACGTACGCGTCGTCTGCCACCGCCAGCTCGAATCCGGCCTGCGCCGCCCGATAGCTGAAGTCGTTCTCCTCGCAGTAGCCGCTGGCGAAGTTCTCCTCATCGAAGTAGCCGATCCGCTCGAAGACCGCTCGTTTGACGACGTAACAGAAGCCGTTGATGAAGGGCAACCGCGGCCTCTCCCGCGGCGAGAGTCGCTCGAGCACCTTGCTGATTCCGTCCTCGGTCAAAAAGGGCGGCAGCGGGTTGGTTGCCCACCCGCCGCTGTCGCGGAGATCGGGCAACGACTGATGGCTTGCGGCGTTGGAGAGTGGTCCGAGGATCCCGATCCTCTCGTCCGACTCCCCGCAGGCGATGAGGCGCTCCAACCAGCCGAAGGTGACGATGGTGTCGCTGTTGAGAACCACGACATAGTCGCCGTTTGCCTCCCGCATGCCGAGGTTCGCTGCGATCGTGTATCCGTGTGGCGGCAAGTCGTTGTGGATCAGGGTCAACTCCGGGTTGATCGCCGCCGCTTCCTCCAAGTAGGCCGTCGTCTCGGCGTCGCTGCCGTCGTTGACAACGATCAGCCGGAACGGGTGACTGCCCTTGTGGACCAGCGACCAGAGGCAGCGGCGGACGTCCTCGAGCGCGTTATGGACGCATACGACGACGTCGACGGTTGGACCCTCGATCGTGCAATCCTCACCGCGCCCGCGCAGCACGCGTCGGCGATCGCAGGGCGAGGGCAGCGCCAGCGGATCGACGCCCCGATCGGAGAGGGGCTCGTACTCGGCCGCGAAACATCGCGACCCGTCGCGCTCGACCAAAGGCGGTACGTGCTGCACCTTCCCCATTTCGGCCAGCGTGCTCTCGTGCAGGACAGCCAACTGAGCCAGCCTGCGCTCGACCGCGGAACGCTCTGCATGAGCGACTTCGGCCTCCACTCGCGCCCTCCCGATTGCCGCTTGCAGGCTGGCAAGCTGGCCGTTGAGTCGCTGCATGTCCAGCTCCCGCACCTCGAGCAGCTCGCGAAGCTCGGCGGCGGCGTGATGCCCGGTAGCTGCCTGTGCCCTGACTTCGTCGATCGTCCGTTCGAGGCTTTCGCGTCCATCCTCGAAGTCGGCAACCATCCGCGCGCGAGCTAGATCGGTCTCTTTGAGCCGCCGCTCGAGCTCGGCGGCCCGCGCCTCGGCGGCCGCCAGCTCACCCGCCTGGGCCTCGAGCTGCCGCTCGAGCTCGGTCGAGCGCTCGGCGTCGCGCAGCCTGCTTTCCTCGGCGGCTTCAGTGTCCTCGCGGGCGATGCGGACCCGCTTGCGTTCGCTGGCCAGCTCGTCTTCGAGCGCGATCTCCCGCTTGTCCGCCGCATCCCCTTGACGCGTCAAGCGGCTGACTCGGCGATCGGCGTCTTCAAGTTCATCGCGGATCGCGTTGAGGGCGCTGATATTGGCTTTCTGCGCGTCCCGAGCTGCCTTCCGCGATGCCTTCGCCTCCTCGGCTCGTGCCTGGCGCTCCTCGGCCAGCTCAGCACGCGCCTTGTCCTTCTCTTCGTTCGCCCTGTCCTTTTCTAGGGTCGCTTTGACCCTTCTCAACTCAACGTCGATCCGGGCCCGCTCCACCGCCGCCACCCTGTCGATCAGGAAAGGGGGCTTTGCCGTGGCCGCCAGGAGCTTCCTCGCCGGAGGCCGATCATCCAGCACCGCTTTGACGGCTAGGACGCCGAGGCCATGCTCGCCGCCGACCTCAAACAGCTTCCAGCCCTGGCTGCTCTCTTCGAGAAAGTCCTCGACCGCGCCGCGCACGCCGCTGTGCGATGCCGCCGGCTTCGTCGCGTTCGCGAGGTGAGCGTTGATCCCATCGTCGACGAGCTCGTCGAAATCGGGGTGGATACCGCGATACTCGAAGGGTCGGCGTTTGTCGGCGGGGATATTTGTCGGGTCGTAGTAGAGGTCCCGTCGCGCATAGGGCCAACTCATGTCGTGAACGGCCACCACAGGAGGGCTCTCCCCCGCCTCCAGCGCCCGACGCTCGAGCCACCGCAACTCGTTCAGAACGGTGTGCCAGTTGTGATCGCCGTCGATCAGGGCGAATTCGACGTTCTCAAGCGTCGGCAGAACTTCGAGGCTCAGCGCATCGTGGAAAACGAAGTCATCGGGGTACTCCCCCCGCAGCGCATCGACGTCGAAATTCGGCTTCGGGTCGATCGCGTGCAGGACGGCCCCATGCGATTGGGCGTATTCGAGCAGCGCTCGGGTCGTCCCGCCCTTGTCGGAACCGATCTCGAGGATTCGGTCAGGGCGAAGCGAAGCGATCAGCGGCTGCAGCAGCGCCTCCCAGAAGGCGAGCATCGACGGGCCGGGACGACGCTCGGGCTGCTGACTCGGGCCGGCCACGAGCGCCTAGCCGGATTGCTCGAGGTCGGTCTCGAACAATCCGGATCCGCTTTCGAGCGCAGGGGGATCTTCTGCCGCCGAGCCGGAGGAGGGCAACGCCCTCTCCGCCGCGGCCCGCGCGGACTCCAGATGACCGGGCGACGAGTGGCGGCGAAAGGTGGTCGCACGGGCGATGGCGCCGATGCGGCGGGCAAGTCGGGCGCGCCTTGTCGAACTCGCCCTGGCGAGATGATCGGCGATCTCATCGATTCGAGCTCCCGCCGCACGCAGTTCGACCTGCATTCCGTCGATCCGCGCGCGGAGCCGGTTGCGGTCCTCCTTGACCGCGTCCAGGGCGTCTTCGCTGTGCGCCAGCCGGCCCTGCGCCAGCCGCTCTCTCTCGCCCAGCTCGGTTAGCTGGCGCTCGCTGTCCTCCAGCTGACTGCGCAGCTCGGAAACCCGCTCGCCCAGCTGCACCACAGAATCGCCTTCGGTCCGCAGCTCCTCGGCAGTGTGCTCGAGCCGGACCTGGGCCTCGACCAGCGCCCGCCGCTCACCGGCCCGCTCGCTCTCCAGCTGATCGAGCCGGACGCTTCGCGAGGCCAGGTCTTCATCGAGCCGGCTCAAGCGCCATTCCAGCGCCTCCTTTTGGGCGCGGTACTCGGCCACTTGAGTAACCAGCGTCGCGCTCTCCGCCCCGGCTGCCGGCTCCCCGACCGGCGCGGGCGTGGGCTGCGCTCCCTCGTCCTCGGGGGCAAGGTTGGGCGCCTCCGGGTCGACGGCCGCTAGTTGCCGCTTGATCGCGGTGAGCTCCACCGTCGTCTCCACTCTTGCCGACTCCGTTCGCCGCGCCTGCTCGCCAAGAAAGCGCGACGAGCCCAGGTCTGCCAATACCGGGGCAATCCCGTGCCGCTCGGCGATCAGCCGCGCTTCGGCGAGGACCCCGAGGCCTTGAAATCCGGGGACCTCAAGAAATGTCCACTCAAGATCACTTTGCGCGACCAAGTCATCGATTGCGGTCAGCACCCCGGAGCGAGGCAGGAAGTCCCTCACCGCGCAGAACGGGGTCAGCCTCAGCCCGTCGGGCTGGGGATCGCGCCGGCCGGGAACGAGGCCCAGGTCAGAGTGCCCATGGAGCTGGCCCGGCGGAATCGTCGAGGGGTCGTAGTAGCCGTCGCGACGGCCGAATGGCCATTGTACGTTGTGGACGGCGATCAAAGGCGCGGAGCGTTCGTCGCGCTCCGCCGCCCGCAAGAGCATCGTCAAGGACGAGTGCACCGCGTGATAGTTCGGGTCCCCATCGAGCAGGGCGAGGTCGACGGCGCCGATCTCCGCGAGTGCAGCAACCGCCCGTTCGGGGTGGAGAACGAGCTGCTCCCCCGCCTTAGCAACGAAATCCGGATCGAGGCGAAGCGCCGGATCGACGGCGTGAAGGACCGCGTCGCGCGAACTCACAGCCTCGAGGACCCGCCTTGTGAGGCGTCCATCGGCAGAGCCGATCTCGACTATCGTCCGAGGTTCCAGCACCTCGATCAGCGGCGCGATAACTGGGGCAAACAGCCTGTGCATCGGCCGAGTCTAAGCAGTTTCCGGCGGCCCGGCCGGAGCTGCCGGGCGGTGTCCAGTCAGGTGCTGGTAGCGGCCGGGCTTACGTTCCGCCAGGCCCCGCTCGAGCCGCACCTGGGTGAAACCGGCCCGTCGCAGCTCGCGCCTCGCGGCGGCGCCTGAGATCAGCCGAACCTTCGAGCGCGTCCCCCCGCGCCTGGCCAGACGCAGGACGGGCTCGGCGAGCGCCGAGGGGAGCTGGTGAACAAGCGGCAGACCGGTGAATGGATCGACCGGAGAGCCGAGGGTTGGATTGCGCACCACCAATTTCCCCCCCCGGCGCGAGATCCGCAGCGCATGGCACAGAGCCCGGCTTCGATCGGATCGCTCCGTCACATAGCAGAGGGAGTTATTGAGCACGACGAGGTCGAACGCGGCATCGGCCAGCGGCGTCTCCTCGATCCAGCCCCGCCTGAACGACGCCCCGAGACCGAGGCTTCTGGCGACCTTGGTGGCAACCTCGATTCGATCCTGATTTGGATCCAGGCCGGTCACCCGGGCGCCGAGATTGGCGAAGTACAGGCTGATTGCTCCAAACCCGCAGCCGAGGTCGGCCACGTCAAGGCCCTCGATCGAGTCGCTGCCGATCAGGCCGAGCAGCAGCTCGGCTCGCTGCGGCGCCAGGGTTGAGTTCGTGTCCAGCGTTCGCAGGCCCGCCTCGTCATCGATTGCCTGGCCGTGAGCGCGGTAGTACTCGATGATCTCGCCGCGCAGGGCTCGGCATATCGGGGTGAAGTCTCGGTAGCGCTGCACGCGGCGCATGATCGCCGATCCCAACCCCGGACCCCATCGATATCGTCGAATCGATGCGAGTCCTGTGGCCCACGGTGGTTGTCCCGTTGCTTGATGCCCTGAGGCCGTCGACGATCGTCGAGTTTGGTGACGACGCCCGGTTCACCGCGATGCTGGAGGCGGCTGCGGCCGTGTTCGAAGGCAGCGTCGAGCAGCGCGGAGATTCCCTGCCTGGCGATCTCAGCGCCGCTGAGCTCGCCCTAATCCACGGCGAGCCAAACTGGTACTCGGTCACGGACCGTCTCGACCAACTCGCCGCGATGTCGGGTAACAGCGACGCGCCTTTCCCGGTGACCCTCGTCCACGGCATCGATTGGCCGACCGGGCGACGCGACGCATACCCGAACCCCAGCGCGATCCCGATCGATGCCCGCCAGCCCCACCGCGGCGCGGACGGGATGGAGCGTGCGCTCGATCGCCACGACCTCCGCAACGGGGTGCTGACCGCCGTCGAGGACTTCCTCGATCGCTACGAGGGCGACGCGGTCGATGCGATCCACGTCCCAGGCCTGGGCGGTGTCGCGATCTTGGTCTCGCAGAGACGCCTCAAAGGCAAGGGCTCGAGGCCGTTGGCCCAGTTGATCGCCGGCTGGCGCCTCAGCCCTCTGGTCCTCGAGCAGATCGCGACGATCGAGGGCGAGCGTGTGCGCACCGCCGAGGAGCTGAATCGGCTGCAGGCGGAGCTCGACGCCGCCCGCGCTGGCCAGGCAATTCAGAGTGCCGCCGCCGAGGATGCGCGGCGGGGCCAACTCGAGAAGCTCGCCGCCAGAAACGCCAAGCTCACAGAAGAGCTCGCTCGCCAAGAGGCCCGGGCGGTCGCCCTGGCGGGTGAAGCCCCCAGCTACGAGCCCGCATCGGCGCCGGGCCTCCAACTGCGCGACGTCAACGCACCCCAACCCCTCGGGGATCCCTCGCAGCCGCTGCCACTCGATCGCAAGGGGATCTTGCTCGGAGTGGGCGCGCCCGCTCAAAACGGCGCCGAGCCCCTGCACGCGATCGTCAGCGTCGGCAGCGAGGCGGAGCGACTTCGTCGCTGTATCTGGTCGCTTCTGGCCAGGTGCGATCGGCCCCTGCGGCTGACCCTGGTAGTCGGCGCGGAGATCGACGCCCACCTGCATGAGCTGATCGACGCCCTTTCGGTGGCGGAGCCGTTGATTCAAGTCACCCGCGATAAGCCCGACGACGACATCTCGGAGTGGAGGCTGCGGGTCACGGAGCCAGTCACCTTCTCTCACCAGGCCGTTCAACACCTTCTCACCGCCGCTGGAGAGGCTGCGCATCCAGTCGGTGCGCTCGCCTTCGAGACTCTTGGCGCGCCCCCCTGGGCCGGCCCAGACGCACTCGCCCTCCTGCTCGCGGGAGAGCGGCGTGATCAAGCCGGCCTCCTCGCTGCCGCGCCCTGCACTGCGACCCGTCCGGGCATCGTCGCCGCTGCCCCAGGCGCGATCGCGCTGGATGCGGTGGTCTCCGGTTCGCGCGCCGGAAATGAGACCACGGTCTCAGCGATCCTCGATCAGCTCGGCGATGCGCTCGGCGGCGAGCGGGAGCTCCGCGCAGCACTGCGGCTGCGACTCGAGAATCCGCTCGCGATTGCCTACGTCCTTCCCGGCCTGCCGGAGGGAGGATCGGGTGGGACCCACTCGATCTTTCAGGAGGCGCTGGCGTTGGATTCCCTCGGCGCGCGGGTGCGGGTCCTGGTCTCCCAAGAGTTCGCCGGGCGCGCCGAGGGTCTTTATCCCGAGGCCGACGGGTTGGTCCGCCCCTACTCCTCCGCGGAGACGCTCGGCGCGGCGCTGGAGGGCTTCAACGTCGTGATCGCGACCGAGGCGCCATCGACCCGCTTGGTCGCGGAGCACGTAGGGCGCAACGCCGGCGTGGTCGGCGCCTATTACGTCCAGGACTACGAGCCGCTCTTCTCGCCCGATCGCAGCCCCAGCGCCGACACGGCGCTCCTCTCCTACCGCCGCGCCGAGGGACTGTTGCTGTTCGCGAAGACCAATTGGATCGGCAACGTGGTCGGCTCTGCGCACGCAGTTCCCGTAGCCAAGGTCAGTCCCAGCCTCGACCGCAGTGTCTTCAACGCATCCGGCCGTGAGAACGAGCGGTCGCTGGTCCGGGTGGCGGCGATGATCCGTCCGCGGACGCCGCGGCGGCGCGCGGCGGAGACGCTGTCGGCGCTCACCCGCCTGAAGAACGAGCTGGGCCAGCGGATCGAGTGCCTGGCCTTCGGTTGCAGCAGCGAGGAGTTCGAGGCGCTTCCGGGCGGGGAGGGAGTCGAGTGCCTCGAGCTCCTCTCGCGCGAGAAGGTCGCCCGGCTACTGCGGCGCTGCGATCTCTTCCTCGACTTGTCCTCCTACCAGGCGTTCGGCCGCACCGGCCTCGAGGCGATGGCGTGTGGGTGCGTGCCGCTGCTGCCCGCCGTCGGCGGCGTGGCCGAGTACGCGGTGGCGAGCTGGAACGCGCTGCTGGTCGACACGGAGGACGAGGACATGGTCACGGCCGCTGCGATGTCGTTGATCGAGGACGCCGACCGCCTCGAGCGCCTCCGTCGCAATGGCCTGCAAACCGCGGAATCGTTCTCACCCGTGCGCGCGGCGAGCAGTCAGTACGCGTGCTTCGCGGCAAGGCGCGCCGCGATCGAACCGAGCTAGGGCGTCGGCGGTGCGTCGCCTCGGCGCCGCAGCGCCGCGCCGATCAGGCGATCCCGCCAGAGGGACCCCCCGGACACCCAGTTGTTCGGGTGCGTGAGGCAGAGAATCGGCGTCTCGCGATCGCGGAGCAGCCGATAGGGGTCGAGATCGTCGCTCCAGCCACCGTCGGCGCTGCTGCGATCGGTCAGCCAGGCGGCGAGCCGGTGGCGGCGCATTGCGTCATTCGCGTCGTACTCGATGCCGAAGTCCGACCACTCCTGGTCACGCAGCAGTACCCCGTTACGCACAGTCGGGACCCGCGTGTCGCCATGCGCCGCGACGCTTCGGATTGGTCCGAAGCGTTCGCTGAAGATGGTGATCTCCTCGCGGAGTCGGTCACGAGCAGCCTCAATCCCCTCGACGGATTCGGTCACTTCCGGGGACCCAGATCGCAGCACCTCGCGAGAAAGGGTCTCGTAGTGCAGCCCGATCTCCCCGCCGCGGCGCTTCAACTCCTCGATCACGGCTTGATTAGCGGTGCGCCAACGGAAGTACCAGGTGGAACGCAGGCCCAGCTCGACCTCGACATCGGACATCATCAGCGCCGACCCCGGATGCTGATCGACGTCGTGGCGCAGGATCAGGATCGGCCCCCGCTCCGATCGCACCCCGCCGTCGAAGAAGTCCTCCAGCGTCACCGCTTGGTAGCCGGCTCCCAGTGACGCCTTGAGGAGCCTGCCGTACTCCGGCCACCTGGCCCGGGAGAAGGTGCGGGAGAGGCGCCGTCGAGACCGAGCCGGGCTAGACTGGCTCCCCTCGCTCGCCTCCACGGCGATGATCATAGAGCCGGGCTGAGGTCCGGCCGCGCTCATCTCTCGGTATGTCTGACCCTCGCACCTACGAGCAGCTCTTCGATTCCCGTTTGAGGCGGGATGCCGGCCACTCCGAAGAGCGGGTGGTGACGCTGGAACAGAGGATCTCCGAGCTCACCGCGGAGCTTGAGCGCCGCGACAGCGAGTTCGCCCGCGCCCGCGCCGAACTTGCTGAGGAACGGCGAGCCGGGGAGGCCCTGAACCGCCGGGTCGAGACGATGGCGGCGCGGCAGCGCGTCTTCGAGGAAAAGCTGCGCGGCGCGACGAGCGAGCGAGATGCGGCGCTGCGTGCGGTCGATCGCCAGGCCGAGACCCTGAACAAGCTTCAGACCCAGGCCGAGGATCTGACTGAGCTTCAGTCACTGGCCGAGTCCCGGCTCGCCGCTGAGAGGGATCGACAGCTCGCAGACAAGGCGGGCCGGGCCGAAGCGCTGGCGGGCGAGTACGCGTCCCGGGTGCGCGAGCTGGAGCAGCTGGTCTCGGCCCTCGCCGGTGGCCTCTCACAAACGAGAGCCGATATCGATCGGGCGGCGACGTCGAAGGCGTGGCGCTGGGGACACAGCACGACCAAGGCGCTGCGCCGGCTCACCCTGCAGAAAAACAAGACGGAGGGGGCGCTGGCGAGAGCGCTCAACCGGATCGAGCAAATCGAAGCAGCACGCGGGGGACTGCCAGCCGTGGACGTGACTTCGGTGCCCCAGGAGGTTGAAGCTGCGCTCGAGCTCGACGAACGCAACGAGGAGCAGCGGGCCGCGGCGCGTGAGTGGTTCGCGGCCGAGGTCCGTCAGCGACTTGGCCCGACACCGGAGCTATCGAACTGGCCGGCGATCTCGATTGTGGTGCCGACCCGCAACGGGCTCGGGCACGTCGAACGCCTGCTGGCGGGCCTGCAGGAGCGCACGGACTACCCGGACTTCGAGCTGATTGTCGTCGACAACGCCTCCGATGACGAAACCCTCGACTTCCTCGATCGACTCAGGGCGGGGTTCCCGATCGCGGTGATCGCCAACTCGGAGCCGGCCTCGTTCTCCGACTCCAACGCTCAAGGCGCTGCGAGCGCGGCGCATGACCTGATCCTCTTCCTCAACAACGACATCGAGCCGTTCGAGCGAGGCTGGCTGCGAGAGCTGGTGGCCGCCCACCGGCGGGAGGGCGTCGTCGCAACCGGTGCCACCCTGCTGCGATCGATCGCGGCCAACGACGCGGCAACCCGAGACCGAACCGTCCAGCACCGGTCGATCAAGTTCCGCGCCGCGGCCGACGGGGTGCGGGCGTTCAACCACGGTGACTGGGAGGACCTCTTCGACGCCGGCTTCGGAACCGAGGACCGCGCCCCTGCGGTCACCGCCGCCTGCATGTTGGTCGATAAAGACCGATTCAACGCAGTTGGAGGGTTCACCAACGGCTACAGATTCGGCACCGAGGATGTCGACCTGGGCCTGAAGCTGACGATGGGCGGCGGCCATGCAGTCGCGAGCGGCCGCTCGATCCTCTACCACCGCGAGTCGGCGACCCAGGACGACGAGGGCGGAGACTTCAAGCGCAACAACCGGGTCGCCAATCGCAGGCTCTTCCTCGAGCGTTGGGGCGCACAGGTACGACGGAACTACCGCCTCGGACGCCTTCGCGGCGATCCATTTTGGACCGATGGAAGCGGCCCCCACGTGGCGATTACGGTCACCAGCCTCGACCCGGGTGACGGCTGGGGAGACTGGTACACCGCGCACGAGCTCGGCGATGCTCTCACCGAGCTGGGATGGCGGGTGACCTACGTCGAGCGAAGGGGGGACGCCTGGTACGAGCTGCCCGCTGACCTGGACTACCTGCTGGCGCTGATGGACCCGTTCGACCTGCGCCGCGTGCCGCCGCAGGTGACGACGATCATCTGGGTTCGGAACTGGACGGAGCGGTGGCTGCAGCGGCCGTGGTTCGAGCGCGCCGACGTAATCCTCGCCTCCTCGGGGCCCTCGCAAGAGCTGATCGAGGAGGCGACCGGCCGCCAGGTGACGCGCTTCCCGCTGGCGACCAACCCGAGGCGCTTCACGCCGCAGCCGCCGGATCCCTCCCGCGATGCCGACTACGTCTTCACCGGCAACCACTGGGGTAAGGACCGTGAGATCCAAGCTGGTCTGGCGCCTCGCCGGAAGGAGCAGCTCGACATCTATGGCAGGGGCTGGGACAAGGTGAAGGGGCTGACGGCGCACAGCCGGGGACCCGTTCCATATCAAGAGCTACCGGCGATCTACTCCTCCGCGAAGCTGGTACTCGACGACACGGCCGGACCGACCCTCCCCTACGGCGCGCTCAACACCCGCGTCTTCGACGCCCTTGCCGCTGGCACCCTGCCGCTGACCAACTGTGAGGTGGGTGCCCGCGAGCTGTTCGGCGAGGACTTTCCCGTCTGGACATCGGCCGAGAGCCTGCGCGAGCAGCTCGACGGGCTGCTGGCCGACGACGCCCGCCGAGTCGAGCTCGCGGAGCGCTTTCGCGGCGAGGTGCTGCGCCACCACACCTATGCTCACCGCGCCCAACGACTCGCCGAGGTCCTGGTCGAGTACGAGGAACGACCTTCCTTTTGCCTGAAGATCGGCGCGCCGACCTGGGAGGAGGCGGAGCGATGGGGCGACCTCCACTTCGCCAGGGCCCTCGAACGCGAGCTGCGCGGGCGCGGGCACCGCTGCCTGATCCAGGTGCTGGAGGAGTGGGAGAACGACGAGGGACTGACCTACGACGTGGCCCTGGTGATTAAAGGCCTGAGCCGGCATTTCCCGAAACCGGGTCAGTTCAACGTGCTCTGGATAATCAGCCACCCCGCCGAGGTGACCGGCGAGGAGTGCGACGGCTATGACCTCGTCTGCGTCGCCTCCGAGAGCTTCGCGGCGGTTCTCGAGCAAAAGACCAAAGTCCCGGTCGTGGTGCTCGAGCAGGCGACCGACCCAAGCGTCTTCTTCCCAGATCCGTCCCCTCAATACGAACACGACCTCGTCTACGTAGCCAACTCACGGAACGTACTGCGGCCGATCATGAGAGACCTCCTCCCAACCGATCGCGACCTGGCGATCTACGGCGGCAACTGGGACGGCCTGATCGACACCAAGCACGTCGTCGCCGAGTACGTTCCAAACGACGAGCTGCGAAAGGTCTACTCGTCAGCCAAGATCGTCCTCTGCGACCACTGGGACGACATGCGTGAACACGGATTTATTTCGAACCGCATCTACGATGCGTTGGCCTGCGGAGCGACGATCGTGAGCGACGACGTGACCGGCCTCAGCGAGCGCTTCGGCGATGCCGTTCTGACATACAGCGACGCCGAGGAGTTGGCTAAGCACCTCGACGAAAGACTTGCCGCTGAGAGAAAGTCCGGGGCCGCTGTACCGGTGGCCAGCTTCAGCGAGCGGGTCGATCAGCTGCTCGCCGCGATCGCCAGCGTTCCTTCTAGGATCACGGCATGAGCCTCGACGCCTTCCTTCAAAATCTCTCGTTCAACCTGCTGGATCCCGAAGCGCAGGTTGGCGCCGACGGCAGATTCCATCTGACTCGCCCCGACGGGACCGTTGCCACCCTGCTCGATGCAGACGACTTTGTCCTCGAGTGGGCCAACACCAATCTCCCACCGGGACAGGCCTCGAGCAAGGCGTCGCTCGAAGCGGTTGCGGACATGCCAAAGATGTCCACGCTTGCCATCGGCGCGATCATCAACAGCGCCGTCAGCCACATGCCGGAGGGACAAGCCTTCGTCAATGTCGGTGTCTGGCACGGGTATTCGTACCTTGCCGGCCTGCATGGGAACGAGGAGAAGCCGGCCACCGGAATCGACAACTTCTCCCAGTTCGGCGGGCCCAAGGACGAGTTTCTCGCACGGTTCGAAGCCCAGTCATCCCCTCGACACTCGTTCGTCGAGTCCGACTACCGCGACTTCTTTCGCGACTTCTCCGATCCGATCGGGGTGTACATCTACGACGGTGAGCACACCTACGAGAACCAGGCCGAAGGGCTGCGGGTGGCCGAGTCACTGATGGCGGATGGATGCATCGTCATTGTCGACGACACAAACTGGCGCCAGCCGCGCAAGGCAACCTACGACTTCATTGCCCAGAGTTCGCGGGATTACTCGGTGTTGCTCGATGTTCGAACCAGTGGCCAGCATCCAACCCTTTGGAATGGGACCCTGGTTCTTCGTGCCGACTCCAATGGGGACGCGAAGACCATCTCGTCCATTCCAAGCCCCAAGCTGCCGACCTCCGAGGAGCCGCCCGAACACCGTGGGACCACGGTGAGTGCATTGATCGGGCCCGGCGAGCCCTCGGCGAAAGATCGTACGCAGAGAGCCCTCCGGACCCAGAGCCACTCCGAGATCGAAATTTTGACCTTCGGCGGAGAAGACGATGCGGCCGAGGGGGCGGATCACCGCTCCACCGCCGCGGATGCCTTTGCGGCAAGCACAGGCGATTACGTGGTGTTGCTCAACGCCGGTGCCGAACCGGGGGCGACGGCGATCGAGCGCGAGCTGGAGACCATCAACGACCCAGGGGCTGGAAAACCGTATGACTGGCGAAACCAGCGTGGCCAGCTCCGATCCTGACGGTACCGAGCCCGCCAATTCCCCCGAGCCCTCCAGTCAGAGCTGGGAATCAACGCGTTACTCCCCGGCTTACCCGGGCGCCTTCCTCCCCGACGGATCCGACCCTCCGGACTCCGGACGATCGGTCCTGACGACTCAGGCCGAGGTCCTCACGGAACTCGACCTTCCCCCCCTGCAGGCCTTCGCCGTTGGAGCCGGGGTCACCGATCCCGAGGCCGAGCGGGCGGTTCGCTTTCAGCCCCACTCGGATCCACCCAGCTGCCCAGCCACCTTTTGCACCCGAATCGACGGCGGAGCCGTCTGGACCCCCGGTTTCATCGCCTTTGCTCCCCTGGGCCACTACCTGGCCGACTCGGTGAGAACCCCTCGGTTGATGACCAACCTGGGGCTGCCGCTAGAGGACAGCGGGACGATCGGCCCGTTGCCCTCTCCCATTTACTCGCCGGAGACCGCGATCCTGATCGGCAACCTGCAGGCGCAGAACTATTTTCACTGGCTGTTCGAGAGCGTCGCCCGCCTTGGTGTATTGGCTTTAGCTGATCTTGGGGTCGACCTGAGCGATGCGAAGTACATCGTTCCCGAGCTGAGCGGTGCCCAAGTGGAATCGCTGCTGCGCGCCGGCATTCGCGATGACCAACTGTTGAACCTCACGGACCAATTCGTTCAATTCTCCCGCCTGTACGTTCCGTCCCGGGGACTGGAGCGCATCTACCGGTTCAGCCGTGCCGGGGTCGCGTATCTACGAAGCCTCGGGCCCGAAGGCAAACCGGAGCGACGTCTCTACCTGACGCGGAGACACTCAGGCCGGCGGAGGATCGAAAACGAGTCAGAGGTCGTCGAAATGCTGTCCAGCCACGGCTTCGACGCGGTCGCGGCCGAGACGCTCAGCTTCGACCGGCAAATCGAGCTTTTTTCTCAGGCGCGGGCGCTCGTGGCGCCACACGGCGCCGGGCTGGCGAACATAGCCTTCATGCCTCCAGCAGGCGCGGTGCTGGAGGTACAACCCGAAAACCTTGACTATGCCGGCAGCGCCATGTACCGCTCACTTGCCGCGGTCGCGGAACAACGCTATGGAGTCCTCGTCGGCAAAGGTGCGGCAAGGGACTCGATCCAGGTCGACATTGGCCTGCTCGAGAGTCTCGTGCGAGAACTCATGTGATGCTCCCGCCAGCCGCAGAAGCAAGGGATCTATATGAGGATCTACGGCCCGGCTCCGAGCTGCTCGTCGTTGCATTTGCCGGCCTGGCTGAAGAGATGGGTATTCCGGCCTTTGAGTTCATGAAGCTGCTTTCCACTCTTGAGGTTCAGTGCATTCTGGTTCGAGATAGCCGCAGGATCTGGTACCAACGCGGAGTTTCGGGAGCGGGCCAAAGCGTGGACGCGGTTGCCGATCACCTTGCCGAGCGAATTGCCGCGCTCAGCCCGCGCAGGGTGACCTTTATCGGTAGCTCGGCCGGCGGCTACGCGGCGATCCTCTTCTCGTCGATCGTTCCGGCCCACAAGGTAGTCGCGTTCGCGCCCCAGACTTTCATCGACCCCGATCAGCGCGCCGCGCACGGCGATACACGGTGGGCTCCCGCCACGGCCGCCCTGCGGGAAGCCGGTGGCCCAGAGATGCGTTATGCGGACCTGCTCCCGCTGCTCGAGCGGCTACCCGGCGACAGACCGTCGATCGATGTCCACTATTCCAATCAGTCTGATCTGGACATCCTCCACGCGGTGCGACTGGCGGCTGTCCCCGGCGTCGAACTGATACCCCATCCCTCTCCGGGCCACAACGTGCCGGCATATCTGAAGCGACGGGAGCACCTTCCCGTGCTGATTGCAGACAGCCTTGAACTGCCCCCAGCAGGCGCTTAGGCGATCGGGACCAGACTGACGCGATCGCGTTCAAGTCGCTCGAGCATCGCCGAATACAACCGATCTCTGCGGCGGCGCTCGACAGCGGACACGCCCCTGCCCCATCGTCCGACGTTGGCCTCCTCGACAGGCATCTCAGATGCGAACGCCGATCGCATCGCCGGCGAATCGGGCAAGGCGAGCCACTCGATCAGCTCCGAGTAAGTCTGGTCACGCCTCCGAATGGCGAGATCTTCGAGCTGAACAACGTGTGCAGTGTCGGCCGGCAAATGCTCAAGCGCCGCTGAACATTTCCGTGTCCGGTCCTCCCACCAGGCCAGCCCGCTGTCAAAGCTCTCGGTCCATCCCAGGCTCGCCAGCGACGCCGCCACGTCTCGGCCATCACGAACACACACCACAAGCCGCATGCGAGGAAATATCTGAAGTAGCGGCGGCGCAAACAACACATTACGGGGCGATGCCTCAACCCAGGTCAGCTTTCCCTCGCCGGATGGGACTCGGTCGAGCACAGCCCGCATAAAGAGCCTCGATGCGCGGATCGGGTTCGCCCCGAACTCCTCTGTGAAGCTGAACAGCGCGTCGCGCAGCTCCCCACGTGACATGATCCTGTCGAGGCCCCCCCGCGAGGGATCTGGTGGATTGTGCAGCTGGACGAACCAGCGACTCCACATCGTGCTGACGAACCTCGTCATCGATGCATGGTCTTCCCACAGCGCCGGAAGCCCGTCCGCGTCGGTATGAAACCTCGCCTCGAACGGGACCTCTCCGACGACGGGATGGTGGCCAAGCAGGTGGGCGAGGGCCGTGGTTCCGCTGCGGCCAGTTCCGCCGATCAGGATCGGCGACGGCAGACGCCGCGGCATCTTCGCAGCGGTGGCCATGGGCAATCGGCGAAGCCTAGAGGGCTGGTAGTTTTGCCACGAGCAGGATCATAGCCCGACCCGATGGACTCCCTCCGCCAAAATAGTGCCGACTCCGGGCACGTCATGACTCTCTACGGGCAGAGCATGACACGAGCCGGAAGCATCTTTGCGATCGGCATAGCCGCGATCGTCCCGTTCGGCGTCGTCAGCCTCGCCGTCACCACCAGGTACCTCTCCCCCTCGGAGTTCGGCCAGTTGACGGTATTGTTCACAGTCGCCTCGATATTGACGGTACTCTGCGGTCTGGGGTTCTTCCAGGGGACCTTTATGTCGACCTACGGCATCTCCGACGATGGCGAGGATGGCGGCGCCGATGGAGACAGCGGTCCACTCATGGGGACGGTCGCCTTCGAGACGCCCCAGGCGTCCAGTGACGAGAGGCGGCGTCTCCTCGGTACCGGGCTCCTGATCGTGATGGCGATGAGCACCGTGCTCTGTGGGATTGTCGCGGTGCTCGGCGGACTGGGGGTGGGAATGCTGTTTGACCATCGCTGGACCTCGGCCGTGCAGTGGATGGCGGCGTCCGCCTGGACTGGAGCGATCTGGCGCATGTTGAGTCAGATTCCCCGGATGGAGCGGCGAGCCGCTCGCTGGACGTCTCTGCAGTTCGTGCGGCCGGCGTTGGTACTGGCCGGGACAATCGTGGTCCTGGCCATGGGCCTGGGCATAAACGGAGTACTCGCCGCGACTGCCGGCGGGACCCTACTCGCCGTCCTTTTTGCTTACTTCATGTCGCGACAGTGCTTCAGATTTGCGCCAAAGCGCAGCGATGTCACGATGTTGTGGGAGAAGGGAAGGCCGTGGGTGCCCCTGACCTTCGCGGTGTTGGTACAAGCGAACGTCAGCATTCTCCTACTGGGAATACTCGCGACCCCGGCGAGCGTCGGACTCTTTCAGGCAGCAAACCGTATCGCGCAACTTCCGTCATTCTTCGCCGACGGCTTTCTCACAGCCTGGCCGGCGATGGAGATGAGCCCAATTAGCATTGCCGCCAAGGAGCGCAAGGGTCGCCAGGACTACCACGCATCCGTTTTCACCCTCTTTTGTCTCTCCGGCTTGATCCTGTTGGTCGCAGTTAGCCTGCTCTCCGACGCCCTGATCCAAATCGCTGCCCCGTCTTATGGGTCCGCGGCCCCGCTGATTCCGGTCGTCGCGGCCGCGTACGGAGCCCAGGCAGTGTTTCGTGGTCTCTACCGTGCCACCACCTTTCCCTTGCGTCGATACTGGTTCACCCTTCTGCAACTCATATGGATGATTCCCTACGCCGCCAGCGCAGCTCTGCTGGTCTCAATTAACCCTAGCTACGGCGTTGCCATCGCGCAGGTAGTGGCCGGGGCCGTCGTCTCTGTCTGGTTTGTCCTGCTCGATAGGCGTGCGGCAGAACCAACGCCGTTTCAATGGTCGCACCTTGGCTACTCACTGCTGATCGGCTGCGCCTGCGTTATCTCGGTGCAGATGATTCCTGCGTCCACCGCCTTGCACGCCGTCCTCTCGGTCGTGGCACTGCTCGTGTTCCCCGCCCTCTTGCTCGCCTTCCGGACCGTGCCACGGGCACAACTCGGAACAGTGTTGTCGATCCTGCGGTCCCTCATCCCGCACCGTGAATCACGCGCGGAGGTGGTCCGGCGATATCGCATGCTCGATCCAAACGAGCGGGAAGCAGTCCGCCTGATCGTGCGCGAGGAACGCGACACAGGCGATGCGGCAGTGCAGGCGGGCGTCAGTGAAGCCTTGATTTCAGCGCGATTTATCCGTGGCCTGAGGCGGTTCGCGGACGCGGGCGACCCCACCCCGATGGATCACCTGATCGCCGGCTACATCCTGCACCCCGGCACGACGCTGGAGCGGGACACGATTGGCCGGCACCTGCAGGCACTTGGAGTCGACCCGCTGCAGCTCCACATCCTCGACAGCGCGATGGGACGATGTCGAGCCTTGAAGCCCGCCGGCCGATCGGGCTTGGCCCTCGGACGGCAAGTCGACCTAGGGCCGGCCTGATGACGACGGCAGCCACTGCCCCATGCCCGATCTGCGGCACGGCGGAGCGAGTTGAGGCTTTGGGCCGCCCCGCCGCGCTTTGCCCGGGCTGCGGAGCCCTGGAGCGTCATCGTGCCCTGGGCCGCACCTGTGAGCAGCTCTTGCGTGAGGGCAACGGTCGGCATTGCCTGGAGGCGGGGCCCGCAACCTCCCGCGTCTTCGGCGACTTTCTGCGGGAGAGAGGGTGGGCTTATCAGTCGATGGATCGCTGGCGAACCGGTAACCCACACGACCCCCGATCGGTCGGATTCGTCGATCACGAGGCGGATCTCTGTGATCTGTCGATCTTCGCCGAGGCTGAGTTCGACCTCTTTATCGCCCAGCACGTAATCGAGGAGATCGAGGACTATCGGCGTGCCCTCGGCGAGATCGCGCGGATATTGGCGCCCGGCGGCAAGGCGCTGCTCGAGATCCCCTTCGACCCGTCGAGCGGGGAGTCGCGACGACACCCACCCGATCACTTCGGCAACGTCTGGGCGTTCGGAGCGGATCTGCTCGACGAGCTTGGGGAGCTCTTTGGTGAAGTCAAAGCAGTGGCGCTTGAGGAGGGCGACTACCGCGGCAAGCTGTTGGTTTGCACGGCCGAGGAAGGCGAGGGTCCGATCGACCTTGGCACAAGGGACGCCCACGCCCCGTCAGTCACCGAGAACGGCCAACCCGGAGACGATGGCTGGTGGAGCGGTCGCAAGGCGCCTGCGCACGCGATCGAGGGATACGCGTCGTGGCCGAGCGTGGAGCCCGGGGGAAAGCTCGATCTGCACGTCAGCACCCGCCCCGCCGCCCGCTACAGGATCACCGTTCACCGGCTTGGTTGGTATGGCGGTGCCGGCGGCCGCACGGTGGCCGAGTACCCGCAAACCGGTGACCTCCAGGGCCTCGCGCGGGAGATCCCGGAGGCGGGCCCAGGGCCTTCGATCGCCTCATGCGGGTGGCCCGTGACCGACACCATCCCGATCCCGAGCGATTGGGCGAGCGGGCAGTACCTCGCAAAGCTCACTCTGACCGAGGGTGAGCTCGCGGGCCAGATCGCCTTCGTTCCCTTCGTCGTCAGGGAGTCGCTCGACCGGCGCGCCGACATCCTCGTCCAAATGCCGGTGAGCACCGCCCAGGCCTACAACAACTGGGGCGGCAAGAGCCTCTACCCATCGAACAGCAGCGATGAGACGCCAGCGGTAAAGGTGACCTTCGATCGGCCCTTCCCGCCCTGGCACGAGGCCAACCTCAACGCCCGCTGGCCATTCATCTGGGATGTCCAGTTGATCCGCTTCCTCGAGCGCGAGGGATACGACGTCGTCTATACGACCGACCTCGATACCGATCGAGATCCTTGGCGACTGCTCGGCCACCCGCTGCTGATGACATCCGGCCACGACGAGTACTGGAGCGCGGCGATGCGCGATGCGTTCGACGCCGTCTACGAGAGCGGAGCCAGCCTCGCCTGCATGGGCGCCAACACCTGTTACTGGCAGGCCCGCTACGAGGACGGCGGGCGCACGATGGTCGAGCACCGGCGCCGCGAGGCTGACCCCGAGACCGAGCTCTCGCTGAAGACCGAGCGCTTCCGCGACCTCGACCCGCCCCGGCCGGAGTGCCTGCTCTGGGGCATCCAGTACCAGGACGGGCTGACCTTGCCGCGCAAGCCTCCCAGGCACTACGAGCTGACGGAGTCCTGCCTCGGCGATCCGTGGCTCGAGGGAACCGGCTTCGACCATCCCGCCACCCTCGAGGGCCTCGTCGGCTATGAGTGGGACGCGCTGCAAGCCGGGATGGAGCCCGACGACGCGACCGTCTTCTTCCACTACGAGAACGACCTCTCCGACGCGGACGCCGTGCGCCACCGTACCCCGGCGGGGGGGATCGTCTTCGCGGCCGGCTCGCTCCAGTTCAGTTGGGGCCTCGACGACTGGGCGCATTCCGGCCTGGCGGACGAGCGGCTGCAGCGCTTCATGAAGAACGCCCTGGACGAGATGATCGGCGTAGGCCGCGATGCCACTCTGGCTCTTGGCGCAAAGATGACGAAGGCGGGCTCTCGCTGATCCAGGCCGCGCCTGGGACCCGTCGCCGGCGCATAGAATCGGAGCAGTGGCGGCTCCGATCGATTTCGTTGAGACCAGCCGTGCCGTCGCCGATCGACTGCACGATTACCGGTCGCGGGTGAACCGGCTGGTGGCACCCGATGACGCGATGTTCAGCGGTGACCTCGAGGGCTACCTGAGCGTCAGCGACTCGGCAATCGCCCAGATCGGCCACACGATGACGATCTGCGGGCGTACCTCCTTCGGCCGGATACTCGATCTGCCATCTGGTCACGGCAGGGTCATGAGGGGCCTGCACGCGGCGTTCCCCGATGCCGAGCTGACCGCCTGCGATCTCGACCGCGGCGGCGTCGACTTCTGCGCGACGCAGTTCGGCGCGGTGCCGGTCTACTCGGACCCCGACCCGGCGAGGATCCCGCTGGACGGGGATTTCGACCTGATCTGGGTCGGCTCCCTGCTGACCCACCTGGACGCAGGTCGGTGCCGGGAGTTCCTCGACCTCTTCCGCACCCACCTCAGCGAGGGCGGGCTGCTGCTCTTCTCCTCGCACGGCCGCAACGCGGTGAAGCGCTGGCCGAAAGACGACGAGCGCGCCCAGGCGATCGCCGAAGACTTCCAGCGCAAGGGGTTCGGCTACAGGGATCACCACGGAGTCCAGGGCTATGGGACCTCAGCCTTTACGGCTGCCTGGATCACCGAGACGCTTGCCACATGGACCGACCTGATGATTCTCGCCTACGTAGAGCGCGGGCTCGCCGACCACCAGGACCTGATCGCTGTGCTCAAGATGGATGTCCACCATCGACAGGGAGACCTGCTGCTCGTCTGAGCAATGCAGTCCCTCTGACCCCAGATTGCATTACGGTGCTCCCGTGGGCCGTACAGTGGTCAACGAGTTCTTCGTCCCGGAGGAGGGTGTCTCCCTCGCGGATTACTTGGAGCGGGGTGAAAAGACCCCTGTCCACCACCTGATCCGATACAAATGGGCAAGAGCGGTTCTGGCTGAGCAGGGCACCGGTGTGAAGAGGCTTTTGGACGTCGCCTGCGGCGCGGGCTACGGCAGCCACATGCTCGCCACGGCGTGCCCTGACATCGAGGTGGTCGGCGGTGACTATGACCCCGCGGCGGTCAGCTTCGCCACAGGTAACTACTCGGCCCCGAACCTGTCCTTCGTCAAGGCCGACGTCACCCTCTGGAGTGAGTCCCTCGGCGATGAGACGTTCGACTGCATCCTCTCCTTCGACACGATCGAGCACATCGAGCACCGCGAGGTGATGATGCAGAATCTCGTCGAGCACCTGGCCCCGGAGGGGATGCTGCTGCTCTCCACTCCGGTCAAGTCGCAGAACGTCCTCAACCCCGGCTGGGAGCATCACAAGATCGAATTCTCCAAACGGGCGCTCTATGACTTCCTGCGCCGCTACTTCGAGGAGATCCTGGCGCCCGACCTCGGCACCCTTCCCTGCACCGACGTGTTCGATGAGATCAACGGTGAGACAATCGTCTACTCCTTGAAGATGAATCCCGTCGTCTGCCGGCGACCCCTCCGAGTCCTCTACGGCGAGTAGACGTCAGCCAGCTTCCCCTGCTCCCGGTCCCAGCCGGTCTCCGCGGCGAGGCGGCTCACAGCCTCGCGGAAAGTCACCTGAGCCCCTGGCTCGAGCATCGCGCGGATCGCGGCGGCGACCCCAACCGGATCGCGAGAATCGGCGACTAGGCCCAATCCGTTCTCGCGCACCTGCGCGGCCAGCACCGGAACCTCGCTCGAGAGCACTGGCAGTCCAGCCGCGACGTACTCGTAGAGCTTGTTCGGCAAGGTCATCCGGTAGCTGAGGCAGGCGGGCTCGATCAGGGCCAGACCGAGGTCCGCGTCAGCGAGCACGCTTGCCGCCTGGTCAGGGCGGACGGGATCGATGACTTCGAGGCGATCGGCGACGCTGAGCTCGACGGCGAGAGCGTTGAGGTCCTGACGGTACCCCCAGGCCTCAGGCCCGACGAAGCGCATTCGCAGCTCGGGGATCAGGGCGAGCGCCCGCAGCGCCGTGGCCAAACCCCGGTTGCGGGTCAGCGCCCCGAAGTAAACGGCAAGCGGGGGATTCCCTGGGCGCGCGCCGGGCTTGGGATCAGCCCGCCAGGCCGGCACGTTGCGAACTAGCCGCGGGCGCTCGATCCGGTAGCGGCGAGCCAGAACCGCGGCGTAACCAGGGCTGGTCGTGATTACCTCGTCGGCGACGCGGACGAAGAGAGCCTCGCAGAGGAGCAACCAACCGCGCGGCTCCGGGCGCAGGTTCCGGTCCGGCCAGAGCTCATGCGAGTCATAGATCAGCCGGGCACCGGTGAGCCACTTGCCCAAAATCCCGATCCAGGCGGTGTTGTAGTCGTTGGCGTGAATCAAATCAGGCTCGATCCTGCGCACCAGCCTGATCCCACGGCGGTAGAAATCGGCTGTCGCCATCAGCCGCCGCATCCGGGCAGCGGACGAGGCCAACGATGACCCACGCCGGCCGGCCGCGGACGAACTTAGGCTCGAAGAAGAGGCGCTGGTCGAATTCCCGCGACTCACGCCGAGGCGACGAAGCGTCCGACGGAGTCCGGAACCAGGCTCGAGCCAAACCACTCTGACGCCATCAACCAGCTCGGCGCCGCGGCGGCGGGTCGCGCTGGTGGCGACCCCGACGATCGTCACCTTGAACCCGATCGAGTCCAGTAGCCGGGCCTCCCTGAGCACCCGCGCGTCATGGCTGACCCCGTTGCGGACGAGCACGACGGCGGAGCCGGGAGCGGCCTCCGCGCCATCGAGGCCAGCGTAGGCAGCGGTGAGACGCGCCGCCTCCGCCGACCACTCGAACGGGCTCGGCAGGGCCGGACGCGGCCCGTTCATGGCCGTTCGCAGGGCGCTCGCTATCGCGAGCTCGTCAGTTGGGTCGGCCAGAACCGCGGCTGGCTGGCTGGCGAGCGTGCGCCGCAGCTCCGGCAGATCGCTCGCCACAACCGGCACGCCGGCCGCCAGGTACTCGAATACCTTGTTCGGCAGCGCCAGCCGGTGGTTCTCGCAGGTGTCTTCGAGCAGCGACACACCGACGCTTGCCTGGCGCGCGTGAGCGAGGATCTGGCCGACTGCGACCGGCGGGCGGAAGTGGACGCGATCGCCGATACCCAGGCCGGCCGCTATCTCCCCCAGCCGCGCGGCGTAGAGCGGGTCGGCCCCAAGGAAGAGCAGGTTGACCTCCGCCGGCATCCTCGCCGTCGACCTGACGAGCGTCTCGCAGCCACGATCGAGCGCGGCCGCTCCGAGGTGCAGCACCAGCTCGGCATCCACCGCAAGACCGAGGTCGGCCCGCAGGTCACCGCAGTTGAAGTCGGCATCGTAGGCGCGTGGGTCGGGGAAGTTCCGCACGACGACCGGGCGACGCCGCAAGCGGTATCGCTGCTCCAGCCGTTCGGCTATCCCCTCCGAGACGGTGACCACAAGGTCGCTGCGAGGGACGAAGAGGCGCTCCAGGGCCGCAACCAGGGCGGCCCAGGCACGCTCTCTATATGGAACACCGACGGCGTACTCGTGTGAGTCGTAGACCAGCATCGCACCCGTGGCGCGGGCGCCAAACCAGCCTGGCGCCAACATCGCCGAGTCATGCGCGTGGATCGCGTCCGGCCGCAGGCGGCACAACGCCGCCACGAAAGCCGAGAAGAAGACGAGCCGGTAGAGAATTGCGGGAAGGCTCCTGCGCACCCAGGCCGGCGGCGTGACTGAGAGCACAGCGAAGCCGTCGAGCTCGCCGTCGAGCTCGCCCCGTGCTCGGGGCAGATGCAAGACCGTGACCTCGTGCCCGCTCTCCGCCAGCGCCCGCGCCGCCCGCCGCACTCGCGAGTCGTGCTCGACCGACTTGTGCAGCAACATCGCGATCCGCATTCAGCGGCCCAGGATAGAGGCACGAGGGACAGGGGTTGCAGGCGCCACGGCGTGCTCGCGGCTGCGGTTTACTTCGACCCATGCGAGTCACCCTCTTGACCCAGTACTACCCGCCAGAGGTGGGAGCCCCCCAGGCGAGAATCGCGGCGCTGGCAGAGGGACTCGCTGGACGGGGTATCGATGTCTCCGTTCACACCTGCTTCCCGCACTATCCAGCCGGCGAGATCATGGCCCCGTATCGAAATCGCCTCGTCAGCAAGGAGCGGGATCGAGGCGCCCTCTTGGTGAGGAGCGCCGTTTATCCCGCCGCCAACCGAGGCTTCGCGCGGCGGCTCGCGGGCCACGTCTCCTTTGCCGCCTCGGCGTTGGCCACCGCTCGGTCGACCGGCCCTGCCGATGTCGTCGTCGTCGAGACCCCGCCCCTGTTCCTGGCGGGAGCCGCGGTTCCCTACGCGCGACTGAAGCGCGCGCGGCTGGTGCTGAACGTCGCCGATCTGTGGCCTGACTCGGCAATCGAACTCGGTGCCCTGGACTCTGCCACGGCGATCCGCGGCGCGCGGGCTGTCGAGCGGGGCGCCTACCGGGCGGCTGCCTCAATCGCCTGCCCGACCGAGGGCATCGTGGCGACCCTGGAACAGCGCCCCGAGTCAGCCGGCAAAGCGGTTTTGATGAGGCCGGCAGTGGATCTGGAGAGGTTCGACCCGAGCGCGGGGGCGGCCGCGGAGGATCGCCCGATGCGCGTGCTTTACGCCGGCACGGTGGGGATGGCTCACGGGCTCGAAACGCTGCTCGACGCGGCCGCCAAGATCGAGCGGAACGCCACAGCGCCCCGGATCGAGGCGCTGATTGCCGGCGACGGGGCCGAGGCGCCGCAACTCCGCGCCCGGCTGGCCAACGGCGGCCCAGGCAACGTGCGGATGTTGGGCGCCGTGCCGGGCGAGGACATTCCCGGCCTCTACGCCAACAGCGACGTCGCGGTCGTGATGCTGCGCGACCGGCCGATCTTCCACGGCGCCCTGCCGACCAAGATGCTGGAGGCGATGGCTGCCGGGCGGCCGGTGCTGTTGTCGGCGCGGGGCGAGGCGGCGCGCCTGATCGAGGCGCAGGGAGCGGGCATCGTGGTCGAGCCGGAGAACCCGAGCGCTCTGGCAGCGGCGCTTACCGAACTAGCGTCCGATCCGGCTCGCCGCGCCCGCCTCGGTGCGGCCGGCCGCCAACTAGTCGAGCGAGAGTTCGGGCGCGACACCTGGCTCGACCGCTGGCACGACCTACTCAGCGACTAGCGAGGGTCAGCTTGCGGGGACCGCGGCTGAAGCCTGCTCCGAGCAGGACGTCCTCCTGGCCTGAGCCGATAATCGGCTCGCCGTCAAGTTTCTCGATCGCCAGTTTGGGCAGGCGGCCGGCGGCGACGGCCTCGGCGAGGGCGTTGATTGCTGCGGCGAGCTCCTCATCGCTGAGCTCGATCAGGCGGACGATGCCGCGGCCACCTCGCTCGACGTAGACGACCGGGGCGCCGTCGCGCATCAGGACGTGGGCGCCGGGGGCGCGGGCGGGGCGGCGACCGTTGGGGGGTTTCGGCCAGGGCAGCGAGCCGCCGTAGGGATTGGCCGGGTCGGTGGCGGCGAGGAGCAGGAAGGAACCGTCCTCGAAAGGGAGCGAGCGCAGGCGCTCGACCGCGCCGGGCAAGGCGAACTGGGCGCCGCCGAGGCCCTCGACGAAGTAGCCGCGGCGGGCGGTGCCGAGCAACTCGAGGTTGCCGAGCTCGGCGTAGAGGCTGGCAAAGCCGCCGGGTACGCCCTCGGCGAGAACTGTCTCGCGGGTGACGATGCCGTAGCGCTCCAGCATCAGCTCGGCCTGGGCGCGCAGGCGGGGGCCGCTGGCGGGGGCGTTCTCGAACAGCGGCGCGGTCAGCGACCAACGTCCCTGCACGGCGGCGCCGGTCGCGCGGCGGCGGGCAAAGCGGCGGCCGCGCTGTTCGCTCGGCGGCGCACCGCGCAGCCTCGGCGCCCGCAGCGGCGAGAAGGCGTCGTTGGTCACCTCGCCGGCCCAGGCGAGATCCCAGAGCGCGGCGTGCAGCTCCTCCAGCGGGTGATCGAGGTCGGCGAGCAGGTCGAGCCAGAAGTCGGGTCCGGCGGCGAGGCGCTCGCGGATCGCGTCGTGGACCTCGCCCTCGGGCCGCTCCAGCTTCGCGTTGGCCGGCGGCGGGCCGGCGAGGCGGACGTCGTCGCGGAAGTAAAGAGCGAGGCGACCGTCGCTGCGGCCGCGGGCGCCGGCACCGATCCAGACCACCTCGCCGCTGGTGCAGAGTTCGTCGAGCCAGGTCGGCGAGTAGGCGCCCAACCGTCGCGGCAGCACGTCGCCCTCCCAGACCTTGGGGGTCAGCGCCACTCCCTGCAGCGGCACCAGCGCCTCGCGCAAGCGGTCGGGGCCGGCGCCGGCGGCACGGTGGGCGTCGACGTTCTGCCAGCTCGGCAGGAAGCGGGCAAAGCGGTCGCGTCCCGCGGGCTCGACTTCGCGCCGCAGGTGGGCGAGGCTGGCGCGCCGCACCCTCCGCAGCACGTCGGCGTCGCACCACTCACGCTCGCGGCCACCGGGCAGCAGCTCACCGCGGACGAGTGTGCCTTCGCGCTCCAGTTCGCGCAGCGCCGGTGTTGGGTCGACCCCGTAGCGGGCGGTTAGCTGCGCAGTCGGGAAGGGACCGTGGGTGCGGGTATAGCGGCGCACCAGCGCTCGCATTGCGTCGGGGTGGTCCTCGAGGAAGGTCTCGGGCAGGCCGGCCGGGGGCGGCACGCCGAGCGCGTCGCGGTAGAGCCCGGCGTCCTCGCCGGCGATGTAGCGCTGCTCGCCGTTGACGCGGACCAGGGCGACGCGTCGCTCGCCGACCAGCTTCTCCAGCATCGAGGCGGCCGAGTAGCCCTCCACCACGCGCTCGTCGCACTCCTCCGCCGTGAGGTCGCCGACGTTGCGCAGCACCTGCTGCAGCGCGTCGCGGTCGCCGGCGAGGCCCGCCTCGGTGCGGTGCTGGAGCTGCGCCTCGACCTCTTCCAGCGCACCAGGGTCGATCAGCTCGCGCAGCTCCTCCTGGCCGAGCAGCTCGCGCAGCAGGTCGCGGTCGAGCGCCAGCGCCGCCGCCCGCCGCTCGGCGTTCGGCGTGTCCCCCTCGTACATGTAGGTGGCGACGTAGTCGAAGAGCAGCGAGGAAGCGAAGGGCGAGGCGGTCGGGGTCTCGACCTCGACCAGGCTGAGCTTGCGCGACTGCAGGTCACGCAGCAGCTCGGCCAGCGAGGGCAGGTCGAGCACGTCGCGCAGGACCTCGCGGTAGGTCTCGAGGACGACCGGGAAGCGGGGGAAGTCGCGCGCCACCTCGAGCAGGCTCTGCGCCTTGAGGCGCTGCTGCCAGAGCGGCGTGCGCTTACCCGGGTAGGCGCGCGGGATCAACAGCGAGCGGGCGGCGTTCTCGCGGAAGTGCGAACCGAACAGGGCCGAGCCGGAGAGCTCGCCGACGACCAGGTCCTCGATCTCGTCGGGCTCGATCAGGACGAGATCGGCCGGGGGAGGCTCGTCAGCGTCTGGGAGGTGGATGACGATGCCGTCGTCGGACCAGATCGCGTCGGCCTCGAGCTCGCGCTCGGCGCGGATCTTGGCCGAGAGCGCCAGGCCCCAGGCGGCGTGGACGCGGCCGCCGTAGGGCGAGAGGATGCAGAGACGCCAATCGCCGATCTCATCGCGGAAGCGCTCGACCACGATCGTCTCGTCGGAGGGCACGACGCGGGTCGCCGTCTGCTGCTCGCGCAGGTAGGCGACGAGGTTCTCGGCGGCACGGCGGTCGAGGTCGTACTCGGTGGCCAGATCGGCCGGCTCGCGCGAAACCGCCTCGCGGGCAAAGGCGCCGATCGCCTTGCCCAGCTCGGCGGGGCGGCCGATGCCGTCGCCCTTCCAGAAAGGGACGGCGCCGGGGACGCCCGGCGCCGGGGTGACGATGACGCGGTCGCGGGTGATCTCCTCGATCCGCCAGGTTGTGGCGCCGAGCAGGAAGGTCTGGCCCGGCCGGGCCTCGTAGACCATCTCCTCGTCGAGCTCGCCGACCCTGCGGCCGTCGGGCAGATGGACGCCGTAGAGGCCGCGGTCGGGGATCGTGCCGGCGTTGGTGACGACCAGCGAGCGGGCGCCTTTGCGACCGTGCATCGTGCCCTTGGTGCGGTCCCAGACGATCCGCGGCCGCAACTCGGCGAAGCGGTCGGAGGGGTAGCGTCCGTCGAGCATGTCGAGCACGTTCTCGAGCTGCTCGCGGGAGAGCTCGTGGAAGGGCTCCGATGCGGTGACGAGGCGCTCGACCTCATCGACGTCCCACTCGTCCAGGGCCGCCATCGCGACCAGCTGCTGGGCGAGCACGTCGAGCGGGTTCTGCGGGATCACCGTCTCCTCGATCGCCCCTTCGCGCATCCGCTTGGCGACAACGGCGCACTCGAGCAGGTCGGCGCGGAACTTGGGGAAGATGCGGCCGCGGGACACATCGCCCACCGAGTGGCCGGCGCGGCCGACCCGCTGCAGGCCGCGGCTGACCGACTTCGGCGACTCGACCTGGATCACGAGGTCGACGGCGCCCATGTCGATGCCGAGCTCCAGGGAGGACGTCGCGACCAGGCAGGGGAGCTGGCCGGACTTGAGCATCTCCTCTACTACCGTGCGCTCCTCGTGGCTCAGGGAGCCGTGGTGGGCTCGGGCTATCTCCTCGATTGCGCCTGGGCCGGCGGGTCCTGTCACAGCAGGGGACCCACCACCCCTTCCGGTCGCTAAAGCGTCCTCAGGGGTGGTCCCCCCTTCTGTGCCACCCCCCGGCAGAGTCGCATTGCCGGCGTGCTCGGTGGCCGGGAGCTCCTGCTCGGGAGCGTCTACGTTCAGCTCGTTCAAGCGCTTAGCTAGGCGCTCGGAAGCTCTTCGATTGTTGACGAAGATGATCGTTGACGTGTGTTCCCTCACAAGCTTCAAGAGCTCGGGGTAGATCGCGGGCCAGATTGAGCGGACGTGGACCAGGGGCTCCCCCTCGGGGGGGTTGCCGTCGGAGCTTGGGTAGGAAGCTGCTCCGGGATCCGCCATGTCCTCGACCGGGACGACGATCTCGAGGTCGAGCTCCTTGGCCACTCCGGCATCGACGACCTTGCACTCGCGCTTCGGACCCACCAGGAACCGAGCTATCCGCTCCAGGGGGCGCTGCGTTGCGGACAACCCGATCCGCTGAAGGGAGTCGAGGGAGGGGTCTCCAGAGCCTCCCCGCTTTTGCTCTGGAGACCCCTCCCTCGACTCCCTCACGAAATATTCGAGCCGCTCCAACGTCAGCGCCAAATGGGAGCCGCGCTTCGACTGGGCAACCGCGTGGATCTCATCGACGATCACCGCCTCGGTGGAGTGAAAGATCTCTCGAACCCCCGAGGAGAGCATCAGGTAGAGCGACTCGGGAGTCGTGATCAAGATGTCGGGCGGTTTTTTCTGCATCGCCCGCCGCTCTTTCTGCGGGGTGTCGCCGGTGCGCAGCCCCACCGAGATGTCGGCCCCGATCCCCCGCAGCGGCGCGCGCAGGTTGCGCTCGATGTCGTAGGAGAGCGCCTTCAGCGGCGAGACGTAGACCAGGCGCACCCCTTTGCCGAGCTCTGGCTCCCGCGAGAGCTTGTCGATGCCCCAGAGAAAGCTGGCCAGCGTCTTGCCGGAGCCGGTCGGAGCGCAGATCAGCGCGTTGGCCCCGCTGGAGATCGCCTCCCAGCCCCCCGCCTGCGCCGGTGTCGGCCCCTCGAAGGAGGCCTCGAACCAGCGCCGCACAGAGGCGCTGAAGGGCGCTAGTGGGTCAGATGCCACAGTCGTTTTCGCCTCGATGGCCAACCCATTGATCTTACGCCTGTGCCACCAGCCATCGGTAGTTTTGCCCGGGTGCGAACCTGGCGCGCCTTTTCTCGCTTGATTGACGGCTCCGGCCACATCGCCGCCTGGGGTCTCGGCCTCTCCGTCGCCCAAGCTCTCACCCTGGTGCCGATCGCCCTGCTCGTCCGCGCTGCATTCGATGAGGCGATCCCCTCTGGCAACTCGGGCCAGCTGATCGCGCTCGGAGCCGGCATCCTCGCTCTGTACCTGCTCAGCCTGGGACTCGGCCTGCTCGGCCGCTACGCGGTGCTAAGGGTGACCAAGCCCGCCGTCGCCCGGGTGCGCTCGGAGCTGATCGACCACGTTGTCTGGTTGCCCAGTTCTTTTTACGACTCGACCGACACCGGCCGCCTGCACTCACTAATCGTCCAGGACACTGAGCGCCTCGACACGATGGCGAAATACCTGCTGGCGGTGGTCATTCCATCGCTCGGCACGGCGGCGATCCTGCTCGCTTCTTTGGTCGTAATCCAGCCTGTGCTTCTCGCCGTACTGCTCGTGACGATCCCGTTGCTCTACGGGCTCGCACGCCTGCTGCGCGGGACGATGCAGAGACGAGTCCGTGCCTGGCAGGAAGCCTCCGACATATTTAGCGCGTCCGTCCTCGCCACGCTGCGATCGGCGGCGCTGATCAAGGTGAAGACGGCTGAGGGACAGGCGATCGCGGAGGGAAAGGCGAAGGCCGCGGAACTGGCAGCGGCGGGACAGCAGATCGGCTGGGTCCAGCAGGCGTACGGCCTGATCCAGGTTGCGATCGGCGGTGTGGCCGGGGTGATCGTATTGATCGGCGGCGGCCTCGCCGTCCTACATGACTCGATCTCGATCGGCGACCTGATCGCCTTCATGGCCGTTCTGGCGCTTGCCCGCGGCCAGCTCAACTGGGTGGTGGCAACACTGCCCGACATCCTCAACGGTTTTGCCGCAGTTGAGCGCATCGACGAGGTGCTGGCCCGTACAGAACCAGAGCCCTACAGCGGCAAGCGGCCGATTGAGCTCCGGGGCGCGCTCACCTGGGACGGCGTGACCTTCGGCTACTTGGAGGACGAGCCACCCGTGCTCGATGCGGTTTCGCTGAGCGTCGAGGCCGGCGAGACGCTGGCCATCCTGGGACCTACCGGAGCGGGCAAGACGACCCTGATCGCGCTGCTCTTGGGCCTCTATAAGCCCTGGTCGGGGAGGATTCTGGTTGACGGCGAGCCGCTTGAGCAGCTTGACGTGCACCAGCTTCGTAGCCAGGCCGGCGCCCTGCTCCAAGAGGGCGCGGCGATGCGCGGCACGATCGCAGCCAACATCACCTTCGGCCGGCCGAAGGTCCCCATGCCGGAGGTAGAACGCGCGGCCGCGCTGGCCGCGGCCAGCGAGTTCATCCACGGTCTTCCCGACCGCTACGAGACCGAGATCGGCGATGACGGGGTGCGGCTCTCAGCCGGCCAGCGGCAGCGGATCGCGCTGGCTCGAGCGCTGCTTGGGTCGCCGCCGTTGCTGATGCTGGACGAGCCGACCAGCCACCTCGATCCCGAGACCGCCGAGCTCGTGCTCGACAACCTGATCGGCATCGAACCGCAGCCAACCCTGCTGCTCGTCACCCACGACCCGCTGGTTGCGCAGCGTGCCGATCGACTGGTGGAAGTTCGCGGTGGGCGGCTGGAAAGCCCGGCCGCAAGCCTGCTGGATGGGCCGCGATGAGCGGCGCGCGAGCCGCGTGGATGCCTTCACCGACGCAGCTGCTCCTGCTGCGGGCAAGCCTCTGGAGCGAAGAGCCAGCGTTCTCGGCCTGGACCGAATGGCGCCAGCTGCAACCAGACCTCGACACGATCGACGAGGGCTCCTACCGCCTGCTCCCACTCCTCTACCGAAATCTCGCGCCGCAGCTCGCTGCGGACCCAGACGCTGGGAGACTAAAGGGCGTCTACCGTCGCAGCTGGGCCGGCAACCAACTCGGGTTGAGGCTGGGGCGAAAAGCGATTAAGGCGCTTGCCGATGCCGGCGTAGAGACCTTGGCGCTGAAGGGAGCGGCCTTGATCAGCGTCGCCTACATGGACCCGGGGGCGCGGCCGTTGGGCGATGTCGACCTCGCGGTTGCGCCAGGGCAGGTGGGCAAGGCCGTGCAGGCGTTGCGTCGGGCGGGGCTTGCGGCGAGCGCAGATGACCCGGAGCGCCTCTTGACGGTGCGCCACTCGCTCCCTTTTCGCGACCCCAACGGCCAAGAGGTTGATCTGCACCGGGGCTTGCTCTGGCGGGCTGGGCTTGACGAGGAGTTCTGGCGGGGGTCGATCGTGGCGGAGGTCGCCGGCGCCCGGGTCCGTGTCCTCAACCCGGCCGACCAGCTCTTGCACGTCTGCGCACACGGCGCCGCCTGGAACCCTGTCCACCCCCTCCGCTGGGCCGCCGACGCCTTCAAGGTGATCGCGGTCGGCGGCGAGCAGCTTGACTGGGAGCGCCTGGTAGCAATGGCACGGCGCGGGCGCCTCACGGTGCCCTTTGCCGACTCTCTCAACTTCCTGGCCGAGGACCTGGAGGCAGCGGTGCCGAAGGCAGCGGTGCGGACGCTCGCCCAAACACCGGTAAGCCGCGGCGAGCGGCGCGCGCACCAGGCGCTCGCCCAGGCCCCCTCGTCGCGGCGCTCCCTGGCAATGCTCGCTTGGTTCCGGGAGCGGCACCGCGCTCAGGCGGCGCTCGACGGCACGAAGCCCGGATTCACCGGCTTCGTCCGCTACATGCAGGGCTTCTGGGGGCTCGAGCGGCCCTCGCAGGTTCCCGCCTACGCGGCCCGGCGGCTGCTGCGGCGGCGGCCCTGAGCCCTCAGCGAGGCTGGCCCCCGGCGAACTTGACGTATTCGAACCAGGACTTCTTCGGCACGAAACCTTCGCCAAAGAGTCCGGTGCCATCACAGAAGTTGCAGGCACCAGGCTGGTCGTCAACCGAGAACCAGTAGATCTGCTTCAGCTTCCATTTGACCTGGTTCTGCTTGAACAGTTTGAAAGCACCCTTCAGCTGCGTCGCCTGGCCCGCGGGACCCTTGGCGAATCCATCGTGGCCGGCATGGGGCTGAGAGCTCCAGCCAATCTCGGTAATCCAGAGACCCTTACCGGCATCGTGATTGAGCTTCAAGATCGCGCGGAATTCTTCGATGTCGGGAATCAGCTTCTGGTAGCGGCTGGTGTAGGGATGGAGGGCCACGCCGCTGAACTTCGACTTGATCCCGGGCGTTGTTTTGTATAGCTGGTCGAGGAAATCGGTCGCGAAATAAGCCTGCGGAGGTTTCACTTTCAGGTTCGCCTCGTTGGGTAGCGCAAACATTCCACCGAGGATCAGCTTCGCCGCTGGGTCGACGCTTTTGATTGCGCCGTAGGAGATATTGACCAGCTTGCCGTAGTCCGCCGGATTCGGACGCACGACGAAGTACTTGAAGTTCTGCTCGTTCCAGATCTGCCAAGTGCGGACCGGCTGTTCGGGCAGCCCCGGGTTGGCTGCCCAGAAGCCCCCACCGGAGCCATAGCGTTCAACAACTAGTTTGAGGAAGTCGGTCCAGGCACTCCGTTGAGATCCACTCTTGACAGGCAGCGTCCTGGGCGCGGTCGATGTTCCGTGCGAGCCAGGAACTATCGCCGACGCCACCGCCCATGAGGGTGCTCCGTAAACAAAGGGCAGCACCGCTATGCCGGCCTGCGTGGCCCCACTGATCAGCGGATCGACGCTTGACCAGTCGGGAGCACCGTCCTTGACCTTCTCGACCGCGCTCCAACCGATCGGGACGCGAACGCTGTCCACCCCTCCGGCCTTCAGCCGCTGAAACTGTTCAAAGCTGGGAGTCGCCTGCGGGGATACCCCCCAGAAGTTTCCCGGTAGCGCGGCCGCCGGAGACGCCGCAACCGCGGCGTAGACGAAGACGATCGCCACGGACACCGTCCAGGCACGCACTTTCCCAATCGGGCGCTTCCGACCTGGCAACACGGGGTTAGCTCGCCTTCGGCGAGGCGGCAGGCGTCGGTCCGCGCCGCTGGCGCCGCTGCCTGATCATCACGGCCCCGACCGAAACCGCGGCGAGAATCGCGATTGCGATCAGGATCGGAACCAGAGGCGAGGAGCTGCTGCCGCTGGTGGAATGAGAGGAAGGCGCCCCAACAGCGTTCTGGCCGCCGTGCTGCACCGGGGCCTTGGACCCGTTGTTGGCGCTGCCCCCTGGGCTACCCTGCCCCGTGCCGCCTCCGTTACCGGTCGCGGGCACCCCACCTTCCTTTGAAGATGATCCATTTTCAGCAGATTCGTCCGTTTCGCTATCCGAAGGCGGATTGCCGGCCTTGTCGGTCGGCGCCGATGCCCCTCCATTGTCCGCAGCTTTGGCAACCGGCGAATGTTTGTGGGGGGTCGACGGATTTCCGCCTTCCGCGTTAGGAATGGATTCGGTGTACTGCACGCAGCTCGAGCTCACGCATTCGGCCTGAGCGAAAACGGGAAAGCAAGCCAATGCCAGCAGAGCAATCACTGACATCGAAACAAACAGAGCCCGGCCGCGAGCTGGGCCTGGGCGATGGCGCTTCCCGAAGTTCATGGCGGGCAAGACTAGACCAAACGGCGGCGTTGATCGCCCCAGTCGCATTGATCGGCGGCTTGGCCCTGGCTGGCGGTGGCTTTGATGTGAGCAGCCGTCACATTGCAGGCCTTGCTGCATGGCTGGTTGTAGTCGCGCTGCTGGTCTTTGGCGCGGGATCGGCCGTGAAGCCAGAGCGACCCCTGTACTGGGCAGGCGGACTGATCGTCTGTCTGTCGCTGCTGTGTGCAATCTCATCCCTTTGGTCGGGTTCAGTCGAGCTCAGCGTGATTGAGGCGGACCGCATCATGGTCTATCTCGGGTTCTTCCTTGCTGCATTCCTAATCGCCCAAACCGATGAAAGGCGCCAACGTTTCGCTGAAGGTCTAGCAATTGCTGCTGCGCTGGTCGCCCTACTGGGGCTCAGTGGGCGGTTGCTACCGCATGTACTAAATGTTGCAAATACGATTGGCAGCGGGCCGCGGCTCAGTTACCCCCTCGGCTACTGGAACGCGAACGGGGCGGTGTTCGGCATCGGGGTCGCGCTGCTGCTTTGGACCAGCCGCCGGGCTGTGTCGGGCGTCCTGCGCTGGCTCTCGGTCGCGGCGATTCCCGTCTGCCTGCTCGCCCTCTACTTCACCTACTCGCGGGGTGGGTTGCTTTCCATCGTAGTCGCGAGCGGCTGCCTGATCGCCCTCTCCCGGGACCGGCTCTGGCTCTTCGCGACGTTGGCAATTGGTGCGATCGGAGCCCTGCCCGCGGTACTGGCCGTACAGGCGCGACACAGCCTTGCCGACAATCTCTCCCACCAGACCCAGGCGGCGGTCGACCAGGGCGTAACCGTGCTGCTGATCCTGCTCGCCGGCATCGCCCTCTCGCTGCTGCTCTTCGCGGCCCTGCGCTGGGAGGAGCGGCGCGAGGGCACTCTGAGCGGGCGGGCGGTTGCGATTTCCCGCAATCCAAGGGTCCTGAAAGGAATTGCACTTGCGGGCGCCGTGATTGTCCTGGCCGCGGTGGTGGCGGTCGGCGGCCGCGCCTGGGATCAGTTCTCCAGCCCCGACATTCAATTCGAAACCAGCAATCCACAAGAACACTTCGCCGATCTCTCCGGCGCCGGGCGCCACGAGTTCTACAAGGTGGCGATCGAAGCCTCCGGCGAAAAGCCGATCCTCGGCCATGGCGCCGGGACCTACCAGTTTTCTTGGGATCAGCTGCGCACGATTGAACTGCCGGTCCACGATGCGCACTCCCTCTACCTCGAGGCGTTCGCCGAGCTGGGCGTCATCGGTGGACTGCTCGTACTCGGCCTGATTGGCACGTTGCTCTGGTGCGCCTTCTCCGCCAGGCGCGCCGCGGCAGAGCCACAACGCGACCGCTACGCGGCCCTGCTGGCCGTGATGCTCGCCTTTGCGGTCGGTGCCGCTTTTGACTGGTTCTGGGAGATCGCCGGGCTCGGCGCGTTCTTCTTCCTCGCCGGCGGCATCGTGGTCGCCGCACGCTGCGGCCAGATCGCCGCCGATCCGCGCCGCCAGGAGAACACGAAAGCGGACAGCCGACGTTTCGCCCTGACCGTCACCGCTGTGATCTTGGCCTGGGTCTCGGCGATTGCGCTGGTCGGACCGTTGCTGGTCGAACACGAGCTTGACTCCAGCCGGGCCGCGGCAGCCAGGGAAGACTTCAGCTCCGCCATCGATCACGCCAGCACGGCCCGCTCGATTGAGCCCTGGGCCGCGTCGCCCTACGTCCAGCTTGGCCTGCTCGCCGAACGCGAAGGGAACTATCCCGCCGCAGTCGAACACTTCAGCCACGCGATCGAACGCGAGGACCGAAATTGGCGGTGGTACTACCTGCGCTCCCTGGTCGAGCACGAGGGCGGCGAAAGCGCTGCCGCTGAAGCCGATCTGAACCGGGCGCGCCAACTCAACCCACAGGCGGCATGCCTGACCGGGGAATGGACCTGCTGATGGACGCCAAAGCGACCGGCACAGCGCCAAGCGAGGCCGCGACGCCGGCGGCGCCCGAGACGGCGCCCCGCGCCCCGACCGAGATGGCGAACCGGCTTGGTCTCACCGGATCCAGTGGCTCGCGCCGCCGCGGGGCCCTGCTGCGGCGCCTGCTCGTCGCCGGCGACTGGATGGCGATCTTCGCCGCACTCTGCGTCGCCACCGCCCTCACCTCCACCACCGACGTCGGCAAGCTCTTCTGGGCCGCGCTCTTCACGCCCGCCTGGCTGCTGGTCCTGAAGCTGCACGGGCTCTACGACAACGATCACCGTCGCATCCGCCACAGCACGCTCGACGAGCTGCCCTCGCTGATTTCCGCCAGCGCCCTCGGCACGATCGTGCTCGACGGCCTGCTGTGGCTCAGCCCCGTCGGACCCCTCTCGGCAAAGAGCGCGATCATCGTCGGGATCGGCGCAGTGCTCGCCTGCTTCGTCGCCCGGGGGGTGCTGCGCTTCGTCTGGCAACGCCTGACTGGGGTCGCAATCGGCATCGTCATCGGCCCGGCCACGCTGGCCGACGCCGTCACGCGGCGGATCGCCACCCACCCAGAGGCACGCCTGCGGCTGGTCGGCTACCTCTCCGAGCCACGTGATAAGGACCGCCGCGCCTCGCTTCCCCGGCTGGGCTCGGTGGAGGAGATATCCAGGGTGGCGAGAGAACACAACGTCGAGCGCGTCGTCGTCGCCGAGCAGGAGATGGGCCAGCGCGACGCTGAGCACCTGATCGGAGAGTGCAAGGCGGCCGGCCTCGGTCTCACCTTCCTGCCCAAGCACTACGGGCTACTGGGACCGGGGATCGAGCTCAACCGGCTCGCCGAGCTGCCGGTACTCGACTTCCGCTTCTCCGACCCGCCGCGTTCGACTCTGGCGCTTAAGCGGGGCCTGGACGTACTCGTCTCGGGCCTGATGCTGGCGATCCTCTCACCGCTGCTGGTCCTGATTGCGCTGCTGATCGTGATCGACTCCGGCGCGCCCGTCTTCTTCCGCCAGAAACGGGCGGGCAAGGACGGGATCCCGTTCACGATGCTGAAGTTCCGCACCATGGTCGCCGACGCCGAGGAGCGCCTGGCCGAATTGGTCGACCTCGAGAAGCTCGACGAGCCCGCTTTCAAGATCGTCGACGATCCGCGGATCACCCGCGCCGGAAAGTTCTTGCGGCGGACCAGCCTCGACGAGCTGCCGCAGCTGATCAACGTTCTCAGGGGTGATATGTCGCTGGTCGGGCCCCGCCCCGAGGAGGAGGCCGTGGTCGCCCTCTACGACGAGCGCCAGCGGGTCCGACTGGAGATCAAGCCCGGCTTGACCGGGCCGATGCAGGTCTATGGCCGTGGCGACCTCACCTTCGAGGAGCGACTGGCGATGGAGCGCGACTACCTCGACAACCTCTCGGTCGCCGGCGACCTGGCGATCCTCTTGCGCACCCCGCGGGCGATCGTCCGCGGCGACGGCGCCTACTAGAGAATCCAGCGATGCCGAGTCAGCTCGACCTCGAGGTCGTCATCGTCAGCCATGGCGCCGAAGCGCTGCTGCGGCGCTGCCTGCGCTCGCTGGAGGAGCATCCAGCGAGCGGGAAGATGCGAGTGACCGTGGTCGACAGCGGCAGCACCGACTCGACTCCCGACATGGTCGGACGCGAGTTCCCGGCGGTGCGGCTGATCCGCCGCGAAAACATTGGCTTCTCTGCCGCCAACAACGTCGTCCTGCGCGAGGACGAGGCAGCGGCCGTACTGCTGCTCAACCCCGACACCGAGGTCTACGCCGGCACGCTCGACGCCGCCCTGGCAAGGCTGCGCTCGGAGGAGCGGATAGGCATGGTCGGCTGCAAGCTGGTCACCGAGTCGGGTGAGCTCGACCACGCCTGCAAGCGCTCCTTCCCCACTCCGCTCAGCGCCCTCGCCCACTTCACCGGTGTAGGCCGAGGCGACGACGCCTCGGGCTCTCTGAGCCAGTACCGGGCAACCCATCTGGGCGACGACGACCCCGGCGAGGTCGACGCCGTCAACGGCGCCTTCATGCTCTGCCGGGCCGAGGCGGTGCGCGAGGTCGGCCTGCTCGACGAGGGCTACTGGCTCTACATGGAGGACCTCGACTGGTGCCGGCGCTTCTGGCAGGCGGGCTGGAAGGTCTTCTACGAGCCGGCGGGAGTGGCACTGCACGTCAAGGGCGGCTCCAGCGGCAAGCGGCGGGCGCCCAAACAGGAGATCGCCTTCCACCGCGGCATGGGCCGCTTCTACCGACGCTTCGACGCCGCCGAGCACAACCCGCTCCTCAACGCGGCGGTCTACACCGGGATTGGCGCCAAGCTGGCGACCAGCCTCGCGATCACAGCCGCCAAGGGCATCAACCGGCAACACCCCTGAGGACGGGTTCAGTGCGGACCTTCTGGTGGCGTCGTTGTCGCCGCCCATTGAGGAGCCGCCCGACAAGGGTATGGCGAACGAACAGCGGGTAGGTGAGCAGCGAGAAGGCCAACGCGCCCCCGGCAACCAGGGCAAACTGGGGTGCCGCTCCCAACGCCGTGGTGCCGAACAGGGCGACGAGCAGAACCACCGCGGGCATGTGGGAAAGGTAGATCCAGTAAGAGGCGTCGGCTAGGTAACGAAGCGCCGGCCAGGGCCGATTCAGATACCGGTCGGCCAGGCCGATCAGCCCAAGCAAGCTGGACCAGGTGGCGATCGCGTAGATCAGCAGCCCGGCGGCGTGCAAACCTGCTCCCGAACTGCGGTCCGCCGCGATGTGCTGTGCGAAGAGGATCGCCGCAGGCAGAGTTGCCGCGAGCGCACAGGCCGTCCAACGCCAGGCGTTGCGACTCGCGTTGGCGATCAGGCCGCGATGGGCGCTCAGCACAGCTCCAAAGACGAAGAACAACGCGTAGTAGGCGAGCACGGAGGGCACAGGTACGAAGCTGCTGCTCGGCTCAGCGGTCCAGGTTGGTGCCGACCAGAGGGCAAGCGCGGTGGGAACCGCGAGCAGCACGACTCCGGCTGGTGAAAATACGACCAAACGTCGCAAGCGCTCTCCGACCGCCCGCACGAGGACCGGGTTGACGATGTAGACAGCGACGGCGACGGAGTCAACGATCAGCAAATACCAGAGGAACCAGAGAAAGCTCGGCTCGAGGCTGAGCGGCATGCCGCTCGGTGCGTCGCGCCCGGGGGCGAGCACAATCCCCGTCGCCCGCGCGACAAACACGGTTAGGGGCACCAGCGTTATCAGCGCGAGGACCAAGGGGACAAGGATCCGCAGGCTGCGGTTGCGGATCGTCCTGAGCACGCCCCTGCGACCGAGCAGGAAAGCGAGGAAGAACCCCGACATCGCGAAAAAGAGCGGCAGGCGAAAGACGTGCACCAACCAGTAGAGCGCGGTCGCCCACGCGCCGTCGTAACCGTTGAGCGCCAAGAGACCCGCAGCATGGACCGGGACGAGCAGGAACATGGTCGAGGCGCGGAGCGCGTCCATCGAGTGGATCCGCTCGCTCGTGCCCGTGCTCATCGCGGCAAGGCTACCCCGCGATCGAGGTCCGCTTCTAGAACGGGAGCGTCTCGCCGACTTCGGCGAGGGTCGGCGCGGTCTTGTCGCGCTCGGAGAGCAGTGGCTCGGCGACCGGCCACTCGACCCCGACGCCCGGGTCATCCCAGGCAATGCCGGACTCGGTGGCGGGGTCGTAGGTGCTGGAGCAGAGGTAGGTGACGTCGGCGACATCGCTGAGCACGGCGAAGCCGTGGCCGAAGCCGACCGGGATGAAGAGCTGGCGGTGGGCCTCGTCGTCGAGCTCGTAGCCCTCCCACTGGCCGTAGGTGGACGAGTCGCGGCGCAGGTCGACGGCGACGTCGAAGATCTTGCCGCGCGGGCAGCGAACCAGCTTCGCCTGGCCGGGCTCGGTCTGGAAGTGCAGCCCGCGCAGCGTGCCCTTGGCGGAGCGCGAGTGGTTGTGCTGGTCGAACTCGACATCGACCCCGTGCTCGGCCCAGAGGTCGCGGCGGTAGGTCTCGACCATGAAGCCCCGCTCGTCGCCGTGGACGGCCGGCTCGAGCAGGACCGTCCCGGCGAGCTTGGTCGGCAAACGCCGCAGCACTAGCCGAGCGCCCGTCCGTAGTGCTTTTCGTAGTACTCGCGGTACTCGCCGGAGCGGATCGGCCCCCACCAGTCCTCGTTGTCGCGATACCACTGAACGGTGCGCTCGAGACCGTCGGCAAAGCGCACCTCGGCCTCCCAGCCGAGCTGCTCGCGAATCTTGTCGCTGCCCAGTGAGTAGCGGCGATCGTGGCCGGGGCGGTCCTTGATGTACTCGATCAGGGATTCGTCGCCGCCGGTCAGCTCGATCACGCGCTTGACCACCTCGATGTTCTCGCACTCGTCGGGCCCACCGACGTTGTAGGCCTCGCCGGGGCGGCCCTTCTCCAGCACGGTGTGAATACCGCGGCAGAAGTCCTCGACGTAGAGCCAGTTGCGCACCTGGCGACCGTCGCCGTAGATCGGCAGCGAGTCGCCGTGGATCGCGTTTAGGACCATCAGCGGGATCAGCTTCTCGGGGTACTGGCGCGGGCCGTAGTTGTTTGATCCGCGGCAGATCACCGCCTCCAAGCCGAAGGTGTAGAAGTGAGCGGAGACGAGCAGGTCGCCCGCTGCCTTAGTCGCCGAGTAGGGCGAGGAAGGGTCGAGCGGCGAAGTCTCGGTGAAGGAGCCAGACTCGATCGAGCCGTAGACCTCGTCGGTGGAGACCTGAAGGTAGCGCTCAACACCCAGCTCCCGGGCCGCCTCGAGCAGGATCCCGGTCCCGATCAGGTGAGTGCGGGCAAAGGCCTCCTGGTCCTCGATCGAACGGTCGACGTGGGACTCAGCGGCGAAGTTGACGACCGCGTCGCAACCCTCCATCGCTTCACGAACAACGTCGGGATCCTCGATCGCGCCGACAACCAGCTCCGTCCCCTCGGGCAGGTTCTCGCGGCGCCCGGCGTAGGTGAGCTTGTCGAGGACGCGGACATCGTGCTGGTCGCCGACCAGGCGAACATAGGTGGACCCGATGAAACCGGCGGCGCCGGTGACTAGGAGCTTCATACGGCTGCCTCCCGCTCGGTGGCGCGTTGGGATAGATACGCGGCGAGACCGTCGCGCCACGAAGGCAGCTCGATCGCGTGTTGGCGCTGGCTGGTCAGGGCCGAATAGGCCGGACGCGGTGCGGGACGGCCGAGCATGTCGGTCGTCGCTGAGAGCACTCGGCACTCGACCTCAGCCTGCTCGAAGATCTCTCGAGCGAAGTCATACCAAGAGCAGGCGCCAGCCGCGGCCATGTGGTGGATGCCGAACTCGATCCCCTCGATCAGGCGGACGATGCCGTAGGCAAGGTGCCAGGTGTAGGTCGGCGAACCGACCTGGTCGCGCACGACAAGCACCTCGTTCTGGGTCGAGGCGAGGCGCAGCATCGTCTCGACGAAGTTGGAGCCACCGATGCCGAAGAGCCAGGAGGAGCGAACGATGAAGTGGCGCTTGTTGGCGACCGCGGTCGCCTCCTCGCCGGCCAGCTTCGTGCGGCCGTAGGCGGAGAGCGGCGCGGTCTGGTCGGTTTCGACGTAGGGCGCGCCCTTGGCGCCATCGAAGACGTAGTCGCTGGAGACGTAGACAACGGAAGAGCCGACCGCGGCGGCCGCGGCGGCGACGTGCCCGGCGGCCGTGCCATTGATGGTCAGCGCCGCATCCTCGGACTCCTCCGCCCCATCGACGTCGGTCCAAGCGGCGCAGTTGATCACCACGTCGGGCCGCTCGAGCTCGAACTTTGACGTGACGATCGCCCCCTCGGCGACGTCGAGCTCGGTGTGCCCGAAGCCAACCACGTCATGGCCGGCGTTGCCGGCAGCGAGCACGACGTCGCGGCCGAGCATGCCGCCGGCGCCTGTGACGAGAACCTTCATCTAGTTAGCAACGATCTTCACTTCGAGGTCTTCCACGAGCCCCACTGAGCAGATGGGCGGCTCCACGAACACTTCTCAGATGATCTTGATCTCTGACTTGTCGCCGACCAGCATCCGCAGCGTCTTTGGCATGCCGTCGCTGCGGGTGAGCTTGACTTCGCGGCCGAGCAGGCTCGCCTCCATGCGGGTGCCGAGGTCCTCGACGATCGAGCCGGCGAGGATGATTGAGTGCTCGACTTCGGAGCGACGCACGCAAACGTCGTCGCCGATCGAGGTGTAGGGGCCGACGTAGGCGTCCTCGATGCGGGCGCCGGCGCCGATCACCGCTGGGCCGCGGACGACCGAGCCCTTGATCACGGCACCTGGCTCGACGACGACGCGGCCCTCGATCTTCGACGCCTCGTCGACCTCGCCCTCGATCTTGGTTTCGATCTCCTCCAGCACGAGCCGGTTGGCCTCGAGCATGTCGGCGAGCTGGCCGGTGTCCTTCCACCAGCCGCTGACGACCTCGGACTTAACGGTCTTGCCCTCTTCGATCAGGCTCTGGATCGCCTCGGTGATCTCTAGCTCGCCGCGCCAGGAGGGCTCGAGGGCACGGGCGGCCTCGAAGATCGGCGGGGAGAAGAGGTAGACGCCGACGAGGGCGAGGTTGGAAGGCGGGTCTTTGGGCTTCTCGACCAGGCGCACGATCCGCTCCCCGTCCAACTCGGCAACGCCGTAGGACTGCGGGTCATCGACCGGCGTCAGCAGGATCAGCGCGTCGGGTTCCTCAGCGCGGAAGGTGGAGACGAGGCCGCGCAGGCCGTCCGCGAGCAGGTTGTCGCCGAGGTACATGACGAAGGGCGAGCCGCCGATGAACTCCTCCGCGGTGAGCACGGCGTGGGCGAGGCCGGCGGGTTTGTCCTGGACGATGTAGGTGATCTTGGCGCCGAAAGCAGAGCCGTCGCCGGCCGCCTCGCGGATCTCGTCGCCGGTCTCCGGGGCGATGATGATCCCGATCTCGGTGACGCCGGCATCGACCAGCGCCTCAATCCCGTAAAAGAGCACGGGCTTGTTGGCGACGGGAACCAGCTGCTTCGCCGAGGTGTGGGTGATCGGGCGCAGTCGCGTCCCGGCCCCACCGGAGAGGATCAGGCCTTTGAGGTCTTGCATGAGCAGGGCGCCTAGGCTATCGATGGTTTGGAGCTGAGAGAGGCGACATCGCAGACGGGGACAACTCGACCAAACCCGGTCCTGGCAGTCCCGCGCTCGGTCGACCTTGCGGGCCTGATTGGCTTCGTTTTCGACCACTTGGAGGAGATCGGGCTCGCGGTCCTGCTCTTGGCCGCGTTCTTCCCGGCCTCGCCGCCGACGATCTCGGCGCTGAGCAACACCGAATACACCAACCTGTGGTCGCTGAGGCTGGGACCGGCCAATCCGTTTGAGCTGGCGATGGCGGTCCTCGCCGTCGCCTGGGCGATTCGCCTGCTCGCCGTGCGCCCGAAGACGACCAACTTCGACCGGCCGCTGGCGATACTCGTGCTCAGCCTGATCGCCCTGCAGGTGCTGGCCCTGGCCGGCAGCCTCGGCGAAATTCGCTACATGACAGCCGACCTGGAGAGAGTCGCGATGCTCGGCGCCGGGTACCTGATAGTCACCCGCTGCGTCCGCGACGCCAAGGGGCTGCGGCGGTTCACGCTCCTCCTGGCGGGTCTGATCGTGTTGCGCGCCCTGCAGCTGCTCATCACCTACGGCCTCACCGGCGAGACGGGCTTCACCACCATCCTCAGCCGGCCCGCCCTCCTGATCACCGAGGACGGTCTGCTGCTGATGCTGCCGGTGGCGTTGGCCTGGGGTGCGCTCGTCGACGGTCGCCTCACCCTTCAAGGCTCGATTTTCGCCATCGCCGGTACGGCGGCTGTTTTCGTCGTCAACCTGCTTTCGCTGCGACGCGGCGCCGTCCTGATGATCGGCGCCGCGGTTGTCGTGCGATCACTCGGGATCGGCGCGCGCCGTCTCCTGCTGAGCGGCGGCGCGCTGCTGCTGATCGCCACGGTTGCGGTCGCCCTCGGCCCCGGTCGGCCGCTGTTCAACCAAGCGCGATACACGCTCACCTCGAGCCTGCTCCACACCAACGATGCCTCAAGCAGTCAGCGCAAAGCCGAGTTGCAGAACTTCGACCGCAACGTCAACGGCGCCCAGTGGATCACCGGACGGGGAATTGGGGTCCTCTGGCGCTCGGAAATCCGTTCGCCGGTGGATATCGCCGCCTTCGGCAGCGATGAGAACGCGCTGACTCGGCTTGGCTGGCACGTCTACGGCCTCGACTGGGTCTACAAGTTCGGCCTACTCGGCCTTGGCCTGATCCTGGCTACGTCAGCGGTGGTCGGGCGCCGCATCTTCCGCTCTTACCGCGCCAGCGGCGGCGCGGGCCGCTGGCTGACCTACTCGCTCGCCGTCTGCGCGCCACCGTTCCTGCTACTCGCCTTCACCAACCCGCGCGTTGCGCTGATGGCCGGGGTGACGATCGGACTCCTCTCGCGCTGCTGCGACTTCAACCCGCCGGGCGCAACCCGCGGGGAGAGCGTCGCCTAGACTGCCGCGCTATGTCAAACCGCGAAAAGGGGGGTCAGTGGGCCCGGTCTTGATTACGGGCGCGTGCGGGTTCGTCGGGCGCAATCTCGTTCGCAGCCTCCTCGCAGACTTCGAGGAGCTGTGGCTGGTCGATGACCTCTCGACCGGGACCCATCCCGACACCTGGCTGCCGCAGATACTCCCCGGCGCCGAAGGCTCGGGGGAGCGGCCGCGGGTGTACGTTGCGGGGTCCCAGACGGTCCGCTTTTTCGAGGCAGACGTGATCTCCCTGCTCGGCCCGTCGATCGGGATCGGAACGGCGCTCGCAAGCGATCAGGTCGAGTGGCCGAGCTTCGCTGAGGCGTACCACCTGGCCTCGATCGTCGGCGGCCGCAAGAAGATCGAGGAAGAGCCGCTGGTCGTCGGCCTCGATCTTGCGATCGACAGTGTCTTCTTCATGTGGGCTTCGAAGAGCGGCGCGATCTCGCGCCTGCTCTACGCCAGCTCCAGCGCCGCCTACCCGATCGACCTGCAGGAGGAGGAGGGCTCGGTTCCGCTGCGCGAGTCCTACATCGACATCCCCAATGCCAAGATCGGCATGCCCGACATGACCTACGGCTGGAGCAAGCTCACCGGGGAGTTCCTCACCCACCTCTTCGCCCAGCGCCACGGCGTTCCCGCCTGCTGCGTGCGGCCGTTCTCCGGCTACGGCGAGGAACAGGACACGACCTATCCGGTGCCGGCAATCGGGGCGCGGGCGGCGGCTCGCGAGGATCCGTTGGTCGTCTGGGGCTCCGGCCAGCAGAGCCGCGACTTCGTCCACATCGACGACTGCATCGTCGCGATGCGGCGGGCGCTGGAGCTGATCGAGGACGGCTCGGGGATCAACATCGGCAGCGGCAAGGCGACGAGTTTCCTCGAAGTCGCGAGCACCTACGCGCGACTCGCGGGCTACGAGCCCGAAGTGAAGGGAACCGGCGAGGGCCCCGTTGGCGTCCACGCCCGCTACGCCGATGTCGAGACCGCTCGCGCCCGCCTTGGCTGGGAGCCAACGATTTCGCTGGATCAGGGCCTCGGGCGAGTTCTCGCGGCGCAGGAAAGCCGGCTCCAGGCAACCGCTGGCAGCGCCTAGCCCCCGTCGCCAATGAAGATCCTGCTCGTCTGCCTGGCCGATTTCCGCGCGCCGGGAGCCCGCCAAACGCTGCGGCTCGCCGATGCCCTGACCGCTGCTGGGCAGCAGTGCATGGTGATGATCGAGGGCGACCCCGCCACCGTCCGCTTCGCCACCGATCGTCACTCCGAGGTCGAGGTTCACGACTACGGCTTTACGGGTCCGATGGTCAATCGCCGCACCCGCGCCCTGGTCGAGCGCTTGGGACCGGATCTGGTCCACTGCTACGAGCCGCGCACCGCGCCGCTCTCCGCCTCCCTTCAGCTCGCTAAGCGCGCCTCGGCGGCGCTCTGCGTGCGCTTCGCCGACGACGACGAGTCGCTGGCCAAGGAGGCGGGCGGATCGGGGCTGCGCGGGCGGTTGGGCCGCCCCGCGATGCTGGCCGCCGGAACGCTTTTTCCGAGGCGCTGGCCGTACAAGCACCCCCTCCTCTACCGCAGGATGGTGGCCAGGGCGAGTGGATTCGATGCGATCGTCCCCACCCTCGCCGAGGCGGTGGGCGAGCGCTACGGGATCGAGTGCGAGAGCATCCTGCCGACGATTCCGCGCGAGGATCCGCCGCGGCCGGCGGCGGGCCTGCGCAAGCGCCTCGGACTACCCGAGACCGGGCCGCTGATCCTCTACACCGGCAGCGTCTACCGCGCCCAATACCCAGATCTCGATGTGCTTCTGCACGCCTTTGCGCGGGTCGCCGAGACCGATGCCGGCGCCCACCTGGTCCACACCGGCAGGATCGCCCCACGCTATGAGCTGGACCAGCTGCGGGCGATCACCGGCAGCGGCGCCAAGCGGACGCATTTTCTCGGCTTCCTCGAGGACCCTGGCGATGTCCAAGCGCTGATGGCGGAGGCGGCCGTCCTCGTCCAGCCAGGCGCCCCCACCGATTTCAACCGGCTGCGCCTGCCGGCAAAGGTTCATGACTACCTGCTTTCCGAGCGGCCAACCGTCACCTTCCGGGTCGGCTTTGGCGAACTGCTCCACGACCGTGAGGACGCGGTCCTGACGAACACCGGTGAGCCAAGCGAGCTCGCCGGCGCGATCGAGTGGGTGCTGACCGACCGTGATCGCGCCGAGCAGATCGGCCGTCGCGGCAGAGCGCGCGCACTCGAGCTATTCGACCCCGAAGCGATTGCCGCTCAGACGATCGCCTACTACGAGCGCGCCCTGGCGCGAAGGCGCTGATCAGACGACGATGAGCCCGGCGGGAGCGATGCCGACCCCGTCGAGCTCGGCCCCCAGCGCAGCCACCTCGGAGCGGCGTACGGCGCCCGGACTGGCGACGATCGCGTAGGCATCCGCTTGCTCGAGCTCGGCAAGGAGCCCCGAGCTGCCTGGTGGTTCGGTGACGCGCACCTCAGTGCCTTGCCCAAGGGAGCCCGAAAGCTTCGCTGCCGCATCAACCGTCACGCTCCCACAGGGGAGCAGGAGGAGGAGGGAGGGCAGCTGCCCATTGCCGATCGCTCGCAGGCGCTCCCTGGCATGTTCCGGCGAGGGAATACCGCCAGACGACCTCAGATCGGTCAGGAGCTTGATGCCGAGCGCGGCCTCGACACCCTCAGCAGTGCGCAGGCGGCCACCCAGCAGCGAGATAAGGAGCGCCAGGGCAAGGCCGGCGATCACGCCGGCGACGCCACCGATCGCGGCCGCGCGTGGCCTCGATACCGTGGCTTCTTCGAAGCTTTTGGGCGCACGGTGAATCGCGTAGTCAATGCTCAGGGTCGCCCGCAGGGCCTGCGTTCTCGCGAGCAGATCGGCGATCGCCCGCTGGGTGGCCGGTTCATTGCGAACGCTCGCACGGGCAAGGCTTTTTTGCAGCCCGCGTTCACCGCGGATCAGGACACCGTTGACGTAATGAAGGCGAGCTTCGTGAACCGCCTTCATCCAATTCAGAAGCAGGGCTCGCGCTGCCGTTTCGGAGTCGGCGCTCGCGATCAGGGCTATCGGTGGATTCGGCCCCCCGTCGGGTGGCTGCGACAGTCCCAGGTGGTCGATTAGGTAGTCGTAATCATGGCCCGTCGAGGATTCGAGGCGGGAGACGATTCCCGCGCCAAGAAAGTCCGCGGCCTGGGGCCCGTCCGGGGTAGTGATTCCGATATCCGTAACCGAGTCATTTGTTCCCAGCGCCTGTGCGGTGACCCAAACCCGGTACTTGCTTTCATCTTCTGAGGCCGAAGTCAGATAGCCGATGGCCAGGCCGAGAATGGCCAGCCCAACCACCAACCAGGCATAGGCCCTGAGCGCCGCGAGTCCCTCGCGCGCCGCCGCGATTCCGGTAAGCGTCCCCCCTTGCTCAAGCACGGCCGCATCCTATTGGCGATTTCAGAAGACAGGCCCCGTCGCCCTAGACTGCCGAACTCGATGAAGGTCCTCGTCAACTCCTTGGCCCTGCCCAGCTGCCGGCAGGGCGGCTCCGGCTTTTGCACAGCGGCCCTGATCGACGGGCTCTCGCGGGCCGAGGACATCGAGTGCGTCACGCTTGCATCGCAGACGGTTGCGGCTGAGCTCGAGGAACTCGCCCCGGCCGCCGAAGTCGCGATCGCCCCAAGCCATACCCAGTCGGCGCCGGCCAAGGTGTTGAATCAGGCCGTCGCCGCCCGCAAGCCCTGGGCGCTTGATCTGGGCTTCGCTGGCCCGGCGCCGGTCGCGGACCTGGTCCACTGGCCGATCGCCTTCATGAACGGGCCCACCGCGGAGCGCAAAGGCCCTTGGGTGCTGTCGATACACGATGTCCAGCACGAGTTTTTCCCCGAGTTCTTCTCGCGCCGCGATCGGCTGCTGCGCCGGCTTCGCTGGCGTCCCTCGGCTCAAGCGGCAGACCACATCATCACGATCTCCGAGTTCAGCCGGCGGACGATCTGCGAGCGCTTCGATCTACCCAGGGAGAAGGTCTCCACCGTTCCCCTGGCCGCGCGCAACACCCTCGTGGCCGATCCGGGTGGGATCGAGTTGCCGGCAGGCCTCGGCAAAGACGAGGAGCCCTGGGTCGTCTATCCGGCATCGCCACTGCCGGCCAAGAACCACGAGCGGCTGCTCGAGGGCCTTGCGCTGCATCGCGAGCGCTCTGGCAACGACCTACACCTGGTCCTGATCGGCCCCACGCAACACTCGTGGGCAGCGGTCGAAGGGGCGATTACCCGGCTCGGCCTCGAGCAGCGGGTGCTGCGGCTCGGCCATGTGAGCGAGGAGATGCTCTCATCGCTCTACGCCCGTTCAACCGGCCTGATCTTCCCCTCTCTCTTCGAGGGCTTCGGGATGCCGGTGGTGGAGGCGATGGGCGCAGGCTGCCCGATCGCCGTGTCCGATGCGGGCAGCCTGCCTGAGGTCACCGCTGGAGTCGGTCGCAGCTTCTCGCCCTACGCGGTCGAGGAGATCGCCGACTCCCTGGGATGGCTGGTCGGCCTCGATCAAGCCGAGCGCTCGCGTCAAGTCGCGGCAGGGCTCAAAAAAGCCGCGGAGTTCTCGGTCGAGCGCATGGTCGACGAAACGCGCGCCGTCTACGAGGGCCTGCTCTGAGCCGTCTCGCGACTTAGGGCTCGGAGCCCGCGGGCTCCGCGAAGACTCCGAGGCCACGCAGGCCGGACGCGCCCCAGGCGAAGCTGATCGCGGCGATCGCGATCGTCAGCACGATCAAGGCGACGTTGTGAGGGGATGCGGCCAAGAGCGCAAGCGCTATCGCCGCCGGCGTACCGGCCAGCATCACCGCCATCGCCCTCGACGAGCCCAGGGCGAACCAGAGCAGAGCCGCCGCGCCGAACACGGTCTGGGCCGCGGTGGCAATCGCGGGGCCGTTGAATCCCAGAGCTGGGACGAGGGCGAGGTCCAGGCCGATGTTGATCGCGACCGAGGCGATCGAGACCTTTGCCAGCAACCTGGTACGTCGTCCGGCGACGAAGGTCGGCAAAACCGCGAAGTAGCCAGCCAGGTAAATGGCGCCCGCAAGCAGGATCGTCATCGGGACCGCAGCCTGCTCGAAATCCTCGCCAAAGACCTTTGGCAGGGCAAAGATGGCGACCACCGCGAGCGCCGGCACGACCGCGCTCCAGAGGCGAGTGACGGTGAGCGTGCGGTCCATCGGTAGCTGGCTGAGAAGGTCTTCGCCGGCGACTTCGGAGCGTGCGTGGCGGGGCAGGGCGGCCACGGCCCACATCGAGCCGAGCTGCACCACGAAGGTGAACACCTGGTAGGCGAGGGAGTAGATGCCGACGTCCTCATGGGACCTGAACGCGTTGAGCACGTAGATGTCGGCCCAGGCGACTCCGTAGGCGCAAATGCTGACGATCCCCATCGCGCCGACGGCTTTCATCACGGTGCTGACGAGATGGTCGGGAGAATCGTCCGTGCGACCGCAGAGAGCCTCGGGGGTCATGAAGAGGAAGGCCGCAACGCAGGTCGCTGCAGCCGCGAAGGCGAGCAGCCCCTCCGACGTGCGCACGGTGAGCGTCGCGACGGCGCCCGCGATCAGGAGCACCACCAGACCGGTAAGGCGCTCCATCGTCTGCAGGCTGGCGATGCCCTTCATCCGCCCCTCGGTCTGCAGGACACCGTAGGCACCCTGCAGGCCGACCAGCGCCACCGAGTAGAGCACCAGGGCCAGCAGCGAGGCGGGTGAGTCCGACATGATCAGCACCGCCAGTGGAAGCGCGACGACGAGCGCGGCCAGGGTCGCCAGCGAGGCGACGATCGCCGCCGGGCGAAAGGCCGCGGCGACTGACTTGCTTTCGGCGCCAAGGACCGGCACGGCAAGGAACGGCCACGACCCGGCCACCTGGGAGACCCCCAGCGTCAGGGCGAGGAACAACGAGAGCTCGCCGTAGCCGCTGGGCCCAAGGGAGCGGGCGAGAACTGCGGTCAGGGCGAGGTAGGAAAGGGAGCGGGCGAGATAGCCAACCCACAGCCAGCCCACATCGACGTGAAGTCTTCGCGACACGTACGATCCTATCTCTCCCGTAACTGCTTCCGCCGGCTCCGCGAATTGGCGGTACATCTTCCGATGCTCAACCGACTCAAGAACCGGCCCAGAATCTTCGGCGTTTTCAGCCTCAGTTACGTTCGCCGACAGGAGCGGCTGCTGTCCGAAGTATTCAACTCCGAGCAAGCGCTGGCGGGCTTTCGCAGTGGCGGCCAGCTGCCCGCCGGATACGGCAAGGGCTTCGACGAGCGGGTGGTGGAGTTTCCCTGGCTTCTCTCCTGCGCGCTCGACGGCAAGGTGCTCGACGCCGGCTCGACGCTGAACCACTCGCACGTGCTCGACGCCGTGCAGCCCGGCATCGCCGCCCTGACGATCGTCACGCTTGCGCCCGAGCCGCGCGCCTTCCCCGAGCGGGGCGTCTCCTACGTTTTCGCCGACCTCCGCTCCCTGCCGTTCGTCGACTCTTCGTTCGACACGGCTGTCTCGATCTCGACGCTCGAGCACGTGGGCATGGACAACTCTCTATACGCGACCGCTGCCAAGGAGCGCGCCGCGGACCCTGATCAAGAGCTCAAGAAAGCTCTGGACGAGATCCGGCGGGTCACAGCAGACAGCGGGCGGCTGCTGATCACGGTTCCCTACGGCGTGCCCGAAGACCTCGGCTGGCTGCGGCAATTCGACGCAGCCGGAATCGACCGCTTGATCAAGCTCTCGGGGGCGCAGTCCAGCGAGGTAACGATCTTTCGCTACGACGCCGGGGGCTGGCAGCACAGCACCTTCGAGCAGGCCGCCGATGCCAGCTACCACATGATCGACAGGGAGCGGCCGGCAGCCGCGGCGGACGGGGCAGCGGCCGCGCGGGCGGTGGCCTGTCTGGACCTTCGACTTCCCGGCCCGAGCTGAAGCCCACCGTCTACATCCCCAACCTCAACGGGGGAGAGATGCTGGCGCTTACCCTGGAAAGCCTGGCAGCCACGGACGCGGTCCAGGTGGCCGTCGTCGACAACGGCTCCGAAGACGATTCCGTGGCGATGCTGGGGACCCGCTTCCCAGAGGTGGAGCTGATTGCGCTGCCCCAGAACATCGGCTTTGGCAGAGCGCTCAACCTCGCGGTGGACCGCGTGCCGGGCGACCCTTTGATCTTCCTCAACAATGACGTCGAGTGCGAACCCGGCTTCCTCGAGGCGCTGTTGGCGGCGCAAGGGGAGGGCGTTGCCTCGGTCGCCGGCGTGCTGGTCCAGCGCGACGCACCCGATCTGATCGACTCGGCCGGCGTCACGGTCGAGGGCGACACGCTGATGGCCTTCGACTATCTGCACGGCGAGAGCGTCGAGGGCCTGCGCTCGGCGCCGGCGCCGCTCGGCCCGACCGGCGGCGCGGCGCTGTACCGGCGCGACGCGTTCACCTCCGTCGGCGGCTTCGACGAGCGGATCTTCGTCTACTACGAGGACGTCGACCTGGCCCTGCGGATGCGCGCGGCGGGGCATGAGTGCGTGCTGGCGCCAGATGCGCGGGCGCTTCACGCCTTCTCCGCCACGCTCGGCAGCCGCAGCGGGGCGAAGTTCGAGATGACCGGCTGGAGCCGCGGCTACCTGATGCGGCGCTACGGCGTAACGCGGAGTTCGGGAAGAGCCGTCCGCGCGCTCTTCTGCGAGGCGGCGATCTGCGCCGGCCAACTGGCTCGCGCCCGCACCGGACGGGGGCTCAGAGGGCGGGTCAGGGGCTTTCGCGCAGCCCGCGGGCTACCTCGTCGCCAGCTGCCCGAGAGCAGCCTGCTGATCGATTTGACCGTGGCTGAGCGCCTGCGCATGCGGGCCGGCCGCAACCGCTAGCGATGGCGGTCCAGCTGCCTCGCTGGCAATCGGCGACGCTGGCCTTCGCGCTCTACCTGCTCCTCTCCGCAGTCCTCGTGGGCCACGGCGCGCTCGCCCATTTTGGCTCGGCCACGATCGGCTACGGGCCCGATCCTCCCGTCTTCACTTGGGACCTCAAATGGTGGCCTCAGGCAATCGCCGACGGGCTCGACCCGCTGCACTCGGCCGTCGTCTACGCCCCGCAAGGGTTCAACACGACGCTGATGACGTCGATCGCGGGCCCGAGCCTGGTGATGGCGCCGGTCACCCAGACCTTCGGCCCACTTGCCTCCTACAACGCGCTCGCGATCCTGATCCCCGCGCTCAACGCCTGGGCTGCCTTTCTCCTCTGCCGGCAGGTGGGGGGCTCGAGCTGGGCGGCGCTCGCCGGTGGCTACGCCTTCGGCTTCTCGACCTATGTGCTCGGCCAGTCCCTCGGACACCCCAACCTCTCACTGGTGGCGATGGCGCCGCTCGCCGTCTACCTCGTCCTGCGCCGGCGGAACAAGTCGATCGGCACGATCGCCTTCGTCGCCTGCCTGACGATCGTCCTCGCCTTCCAGTTCCTCACCTCCACAGAGGTGTTTCTGACGATGACGATGATGGGCGTCGCGGTGTACGGGCTCGCGCTCCTGATCCTGCCGGCGCAGAGGGCGAGCCTGCTCCCCCTCGCCGCACCGATTGCCGGCGCCTACGTCGCGGCCGGCCTGCTGGTCTCGCCCTTCCTGCTCGCGGCGGTGACCGCCCATCTCGACCTCACCCACATCGATCCGGTTCGCTACTCGGCCGACCCGCTCAACCTGGTGATCCCCACCCGGATCACGATCGGCGGCGAGACCCTCGCCGGCATCGGGGACCGGTTCACCGGCAACCTCTCCGAGAACGGCACCTACCTCGGCCTCCCCCTGTTGCTCGTGCTCGGCCTCTTCGGCTGGCAACGGCGCCGCGATCGCATCACGCTGTTCCTCCTCGCCGCCTTCGGGATCGCCCTGATCGGCGCGCTCGGCCCGCGACTCAACCTGCTCGGCTCGCCTACCTCGCTGCGCCTGCCCTGGGCTCCGTTCCTCCACCTGCCGTACTTCAAGTACGTGCTACCCGAGCGGCTCATCGTCTTCGCCTGGCTGGCGCTTGCGGTGATTCTGACGCTCTGGCTCTCGACGCCGAGTCGGTGGCCGGCGGCAAAGTGGGCGCTGGCCGCAGTCGGCCTCGCCCTCCTGCTTCCGAACCCGGGCGCCACCGATCCCAGCCCGCCGCACTACGGCGCGGCGATCTGGGCCTCACGGCGACCGCTGCCGGGATTCTTCGCCGGTGGCGACAGCCCCCAGTTCAGGGGTCGTCCCAACCTCCTCGTACTGCCCTACAACGAGGCCGGTGAAGGCGACAGCGTCTACTGGCAGGCGAGCGCCGGCATGGCGTACGCGATGCCTGGTGGGTACCTGACGGGAACGATTCCCGAGGACTTTGCCTGCTGGCCGATCGTCGGCCAGCTGAGAGCGGAGGACTACAGCCCCGCCAACCGCGAAGGGCTGCTCGATTTCCTCGCCGCCAAGCAGGTCGACGCGGTGGTCGCTCCAACAGCGGTCGCCCGGCGGGCGGCGCCGCTGCTGGCCGCCCTGCCGGGACCGCCGCATCGCTCGGGGGGTGTACTCGTCTACGAGGTTCCGCCGATGCGCGACAGGATGCTTCCCGAGCCCTGCCGGGCAGTGGAAGGGGAAAACTAGGACGAGGCGATCGGGGCGCCCGCGCGCAGGCGAGCGAGGTCCGCATCTACCATCAGCTTGACCAGCTCGTCGAAGCCGGTTTTTGGCACCCAGCCAAGCTGATCGCGGGCCTTCGAGGGATCCGCGATCAAGAGGTCAACCTCGGCCGGGCGCATGAAAGCGGGATCCTGCTGCACGTACTCGGCTGGGTCGAGGCCAACTTGCTCGAAGGCGATGTTGACCAGATCGCTAACCGAGTTATCCCGGCCACTGCCGATGACGAAGTCTTCGGGCTCATCCTGCTGCAGCATCATCCACATCGCTTCGACGTAGTCGGGGGCATAGCCCCAGTCGCGGCGGGCGTCGAGGTTGCCCAGGCGAAGCTCCGAGGCGAGGCCAAGCTTGATCGCCGCGGCGGCGTGGGTGACCTTGCGGGTGACGAACTCCAGGCCACGGCGCGGACTCTCGTGGTTGAAGAGAATGCCAGAGCTGGCGAACAGCCCGTAGCTCTCGCGGTAGTTGACGGTGATGAAGTGCCCGTAGACCTTGGCCACCCCATAGGGGCTGCGGGGGTAGTAGGGCGTCAGCTCGTGCTGCGGCGTTTCGCGGACCTTGCCGAACATCTCGCTCGAGGAGGCCTGGTAGAAGCGGGCCTCCGGGCAAACTTCGCGCATCGCCTCCAGCATCCGGGCCACGCCGACGCCGGTGAACTCCGCCGTAAGCGTCGGCTGATTCCAGGAAGCCGCGACAAACGACATCGCCGCCAGGTTGTAGATCTCGTCTGGCTCGCTTTCCCTCATCACGTCGACCAGCGAGCGCTGGTCGAGCAGATCACCGGTGTGCAGCGAAATCCGGTCGCGTATTCCCTGCAGGCGATCGTGGTTCTCGCTCGAGAGTCGCCGTACCAGGCCATGCACCTCGTAGCCCTTCTCGAGCAGGAGCTCGGCCAGATAGCTGCCATCCTGACCCGTGATTCCGGTTATGAGTGCCCGTCGCGCCATCTCCGGGAAGGTTATCGGCGATGCCACCCGGAGGATCGGCGTCAACCCCGCGCAGGTGCCGGGAGGCATCCAATATCGTGCGCTCGCCGGCGGCAGGGACAGCGCGGCGGGGAATCGCTTGGAACCACCCAGACATCTATCCAAGGCTCGCGAAGCTCGGTGGCTCCCGTGGGCGATCCTGGCGTTGCTCCTGCTTGCCTCCGCAGCCTTCGTCTTCTGGGCAGGGCGAGGCACGGTCTGGCGCGGGGACGACTGGGACCTCCTTCTCAACCGGGGCGGGTTCACTCCTGATGTCTTCCTCACGCCCCACAACGAACACCTCTCGGCGCTGCTCGTCGTCGCTTTTAAGGCGGTCCCGGAACTCTTCGGACCCCACTACGGAGCCCTCCGCCTAGTCCTCGTCCTGCTTGATGTGGCGGTAGTAGCCCTCTTCTTCGTCTTCGCCCGCGAACGGGTCGGCGACTGGCTGGCACTGCTCGTCACCGCCCCCCTCCTGCTCCTTGGCGGCGGCTCGGACAACCTGCTCTGGCCGACCCAGATCGGCGTTGTCATCTCCTTGGCCTGCGGGCTCGCGGTCCTTGTTCTGCTCGACCGCTCACGCCTTGCCGCCAAGCTCGGCGCCTGCGCCCTGCTCACCGCCTCGATCTGGTCCTCGAGCGACGGCCTCTTCTTCCTCGCCGCCGCAATCATCTGGTTGGGCTTCTCGCGTGAGCGATGGCGCGACCTCTGGATCGTCGCCATCCCGGCGATCACCTACGTGGCCTGGTACTCCGGCTACGGGTCGTCCGAGTTCACCGCCGCGAACCTCAGGGCGACGCCACAGTTCGTCCTTGACTCGGCCGCCGGAGGGCTGAGTGCCCTGACCGGCATCCGCCCCGAGATCGGGCACGCAAAAGCGATCGGGGCAATCGGGGCGGTCCTCGGCCTCGTGGCGATCATCGCGCTGGCGTTGAAGATCAAGCCGCGCCTCTCCCCACGGCTGGGCGCGATCGTCTCCCTGCCGCTGGTTTCCTGGGTGATCATCGCCCTTGGCCGCGCCGACGACGGCGACCCCTTCGCCAGCCGCTACGTCTACGCCAGTGCCCTGTTCATCCTGATGGCCGTGCTCGAGGTCGTCCGCGGTGAGTACGTCCAGCGGGTGCTGAGCGGCTGGCGGATCGCCGTCCTGGCGCTTGCGATCGGCGTCTCGATGCTGTTCAGCGCCAAGATCCTGGTTGAGAAGGGGAACGACTGGCGGACGGTCTCCGAATACATCAGCGGCCGCATCGCGGCGGTCGAAGTGACCCGGAGGACGGTCGACGCCAACCTGCCGCTGGAACCGTTGCAGGACATGGGCCACACGACCACCGGCTGGTATTTCAACGCGATGGAAAGGCTTGGCGGCTCGCCGATCGGTCAGACCGAGATAGCCAACCTTGGCGATCACGGCCGCAGCGCGGCTGATCAGGTTCTCTCTCTGGCGGCGCCCGCCCAGTTCGTGCCGCTGCCGGAAGGCGTCAAGCCAAGCGGCGGCCCGCCGGCCCTCGAAGCCGGATCCCCACAGCTATCAGCCGAGGGCTCCTGCCTGCGCGCCCCCCCTCGATCGCCGATCAGTGTTGATATCGCCCCGCGCGGAATTTTGATCTTTCCCGCCCATAGCGGCAAGGCCGCCGTGCGGCTGCGCCGCTTTGCCTCCAACTACGCGGAGGCTCCCAGCTTCACGCTCGTGCGCCCGACGCTGCTCGTGATCGCCTCCGACCACGAGCAGGCGCCCTGGCACGGGCGGATCTCGGGTGGGCGTGGGGTGAGGGTCTGCGGGGCTTCTGCAACCGCAGACCTGCGCCGCGGACCGGTCCGGCCGCTCAGCGGCGATCAGGGCTGCACCCCGGCGAGTATCGAGGAATCCGAATGCCGCTTCAAGCGCTACTAGCTCGACGTTTTCGGCTCCAGGAACAACCAACCACCGACCTGCCCGGTCTGCTCGAAGTCCCGAGATATGTAACGAACCAGCGGCGTATCGGGCAGCGGTGAGCCGTGCAGCCAGGCATCCGCGGCGGCGTCGTTGCGGATCGCGCAGGGCCTGGGAGTGGAGCGCAGCTGGTTGACGATCCGCTGCTGCCCAACATCGTCGAGGACGACGAGCCAGGCGCCGGGCGCGCTGGGCTTGGGAGGGTCGATGCCAGACCAGAGATAGAGGCTGTCGACGTTGGGCTGGCCGATGAACATCGTGCAGCGATGCGCTTTCAGCATCGCGACCAGCTGGCCGTATTCTTCGACCTGACCGGGCGAAGGGTGGATCAGGCTCGCGCCGGAGAAGGGAAGAGCCGGCTGGTCGTGGTAAAGGACCGCGCCACTCGTCGCCGGACGGGCGATCGATTTGAGCGCGAGGCTTCCAGCCAGCGCCAAGATGACGACGGCCGAGACCAGGGCAAAGCCTTCAAGCGCCCGCCCGCCCCGCGCCTCGCTCCAAGCCCGCAGCAAGCCGACGCCATCGGCGAGGCAGATCGCCCCGACGGCGACGAAGGAGACCGCCGCGATCCCGACCTGGCTGCCGGCGACGGGGTAGACCTGAAGCGTCTCCATCAGGGCGAGGGAAGGCAGCGCAACCCGCAGGAAGCGTCGGTACGGCGGCTCCAGGTTGCCGGCCGGCGTCACCGCCGCGACCCACACGAGCACCAGCGGCAAGGCCTCTTGGTTTCCCGCTGGCGCCAACGAGAAAGGCGCTGCGCGGGCCACCGTAAGCCAGATCACGAACCCGGCCAGGCAGCGCAGCAGCCCGGGCCAGAAGGGCGACTCGCCCGTCCGCCCCGAGCGAACGAGCACAACGATCGCTGCCGCGGCGACCGCGGCGATGCCCCAGTCGACAGCCGCCGCCGGCGAAGTAAAGGGGATTGTGAAGACGTCGCCGATCTTTACTCCCTGCACAATGGCGCCGTCATAGAGGCCGGACACCGTGGCGCCGGTAACCAGCAAAGCGCCGACGATCACGATGCCGGCGGCCGCGAAACCGGCGATCGCACACCCCAGCCAGCGGAGCATCCCCCCGTCAGATTCGCCCCGCTGCGGTCGCTGCAGCCGCGCCGCAACGAGCAGGGCGATCGTGGCGAGCAGCTCCAGCGCGATCAGGTCGCGGATCCAATCGGCGCGCAGTTCGCGCGCCAT